>Ga0208951_1000732_pt1 | contig 15138 bp, 15 predicted proteins | sample GreLakmeMI27MSRF_FD_187702 | JGI IMG/M metagenome (GOLD analysis project Ga0208951, IMG submission 187702) | Freshwater lentic microbial communities from great Laurentian Lakes, MI, USA - Great Lakes metaG MI27MSRF (SPAdes) | ecosystem: Environmental > Aquatic > Freshwater > Lake | place: Great... | reverse complement strand
GAGCTGTTCGCCCCGCGTTCTACCGCGTTAGTAGACCTCTAAATATAAGGCAACTTATAGCCGCCAAGCCGCAAAAACGCTTATAATAAGCTTATAATTGTCACGGATCCCATATTTGCCATCCCAGCTATCCGGGGAGCCTTACAACCTCCGTTCTGTCTTCTACTGCGCTCAGAGCTGGCGTGACGCCGGAGCCGCCCTGAACGCCACGCGCTGGTACACCGTTCGCGCTGCCGCATCCGGTGGGTGGGTGCAGGAGCGCTACGTCTCGTTGATGCACCTCGTCAGACTGGAGGACAACCTAGAGCGCAAGCTGCAACTCGCCTGGTCTGCGTACGACCTAGATCCGACGCGTGTTGAGGCCACGCACTCTGCATTGTGGGCAGCGCGCAGTGCGAATGCTTGGAGCCAGTCAACCTTTTGGCTGGGCTTCGCAAACGCAGCCACTGCCGAGAGCAGCCGTGACCATCTCTTTGCAGAGACGGACGTCTTGGCGTACCAGTTCTATGACGAGTACTCGCTCGTGGCGGCTTACACTTCGCACTTCGATGCTGCCGCTACAGCCGCTGAAACTGCGCTGGCGCACGCCCCGCCGGCTCACAAGGCACGCATTGCTACAAACCTGGCGCGGATTCAGAAGCTCGCTCGTGATGCTCTTGAGACTTAAGCACCACTGGTCCACGTGTATTTATAGACTCTAGCCCAATCTAACGTAGATCTTTTTAAGATCTATTATTCCGTCACTGTCTCTGCTTACAAAAATACTTCGACTTCGCGCGGTTGGCCTGCGAGCACGCGCACACAGTCGTAGACGGCATGCAGCGGAGTGCTGGGCTGCAGGCCCAGCAGCAGTCTCAGGGTGCGCGCAAACGTGCTGAGCTCCTGCAGGGAGGAGTGGACCTTCGAAAGCTTCGGGATGGCGCCCGCCAGCACGGGCACGTCGAACAGGACCTGCAGATGCGCTACGATGTCCGCGTGGACGCGACCAAAACTGCCGTTCTGGCGCCTCTGCTCGGCACTCACAGCCACACGCAGCGCCGCAGCTAGGACCGCATCCGAGCAGCCCCGCGGCAGGCGCGCCCCCGGGAGGCGCGCAAGCTCGTGCGCGACGACCGCTCGAAACTGCTCCAGCCGCTCCCGCTCCCGCAGCCTGGAGGTCCAGGCGCGAAGTATGGGCGGCACCGCGAGGGCGCTCTTAGGTGCCCCGTCCTCGACATATGCCAGACCGTCGCCGTAGACGACGCCGCACACCTGCCGCACAAACGCCTCGAGCGCAGGCACGCTGGAAGCCATGGTGCTGAGACGGGCGACGGTGGCCTCCAGCTCTTCCGCGTCTGAGACTCCCAGCCGAGAGAGCAGGCGCTGCAGCCCAGCCTGCTCGTCGCCGAGGCGCCGGTGAGCAGCGCGCAGAATGCTGTCGTTCTCAGCCTCCAGGGCTGCCACGCGCTGCGCAGCTGCGTCCTGCTCCTGCGCGTGCCTCCTCTCGAGCTCAGCGAGCACAGCCGCCTGCGAACCCAGCGCCTCCTCGGCGGTGCTGCGCTCGCGGCTCACCTGACGCGCCTGGCTCTCCGCCTGCTGCACCTCCAGCGCCAGCCTGCGCGCCTCCAGCTGCGCTGCGCCGAGCTCCGCAGCGTGGGCGCGCTGCACTGCACCCAGTAGAGAAAGCACCCCGCTGGGCGTGAGCTCTAGCGACTCGGGCGCGGGCATGTGCAGCGCAGCGGCGTGCCTCCGCAGCTCAGCGCTGCTGGAGGCCAAAAGGGCGCTGCGTTGCGCCTCCTCCCGCGCCACGCACTCCAGCCTCTCGGTCAGCTCAGCCAGCTGGCGGTCGCGCTCTTGCAGCGCGAGCGCCAGGGCTGCGCTGCGACGCGTCACAGCGGCCCGCTCGGCATGCCACTCGTCAGCGGGGACGGGAGGAGGAGCCACGCACGCCGCCTCCACTCCCTGCGGCAGGTAACTGCGCGCCAGGCTCTGCACGACCGTGGCCAGTGCGGCTCGCTAGGCTCGTGCAGCCGCTCGTGCAGCTCCAGCGACTGGCGTAGCGCGCAGATATCCTCCTGAAGACGGTCCGCCGAGCTGCGGAACTGGGCGCTCAGCCCCGTGGCGCTCTGCATTGCGCCGGCGACGGAGCGTTGTTAAGAGGAAGCCAGCCACGTCAGCGCTCAGCGGAAATGTCATGCGCGGGCGCCCCTTGCAATTTCAAATCCGAGCGCCTCCGCCGAGCGCGTCGTAGCCAGCGGCATATCGCAGCTGCGTCGCGACCGAGCGTCGCCTCCACCGCGTCGCCCCCGGCGCGAGGCGGAGAGCCGTTCGCGTGCACGGCCGGCCGGTGCGCACAGCTCCCCCTAAACGGCCAGCTCGACGGCTCGCCGCTCCGCCCGCCGCTGAGCCTCCACGCCGCCTGCGCCTCGCAGCCTGCCGTGTGCGCCATGTTCATCGAGGAAATCGTGGTGGACGGCTTCAAGAGCTATGCTCACCGTACCGTCGTTCCCAGCTTCGACCCGTTCTTCAACGCAATCACGGGGCTGAACGGCTCGGGAAAGAGCAACATCCTGGACAGCATTTGCTTCGTGCTGGGTATCACCAACCTGTCGCAGGTGCGGCCGGCGAGCATAGCTGTCTCAGGCCCGGGTTTGCGCGGGCAAGCGCCGGCTGACGCACGCACGCCGCCCGCGCGCCTAGGTCCGCGCGGGCAGCCTGCAGGAGCTGGTGTACAAGCAGGGGCAGGCGGGCGTGACAAAGGCGTCCGTCTCCATCGTCTTCAACAACAGCGACCGCGAGCGCAGCCCCGTGGGCTATGAACACTGCGAGCAAATCACCGTCACTCGCCAGGCACGCGCGCGCCGCACAGCTGCCCGCCGGCACGCGCTGGCAGGCGTGACGCTGCCCGCCGCGCGCAGATTGTCATTGGCGGGCGCAACAAGTACCTCATCAACGGCCACGTCGCGCAGCCCAGGTGCGCGCAGCAGGTCGGCAACGGCGCCTGGGACCGAGTGCTGACGCGCGCGCGCCACAGCCGCGTGCAGAACCTGTTCCACTCGGTGCAGTTGAACGTCAACAACCCGCACTTTCTCATCATGCAGGGCCGCATCACCAAGGTGCTCAACATGAAGCCCCCCGAGATCCTGTCCATGCTGGAGGAGGCTGCGGGCACGCGCATGTACGAGACGAAGAAGGAGAATGCGCTGAAGACGCTCGACAAGAAACAGTCGAAGGTGGAGGAGATCAACAAGGCGCGTGGCAGTGCGTGTCTCCTGTGCGCGCCCTCCCCTCACTCTTCTTCCCGGCGTGACGCAGCTGCTGGAGGATGACATCCTGCCCGCGCTGGAGAAGCTGCGCAAGGAGCGCGGCGACTACATGCGCTGGGCGTCCAGCAACGACAAGCTGGAGCGCCTGCGCCGCTTCTGCGTCGCCTACGAGTACGTCAAGGCCGTGGCGGCCAAGGACGACTCGACGGGCGGCACTGAGGAGCTGCGGGCGCACATGCGGGCGCTCAGCTCCGAGGCGAAGGCCATCTCTGCGGACATGGTGGCCAACGCGAGCGCTGCCAAGAAGCTGGCCGCGGCCAAGGAGGAGCAGATGGGCGGCGAGGTGAAGGAGCTGTCCAAGCAGGTGGACGAGGTGTCCAAGCACCTGGTGCTGGAGACGTCCACCTGGAGCAACAAAAAGGAGCTGCTGAGCGCAGAGAAGGAGGCGGAGCGCAAGCTGCGCGCGGCGGCTGCGGACCTGGAGGCGAGCGTAAAGGAGCAGGCCAAGAGCAGCCAGAAGCTGGAGGCTGAGTTCGCCGCCGCGCGCGCCAAGCTGGACGGCCTCACGCGCGCCGCAGACGAGGCGGAGCGCGCGCTGGCGGGCGTGCAGTCGGGTAAGGGCACGGGCGACGGCAAGAGCCTCACCGAGAAGCTGGCGGAGGCCAAGGCGGCCGCCAGCTCCGCCGAGGCGGAGGCCAAGGCTGCGGGCATGCGCGCCAAGCACCTGGAGAAGGACCTGGCTGCGGCGCGCGCCTCGCTGCGCGCCAGGGAGAAGGAGGCTGGCCAGGTGCAGACAGACCTGGCGGCTCGCACTGCGGAAGCTGGCGCCTGCCGTGCGGCGCTCAAGCAGCTCAGCTTTGACCCGGCCACCCTGGCCACGGCCGTGGCGGGCAGGAGGGGCGCCGCCGCCGCTGCCGCCGCTGCGCAGGAGGCTGTCAGCACGCTGGCCAGCCAGCTGGCGGCGCTGGACTTTCAGTTCCGCGACCCGGAGCGCGGCTTCGACCGCAGCCGCGTGAAAGGCGTGGTGGCCAAGCTGCTGCGCGTCAAGGACGCGGCTGCAACCACCGCCCTGGAGGTGCTCGCCGGTGGCAAGCTCTACCAGCTGGTGGTGGACAGCGACGCCACAGGCAAGGCGCTGCTGGCGAACGGGCAGCTGCGGCAGCGCGTGACCATCATCCCGCTGAACCGGGTGCAGTCGCGCAGCGCAAGCACTCAGCAGCAGGCCGCTGCGGCCAGCGTCTCGGGCGGCTCCGCCAAGCTCGCGCTCTCCCTGGTGGGCTACGACGGCGAGCTGACGGCGGCCATGCAGTACGTGTTCGGCGCCGGCTTCGTCTGCAAGGTTTGCGCGCAGTGCAAGTCTTCCCGCCGTGTGCGTGCTCACCCACCGCCCCTCGCAGGATGCCGCCACCGCCAAGGCGGTCGCCTTCCACCGCGACGTCATGATGAAGTGCGTGACGCACGAGGGCGACCTGTTCGACCCGGCGGGCACGCTCACAGGCGGCAGCCGTGCAACCGCCGCTTCCGTGCTGTCCAAGCTCCACGCGCTGTCCAACGCCGAGGCTGAGCTGGCCAAGTGCAAGGCGGCCCTCACGGGTGCGTCCCTTACCCGTTGCCCGCGCTGTTGCCGTTTCATTGCCTGACGTTCGCCTCACTCAGCCGCCGAGGATGCGCTGCGCGCCGTGGAGGTGCACTCCAAGGAGTACGCCCGGCTGGAGGGCGAGCTGGAGCTGAAGGAGCACGCCCTGGCGCTGCTGACGGACCGCATCTCTGCCAGCGAGGCGCACCAGCTCATGCAGGCTGTTGCGCGCGCAGAGTCTGACCTCGCCGCCGCCGCCGCCGAGCTGTCCGCCGCGGAGCAGAAGGGCGTGGCTGCCAAGGCTGAGGCGCATCGGCTAGAGAAAGAGATTGGGGACTTTGCGCAGGACCGAGAGAAGCGGCTGAAGACTGCTGAGAAGGCCATGAAGGAGGCGCGCGCCGCGCTTGCCACCGGCCGCGCGGGCGCCAAGGCGATGGAGGACCGGGCAAAGTCGCTGGCGGCGGAGCGCGCGGCTGCGGCTGACGAGCGCTCAGGGTTAGAGGAGCAGCTGGCGGCGGCGGCGGCGACCGTCAAGGCGGCGGCCGCGGAGGCATCCGCGCAGGAGGCGAAGGTCGCCAAGCGCAAGGCGGCCTACGAGGCGTGCAGCGCGGCGCTGGAGGGCGCGAAGGAGCGGGCACGCGCCTGCGACCGCGAGCTCAGCGACCTCGTCGCCGCCCGCTCCGCGCTGGAGAAGGGCCTGGAGGAGAAGCAGCTGGAGCACAAGAAGACGGAGCTGAAGGTGACGCGGCTTGAGCGGGACGCGCGGGAGGCTGAGGAGCGTGTGGCGAGGCTGCTGCACGCCCACCCCTGGATCGCGGCGGAGCGCACGCTCTTCGGCCGCGCCGGCGGCGACTACGACTGGAAGGCGCGCTCCCCCGAGGCTGCCCAGAAGGAGCTGGCGGCGCTGGAGGCTGACCAGGAGAAGCTGTCAAAGACGGTGAACAAGAAGGTGCTGGGCATGTTCGACAAGGCCGAGTCGGAGTACAAGGAGCTCACCGAGAAGCGGCGCATCGTGCTGAACGACAAGTCCAAGATCGAGGCGGTCATCCACGAGCTGGACGAGAAGAAGAAGGAGGCGCTGGTGGCCACCTGGCAGCAGGTGAACCGCGACTTCGGCTCCATCTTCTCCACCCTGCTGCCCGGCACCTCCGCCAAGCTGGAGCCTCCGGAGGGGGGCAGCTGCTTGGACGGGCTGGAAGTGCGGGTGGCGTTTGGCAGTGTCTGGAAGCAGTCGCTCACCGAGCTGTCGGGCGGTCAGCGCTCGCTGCTGGCGCTCTCCCTCATCCTCGCGCTGCTGCTCTTCAAGGTGCGTGCGCGTGGCAGCTGCGTCTCACGCGCAGCCCCTGACTCCTGCCGCCGCGCACAGCCGGCGCCAATCTACATCCTGGACGAGGTCGATGCGGCGCTGGACCTGAGCCACACGCAGAACATTGGGCGCATGATCCGCACGCACTTCCCCTACTCGCAGTTCATCGTGGTGTCGCTGAAGGAGGGCATGTTCAACAACGCAAACGTGATCTTCCGCACAAAGGCGCGTCGCGCCCGCTCGCGCCAGCCCGATCCCGTCTCACCCCCCCTGCTCTGCAGTTTGTGGACGGCGTCTCGGCCGTCATGCGCACGCTGCCTTCGCTCAAAGACAAGCCCGCAGACGGCAACCAGGTGTGCGACGCTGAGCAGCCGACCCGGCGCATGCTAACTCACTCTGCTCACCCCCGCACAGGCTCAAGAAGCGGAGGCTGCAAAGCGCCGGCGTGTGGCGGGCGGAGGCGCTAAGGAGAACGAGGCGCCTGTGCGGTGATGCCGCCTCCTTCTCCCAAGCACTGTAAGCTATGGCTCTCTAAACTGGCACTCAGTAGTGTCTCTGACTGCCCCCAGCGGGCCCCAGCTGGCTTGTCAGCTCTGCGGCTCGAACAGCCTCACCCTTCGGTGCGAGAGAGTTTGGGGCCCTCGTAAACAAGAGGCTCCCCACAACGCACGCCCAGTCTCCAGGGGTCCAAGCCTGCGCAGTTCAGGCCGCCTGAACCAGGTTGGTGGGCGCCGACAGCACGAAGGGCGGCAACACGTAGAGTGCGCCACGTGAATCCCAGGCTGTTTGCAGGTCGCGACCAGTCACAAGGATGCCAGCACTCTCAACTATCAAGCGTGCAGTGTCGATGTCCGCAGCCGCAGCCGCCCGCAGCGCGTTCCAAATCTCTGCGCGTGGAGGACGTGAGGGAGAGGCTTCTTGGGAACGTCAGCAGAGCAGAGCCTAGCGTGCCTGGTTGCCCGCCGTACGCGCCGCTGCCGTTGGTCAGCCAGAACTCGTCCCGCTTGCGCTCCAGCGCTTCCTGGGTCAGCGGCCGGTCGCTCTTCCAGGGCGCGGGGAGCCCGAACAACTCCACCTCAGAGGTCTTCTCCGCGCCGGCAGCTGCGCTGGGAGATGACGAGAAGCAGCCCTGCGCCCGGAAGCAGCGTGAGGGCTGTCTGTGCTCTTGCCAGAGCCGCAGCGTACCATAGGCTGCCACTTCCACCTTCGCGGCCTGTTCGCTGCAGCAGGGAGGCAGGAGGCAGGAGAAAGCCGCAGCACAGGTCAATAGAGCGAGCGGGGGCAGCTGGTGAGCTGCTTACCGCTGGTCGCCTCCTCCTCGTCGAGCGAGGGCAAAGGGCCCTGGCGGCAGGCGGCGTCGAGCGCATCTCGCAAATCGCGCGGTATTGTCCGCCCTCCGCGTGGCCTGTGCGGGTCGCACCCGTCTCCCAGCGACCACCATGCGCTCCTTCAAGGCTGTCGCCTCCCGGCTGAGCGGCAGCTCGCTGCGTGGCAGCGTGGCGCCAGCGACGGAGCTGCCTCGCCTGCTGGCTCGCGGCCTGGCGGGTGACGCGGGCCCGCTCAAGCGCACCCCTTTGTACGACTATCACGTGGCGCACGGCGGCAAGATGGTGCCGTTCGCGGGCTGGGAGATGCCTATCCAGTACCGTGCGTCCATCATGGACAGCACCAAACAGTGCCGCACTGGCGCCGCGCTCTTCGACGTCTCGCACATGTGCGGCCTCACGCTGAAGGCACGCACCTCCCGCGTGTCGGAGCGCCGGTGCACCTGTGGCGCACAGCTCGCTTGGTGGCGCCGCTCCTCACGCCTCCTGCGCCTCTCCTCCTCCAGGGCAAGGACGCAGTCAAGTTCATCGAGTCCCTGGTCGTGGGTGACGTGGCCGGGCTGGCTGACGGCACCGGCACGCTGTCCGTGCTGACCAACGAGCGAGGCGGTGTCATCGACGACACGGTGGTCACCAAGGCGCGCCCCAACGCGTTCTCGCAGCCCGCCGAGGCACTGAGGCGTGTGCGCAGGTGACAGGCGAGGAGCTGTACATGGTTGTGAACGCGGGCTGTCGCGAGAAGGACTTGGCACACCTCAACAAGCACCTGAGCTCCTTCAAGGCGCGCCGCCAGCGCCTTGCGTCGTCTCGCCCGCTCACCCGTGCACCCACAGGCCAAGGGCGGCAAGCTGGACATGCACATCCACGACGAGCGAGGCCTGATTGCGCTGCAGGGCCCCAAGGCGGCGGCGGCGGTGCAGGCGCGCGCTTTGTCGCGCCCGTGGGCTCGCTGGGGGGGAGGCAACTGACTCGGCGCTCTGCAGGGGTTGACGAAGCTGGACCTGAGCAAGTTTCACTTTGGGATGTTTACCGTCACCGACCTCGCCGGCATCCCCTGCTTTGTCACGCGCACGGGGTACACGGGCGAGGACGGGTTTGAAATCAGCGTGCCCAACGAGCGGGCGCTGGAGCTGACGGAGCGGCTGATGGCGGCTGACGGCGTTGAGCTGTGCGGTGCGACCTGTGCATGCCCGCGCCCACGCGTGCTCCGCTGACACGCCTGCCAAGGCCTGGGCGCCCGTGACAGCCTGCGACTGGAGGCGGGGCTGTGCCTATACGGCAACGACTTGAACGAGGACATCTCGCCCATCGAGGCGGGCCTTGCCTGGACTGTCGGTGCGCCTGTCGCTCCACCTCTGGTCTACGCATGCCCCGAGGCGGCGCTGACGCCCCGCGCGGCAGGCAAGCGCCGGCGCGAAGCGTTCGACTTTATTGGTGGTGACGTGATTCGGAGGCAGCTTGCAGAGGGTGTCACCCGCCGCCGCGTGGGCCTCATCGTGCCCACTGGCGCGCCGGCCCGGCAGCACTCGAAGCTGCTGAGCACCGACGGCGTGGAGGTTGGGGAGGTGACCAGCGGCGGATTCAGCCCCTGCCTGCAGAAGAACGTGGCGATTGGTGCGCTTCCGCCGCATTGCGCCCACTCCCGCGCTCACCTCCCGCGTCGCCAGGCTACGTGGCCACGGCCCAGGCCAAGGCTGGCACCGCGCTCAAGGTGGAGGTGCGCGGCAAAACGAACGACGCTGTCGTCACCAAGATGCCCTTCGTGCCCACACACTACTTCAAGGGCTAATGTGCACTGTCCAGTTTCAACTGCTGTGCCCCGAAGTACGCACCGCGTGTTGCTCGTCGTCGGTCGATCATAGAGATTATTAGATTGCGCGCCCTCGCCGTCTCTCTTTCTGAGATGCTAGTCGCGTGTGAGACGCTCGCTCGTTCACCGCCGTGCAACCGCGCCCGCCCGCACCGACAGCGTGTTGCCAGGCTGCGTGCTGCACCTGACTCCTCGTCGGACTCTCTGGCCATAACCGGGCTCCCTGGGGCAGACGCCCTCTGCGACGCCTTTGTCTGCAACAGCTCCCCGCAGGCTGAAGTGACGCTGCGTCAGGTGAGCCCGCGCAAGACTGGCTTCCGAGACGAGCTGACAAGGCGGCACTGCCCAGGTCGCACGCGACCTGGACAACGTGCGAGAAGGGGCCTCGCGTACGCTATCAGCGTTCTCAGAGTCGGTGCAGTTCGCGGATCCTGTGCGCCAAGCGAAAGGCGTGGCGGCGCTCAGACGATATGAGCCCAACACCGCGCTGCTATCCCGCCCTCGCTCGCGAGTCGCGACCATGGCTATGCGAGGCATGGACACCGCCGTCATAACCTGGAGCGTGACTGGCGAGACTGCGGCGGGAATGGTGGCGCTGGTGCGGGCCCACTTGCGCAGTGTCGCTTTCTTTGGCTCCTCACACTTGCGCCAGAATTGCGAGAGCGCGCTCGAGTTGAACCTCATCACTGGCCGCGTGCTGAAGCAGAGGGACTCGTGGACCTTCGCACCCTCCTCAACGCCGCTCGCGAGCCTCCTTTATCTGCTTCGACGGAGCGTGTACAGCGGCACGCAGAACTTGCAGGACCTGGCGGCGGGCGTGGCGCGTGCTCTGGAAGAGTGGCAGCAGGGTGATGGGGGGAACGAGCAGGTGTATGCTGACCCGGCGGACCCGATGAAGTTCTTTCAGCAGTCCGACAACACGCAGCAGGACGCAGCACTGCTCGCACTCATCCTGGCCTGTCTATGGCTGGTTGGCCAGGTGATGGTGCTTACCGGGTAGAGACGCACATAAGTCATCGGATCTCGTCGTGCGTTGCACATTAACGTTGCGATGCGTGGCGCTAAAAGGTGTCGTGCCGCCAGGGTACATCCACCAGCGTGTGCGGCTCCTCCGCGCCGAGCTCAGCAGCGGGCGCGGAGGGCAGCAGGCTGCCGCCTCCGGCCACCCACGCGGCTGTAGCGGGCGCGGCGCGGCGCGGCCGCCCGCCCGCCGCGGCTGCGCGCAGCTGCGCGCGGCCTGTGGGCGCTGGGGCCCCAGCGCCCGGCGCGCGCTCGAGCGCCGTGCGCCGCGCCACGCAGCCCCAGGGATGCATCGCGTGGCGGCGCTCGGCGCGCATGTGGGGCGATGCGATGGCCTCCGCAATCGCCTCCTGGCGCTCCTGCGCCTGCGCCAGCGCCTGCGCCTGGCGCTCGGCCCGGGTGGGCCGTGTGCCGCTCTTCTTGCGCCTGCCCGCCTCGTCCACGCCGCCGCGGGTCCTGGCCGGGGGCGCCGCGGGGGCTGGCGCGTCCGGCGGCGCGCGCCTCCGCGACTGGGGCCGCCCACTGGCTGGCTCTGCAGGCGCCGGCGACTCCCCGCGCCCCCGCCGCCGCCCGGCGCCCCGCCCGGCGCCCGGCGCCTCCTCGCTCGCGCCGTCGCTCTCCAGCGGCAGCCCGTGGCGCCGCTTGAAGGTTGCGGAGTCGCGGTAGGACTTGACCACCACAGCCTCTTGGGCAGTCTCCACCTCCCCTTCGCCAGCCTCCTCGCCCTCGCCTGGCGCGCGGAGCAGGCGGTGAGCACAGCCACAGCAGCCACAGCAACCGCGGCAGACGCGAGCAGGGCGCGCACCCAGCACGCGGTAGCGGCGCGCGTCGTAGATGCCAAAGCGGCGGTCCTCAACCACGCGCCCTGGCGAGGCATGCGGCGTCAGCCCGCGCCCGCCCAGGTGGTGATGGTGTTACGCCGCGCACCCATTCCCTCTCGCATGCCGTCCTCGCCCTCTCCAAACTGCTCGTCCTCCGCGTACGTCTTCTTGGGCCGCGAGGCGACGCGCGCGCTAATGCGCTCGGGCGCCGCCATCTCCGCGCGCGTCACGCGTCTGGGAAGGGAGATGGGGCGCGTGAGGCGGCGCGGGGCTGGCGGGCGAGGAAGAGGCGCACCCGCGAGCAGCAGCCTGCCCCGCCAGCTCCGCCAGCGCGGACTGCAGCGCCTCTGCGCTCTCCGTGGCCCGGTCCTCGGCCTCGTCCAGCGTCGCCTGCAGCGTCGCCTTGGCGGCCACGGCCGCCTGGTGGAGGGAGCGCGGAAGCGTCAGGGCGCGCCCACCGCCTGTGCCACCCGCCCGCGCGCACGCACATCCATGACCGCCTCTGTGCCCGCGCCGCGTGCGAAGGCGGCCTCCGCGGCGGTGATGGCCGCGTCCGCCGTGTCCACGTGGGCGCGCGCAGCCAGCGCAGCCTCGGCAGCCTCAGCCTTGCGCTCGCGCAGCTGCACTACCTCCTCAGACTCGCTCGCCTGCGCCGACGCAGGGGGCGGGTGAGCAGCCGCAGCGGCGGCGCAGCGTGTGCAGAGGGGGCGCACCGCCGGGCGGCGTCGGCGTGGCCCGCCTGGCGCAGCAGCCTGGCTCATCTTTGGCGCTATCGCCTGCACGCCGCCCATCAGCGCTGCGGGCGGGCGCGAGCGGTGACGTGTCAGCAGGAGGGAGCAGAAGAGACAACCGGGCAGCGACGTGCCTGCCAGCGCCTCCTGGTTGCGCCGGATGTTCTCCAGACGCGCGCGCTCGAAGTCGTTGATGGGCTCTGGCTCGCGCACCACGGCGGCGCGCGGCGCGCGGGGCGCCGCCTCCTCGTCGTCGTCGGAGCTGTGAGAGGAAAGGCGCAAGGCGCGTTTTTAGGGTCAGCACGCCTTGGCACTACGCCCTTGACCGCGGCTGGGCGCGGCGAGCGGGCGCCTCGGGCTTCGCCGTCACGCACCCGTCGGTGCCGTCCGCCTTTGGCGCGCGGCCTTGACGGCGACGGTAGCCGCCCCGGTAGCTGCGCACAGGCGCGCGCCCAGCCTCGTCGCGCCCAACGTGCTGGAACTTCACCTGCGCGCCGCCACCGCGCATGAGCTGGCTCCGGGGGGTGTACAGGCCCGTGGCGGGCTGAACTGGGCGAGTGCGCGGTGGGGCGTGTGCACAGGCGCCAGCGCGCAGCCTTGGCGGCGGATGAACCTTTGCGCGGGCCACACCACGCACCAGGTTGCGCCACTTGTCTTTCAGCTGGACGCCCGTGCGGCCCCTATGGCGAGGCAGAAGTGCAGGGCGGTGGTGAGCGCGTGCAGGGCGTGGGAGAGACGGCATTGCTGCCCTTGCATTGGCGGGGCATGTGCGCGCAGCACTACGCCCCCCCAGCCGCACACCAGCGCTCCCGCGCGCCACCACATGCATGCAGCTGGAACAGTCAGCCGCTGCGCCACGCGCCTAAGTACTCTGAACTCTGGGTCGTGGCGGATGCGCTCCCACGACCCAATGCCGTGCTTCTGCACGCCGCGACGCAGCATCTCCTCCTCATGCGCGTCCCAATAGCCGCGAAACCCCATCTTGAAGACGGGCGCAGCGGCGGTGGCGCGGCGGCGTCCGCCGGCAGGTGCGTGCAGCGACGCCTGAGCCTGCAACACTCACACGCACGCGCTGCGGAGGAGAAGATACTGCCAACGGCAGTAGCGGAGGTACAGAAATTGCAGTTCTTTGGTGGTGACGCACCACGTGCCACGTGGTGGGCTGGTGGCGTGTGTGCGTCGTCTTTGATCAGCCACACCAGGGCCTTGCGGTTGCTGCTACGCTGCTGCTGCTGCTGCTGCTGCTGCTGCTCGGACGGTAGCCATGCGTGTGGCGGTGACTGGCGCCTCCGGCTTCATCGGCGGCGCAGTCATTGCCGAGCTATGCGCGGCTGGGCACACGCCGCGCTGCCTCGTGCGGGCCACGAGCGACGTGTCGCGCATATCGCACCTGCCGCACGAGCGTTTTGAGGGCGACGTCATGGACGGCGAAGCTCTGAAGGTGCGTGGGCCTCCAACGTGGACCGCACGAGCTCACTGCGGGCCGCAGTCCCTCGTCTCCGGCTGCGACGCAGTGATTCACCTAGCTCTGTCTGCGGGCTGGGACCAGATGCGCAGCCGCGCGCAGCTAGCGCGGCTGCTGCAGACGTCGGAGCAGGGGACGCGCAACGTGCTGGAGGCGGCCCGGGCGGCGGGCAACCGTCGCGTCATCTTCATCTCGTCCATCGCGGTGCGGCACCGTTATGTGCGCGCACCTGCTCGCGCACGCTCACCCTATGCAGGCCATCAACTGCAGTCGCACGGGCGACCGCATGTTCACCGAGGACTCGCCGCCGGAGGCGCTGGCGGGCACGCTGGGCTACGCGGCCGTGAAGCGCGCCGCGGAAGCGCTGGTGGGAGAGTACGCGAGGGTGCGTGTGCGCGCCCGGTGTCCCCTGAGCGCCCTGACGTCCCTCCAGGCGGGCCTGCCCGTGATCACGCTCTGCCCCGCCGAGGTGTACGGCGCCAACGACACGGCCATGGTGACCGCCGGCAACCTCAAGGCGTTCCTCTGCGACCCGCTGGTGGTGCTGCCGCGCAGTGGGGGCACCTCGATCTGCGCCCTCCAGGACGTGGCAGCAGCCTGCGTGGCTGCGCTGACGCGCGGGCGGCCGGGCCAGCGCTACATCCTGGGCGGGCCGAACGTGAGCGTGGAGCAGCTGGCGCGCGCGACGCTGCGCCTGGGCGGCGCCCGGCTCGAGCGAAAGCCCATCTTACGCCTGCCCAGCAGCCTGCTGCTGGGCGCCGTGCGCCTGCTGGCCGCGCTGCGCCTGCCGGTGCCGGTGGAGCCGGGCGTGCTGGCCTTTGCGGTGCTTTACTGGTTCGTGGACAGCAGCCGGGCGCAGGCGGAGCTGGGCTACACGCAGCGCAGTGTCGAAGACACGCTGCGCCCCGCGGTGGAGTGGCTGCGGAGGGAGGGGCACTTCAGAGCGTAGCTTAAACAGGGTGTCGGCGTCTCTTCCAGTCACTATGTGCAGGGGTAGGGACCGCAGCTCCACGGGTGTGAGTTGGTCACTTGCCCCTGCTTGTACTGAGGCTGTGTGGCGACGCCAGACTGCTGCGCCTGCAGCTGCAGGTTCAGCAGCTGCGCCTGCTGCAGGTCCGCGGTGCTCTGCGTCATGTCCTGCTGCTCTGCAGCAAGCGGCGTGCCAGTGAGCCAGCCCTTCGTGTTGGACTTGATGTTGACAGCGTCGTTGTGCTCCTGCTGAGAGGCCGCCAGGTAGGCCTGTACCTTGTTCTGCAGCGCGTTGTCCGTGGAAGCCTACAGAAGAGCGCATCAGCATCTGGCGCTAGAAAATCGTCTTTGAGGGGTGTTAAGCGCAGCCCAGGCCCAGGCCCAGGCCCGCAGCAGTCCACCCAGCGCGCGCTGTCCCACACGCACTGGGTCACGAGAGAGCGGGTAGGCAGCGGCTCGCAAGGTGTAGCAGTTTACGCTGCCGGCTGCCCCGCCTGCTCCAACCAGCACGCGTCTCTGTCACTGCGGGTACGCACCGGCTGCGCATAGGCGCCCACGAGGAGAAGGGCGAGAGCCGCGACGCACTTCATGTTGTTGCGCTCGCTGCCGGCGTCAATCGTGGGCTTTCAAGAATGCTAGACACGCTGTGCCGGTTGATTGGACGGGCGGAGGCAATCAGATTGAACCTCACCTCGGCGCCGTTTCTCGAGTCTTCGACCGACGCCCGTCGTCCGATGATGGCAGCTTACTTTCGTAACAGCTCTTCAGGAATCTGAAAGACTTGCAAGTCCATGCCTTTGACTCGCAAGTACTTGTTAGACTTGCAAGTCTATATGGACTTGCAAGTCTATGCCTCACTCAGGGGGCGCC
>Ga0208951_1000731_pt1 | contig 15146 bp, 13 predicted proteins | sample GreLakmeMI27MSRF_FD_187702 | JGI IMG/M metagenome (GOLD analysis project Ga0208951, IMG submission 187702) | Freshwater lentic microbial communities from great Laurentian Lakes, MI, USA - Great Lakes metaG MI27MSRF (SPAdes) | ecosystem: Environmental > Aquatic > Freshwater > Lake | place: Great... | reverse complement strand
CCGTATCGGTGGACTGGGCGCGGCCGACGACGGCAGCCAGCAGGGACAGTCCAAGGAAAGGGAGGGTGCGAGGGGACATGAACCTATTAGATGGCAGTAGGATGGGAGAGTTCCAGACAGAATGGTAGGTGAAAGCCTTATGGGGAGGGGTCGGGGTCTAAAAAGAGGACTGAGTCGATGGCGGATGACAGAGGGCTGAATGGATGAAACCTGCCACCCGCCACCCGGGGCTGCCACCCGCCACCTGAAACAAACGCCCCAGCTAACCATCCGGTCTCCGGTTTCCCTTTTGGTGGGTATCTTGTGTCTTGGGGTAGGGACGTGATTGCCATCACGTCCGTGGGCGGACGGAGGTTGGAATTATCCAAAGAGTCTGCCCAGTGGTCCTCACGTGCCTCTGCGAACGGCGGCCATGGCAATGGCCGCCCTACCTAGATGCAGGCTATGTCGTGACGCGGTCCCGACCCTACCCAAGGCATCATCCATTCAGCCCTCGATTCACACCTCAACTCAGTCCTCAATACAGTCCTCCCCATGATCTTCCGCCTGATTGCTTCGCTCTGTGCCTCCGCCTGCCTGGCCGCCGAAATTCCGTCCACCGGCTTAATGGTCGATCTCGATGCGTCGAAGGGAGTCACGGTCGATGCGCAAGGTCGAGTCACCGCTTGGCAGAGCCAGGTCGGTCCAGTTGCGGCCCGTGATTTCGTCGGCCAGCCGAAGGGTCGGGCGGACGCGACTTCGGGATTACCGTCGGTCGCCTCCGGCTCAGTGACTGCGCTCTCCTTCCGTCAGCAGGAATTGGTCTGTCATGATGAGGCGGCTTTCGACGGCTTAATCCGCGGCGACGGCTGCACCTGGGTCACGGTGATCAAAGTCTACCCGCAGCGCGTCGGGCTGAAGGATGTGAACTCATTTTTCGGCAACCTCCGCAACGGCCAGAAATACGAAGGCATCTGGGGCTGCCTCGACGACGATAACACCGTCTGGTGGGGCGCGCGCAATGGGCTCACCTTCGGGCGCTTTGACGTGAATAATCCCAAGCTCGTCGGACCCAAGCTCGCCGAAGGACGCTTCCATGTGCTCGCTGGCCGCCTCGGGGCGGGGCAGGGCGAGGTCCTCGCCGAATTCTTCGTCAACGATCTCAAGGCCTGCGCAACCGCGCGCTTTCCGATTAACCCTCAGGCCGATGCGTCTAAACTCGCCATCGGACAGGAGCGCGACGCGATTCAGCATCCGGGCAAGGAATCCTTCGATGGCGAGATCGCCCGCTTCCTGCTTTGGAACCGTCCGCTGACCGACGCGGAATTGAAGACTACCTTCGATGGGCTGAGGTAGGGTCGGGACCGCGTCACGACTTAGCTGCATTGGGGTAGGGGCGCCACTGCGTGGCGTCCGTGGGCGAACGGACATCGAATGGTCCAAAGACTGTGCCCAGTGGTCCGCGCATGCCGCTGCGAACGGCGGCCATGGCAATGACCGCCCTACCTAGATACAGGCTATGTCGTGACGCGGTCCCGACCCTACCCGTGGTTTCAAAATAGCCCTGTCCCTACCCCTGTCCCTCGCGGCGCGTCAGCGCCGCGATTCACTTCTTCCCCTTCTGGAAGCCCTGACCGCGCTGCTTCATGCGCTCTTCGACGGCGTCGAGTACCTTGTCGGCGACATCGTCGGTGATATCGGCATCGGCCGCCATGATCGCGGCCTTGGTCGCCTTGCGGAGGTCCAGCGCGGCCTCTTCGAACTGGGGGCGGAGGTTTTTCTTCTCATCATCCGAGGCGTATTCAGCCTCCTTGCGCAGTTCGTTCATATTTTCGCGCGCGGCCTTGACGCCGTCATCCTGGAACGCCTTGAACATGGCGACCTTGCACTTGTTGAGCTGCTCGGCCGTGACGCCTTCGATCTCTTCCGGCAGGAAGCCGCCTTTGCTGGCGAACTTCTGCCCGCTGGCCTTGCGGACAGGGTCGCTGGCTGGGACCTCGCTGGCGAAAGCGGGGCTGGGTGCAGGGCTCTTTTCCGCGACGACAGTGGCCGTCGGCGTCGCGGGGGACGAGGGTTTGGCGTCCATGGCGAAGTAAGTCGCGGCGGAACCAACGGCGGCGGCGAAGAGGAGGGGAAGGAGCTTGTTCATAGGGGTAGGTTACGAATTTAACCCCGGAGATGGGGGAAAGTTGGGGAATTAAGGTAGGGACGTGATTGCCATCACGTCCGTGGGCGAACGGACATCGAATGGTCCAAAGACTGTGCCCGGTGGTCCGCGTATACCGCTGCGAACGGCGGTCATGGCAATGACCGCCCTACCTAGATGCACGCTATGTCGTGACGCGGTCCCGACCCTACCCGAGGCAATCAATTAGCCCTGTCCCTGCCCCTGTCCCTCGCGGCGCCCTTGGCGCCGCGTCTCACTTCTTCTCCCCGAACGGGAAAGGCTTGAGCGGGGTCTTGGTGGACTTCTTCTTTGCCTTGGTCCGGAGGTCCTCTTGGGCCCGCATTTCGACCGTTTCCATAATCTTCGCGACGGTCTCCTTGGAAAGTCCGGGAGCGGCCTTGGTGACCGCTTCCAGCTGGGCCTTACGCATGTCGGCCTGCAGCGTTTCGAACTCGCCGCGCATATTCTTCTTCTGGTCGTCGGAAGCGAATTCGGCCTCGTTGCGCATCTCGCCCTGCTTGGCCTTCAATGCTTTCACCGTCGGGTCGGTCTGGGCGCGGAGCGCGGCCAAGCGGAACGTGCGCATGTCTTCGGCGGAGACGCCGTCCACGTCGGCCAGCAGTTCGGCCGGTGTCATGGGCTTGGCCGCTTCCGGCTTCACTTCTGGCGCTGAGGTCGGTGCCGCTGGGGCGTCCTTCTTCGCGAGCCTTTCCTCGGCGGCGGCTTGTTCGCGCATTCGCCGCGCGGTTTCTTGGCCGCGCTGTTTGGTGGCCTCCTCGATGGCGTTGAGCGTCAGCACCAACGGATCTTTCTCGATGGTCGGGTCCAACTTTAGCACGGCTTCGAGGGTGGCTTTGACCATCCCATCGCGAGCCTTCTCGAAATCTTTGCGCAGGTCTTCGGCTTCATTGCGACCATTAGCGAAGCGGCTCCTTTCCTTGAGCTCCTCAAGACGCTTCCGGGCGACGCCGAGGGCGGGATCGGCGTAGGTCAGCACCAAGGCCCGGCGGATTTTGGTGAGTTGCTCGTCGGTGACGTCGGTCACGCTCGTGGGAAGCGCGGCGCCGACGCGGCCCGCCTTCGGGGCGGGCTTGGCGGCGGGCCCTTCGGCGGCCTGGACATGAGGCGCGAGGAGGGCGAGGGCGAGGAAGGGAAGCAGGCGCACACTTAAATAACACCGAATCCGGTCAAGGGTTCCGGGGAGAGACGTGATTGCCCCCACGTCTGCGGGCGGACGGAGGCTGGAATGCCCAAGACTGGCCCGGTGATTCGCACTTGCCGGGGCGAACGGCGGCCCTGGCAATGGCCGCCCTTTCCATGAGAGTTATCAGCGTTTAGCGGGTGGGTGGCGGGCTCAAAGGGGAACCGGAGACCGGATGATTGGCTTGGGTGAGAACATTTTCGGGTGACGGGTGCCAGCCACGGGAGCCAGAGCTCAAGGCGTCGGTCGTTCAGGTTTCGGCCGCTGGCCTCCGGGTCCTGACTGCCGATGGCTGAACAGCCGACCCCTGCATGGCTGATGCCCCGTTGGCCGTCACCTGTCACCTGTTCGTTCTAACCGCCAACCGCTAACCGCCTTCACCTTGTTTTCATCCCCAAACAAAAGACCCCGGCGAACCGGGGTCTTGTTCCAGCCTGTAATCCGAAGATTACTTGGCTTCCGGCTTCTTACCGCCCTTGTCGCCCTTACCTTTGTCGCCCTTGCCCTTGGCGCGACCGGCTTCGAGGGCCTTAAAGACGGCTTCGAGAGAGGCGTCGGCCTTGAGGATGGCAGCCTTGGTGGCTTCCATGACAGCCTTACCAGCGGCCTGCTTTTCTTCAGGGGTCTTGGCGTCAGCGGCCTTGGCCTTGGCGGCGATCACAGCTTCGTCTTTTTGGGCAGCCTTCTGGGCTTCGCCGAACTTCTTCCAGGTGGCTTCGTCGATGCCTTCCGGACGCTGGGGGGCCTGTTTCTTGCCGCCCTTGTCGCCCTTGCCTTCGCCCTTCTTAGGAGCGTCGCCCTTAGGGGCGTCGGGCTTGGGAGCGTCTTGAGCGAGGAGGCCGGCTGAGGTGATCAGGGCCAGGAGGAGTGCGAGTTTGATTTTCATGTTATGTATGGGTATGCACGGATGAAACCCCGCCCGCGTGCCCGAGTTGCAAAGTTTGAAATAAAAATATGACACGCCCGGGGCGTGCGGATGGCCTTAATCCAGGCTTAAGGTAAGGACCGCCGATGACCCCGCTCCTCCTTCATCTCCCGCATGACGCCACGGCCATCCCGCCCGACGAGCGCCGCGATTTCTTGCTATCCGAAGCGGAGCTACGGGCGGAACAGCTCCGGCTGACCGACTGGCATACGGCGGCACTCTACGCTGAAGGGGTGCCCGCCGAGGAGGTTGTCCGTGCGGAAGTCTCGCGCTTGGTGGTCGATGTCGAGCGCTTCTCCGACGATCGCCTGGAGCGATGTTCCGCTTTCGGCATGGGCGCGACGTATGTGCAGACCTGCGACGGGCGGCCACTGCGCACCCTCTCGCCGGAGCGTCGCGTCGAGCTGCTCGATCGCTATTACTGGCCGCACCATCATCGGCTCAACGAAGCCGCGGCGGAGCGACTCACCCGCTTCGGCCGGTGCGTGATTCTGGACGCGCATTCTTTTCCGACCGGTCAGTTACCGACGCAGGTCGGTTTCTCGGCGCCGCTGGAAATCGGCGTTGGCACGCAGCCAAGCCACACGTCGCCGGAACTCCGAGCGCTGGCCGAAGATTTCTTTCGCGCTCACGGTTTCGTCGTCGGCGTCGATATCCCGTTCAGCGGCGCGATCGTGCCCAATCGATACTTCGGAAAAGAGTTCCGCGTTCAGTCGCTGATGATCGAAGTGCGCCGCGACCTTTATATGGACGAGTCCACCGGCGAACGGCACGACGGTTTTACGCGCATTCAGGAAGTATTGACGGACTTCCGCGCGGAGCTCGCGCGCTTTGCGGCTACTTGACGCCGGCGGCGGCTTCGCGGGCGGATTTCTCGACCTCTTCGCGGAGCAGGCCGAGCGCTTCCTTCCACATCGCTTCCATTTGAGGCACGACGGCCGCCTTGGCGTCGTCATCCTGCGTCTTCCAGGCGGCTTCGGTCGCCTGCCATTGGGCGATGATTTCTTTCACGCGCGGCTGCGCGTTCCAGCGCTTGGCCGCGTCGTCGAAGACCGCTAAGTTCATCTGCTTCATCTCCTGCAATTCACCAATGCCCGTGCGCACGATGCTTTCGCGGCGGGCGTTCGGGGGCCGTCCGTCGGCAGAGATATCTTGTTTCTCGTCCACCGTAAGCCCTTGGAGGCTGCGGGGCGCACTGGCGGCAGGACGAGAGCCAGTGGTAGCCTTATGGGTGCCGTTCGCCGTGGGGCTGCGACCGGACGCATTGTCTTCAGATGATCCTGAGGCAAGCCAGGTGAACGCCGCCCAAGCCAAGGCAAACAGGACTAAGCCAATAAGTAGGGGGCGCCGGGAGAGGAAATCTTTCATTGGGAGCGGACGGCGGTGAGGCCGTCGACGACCTTACTGGAAGACGATGGGAGGAGCCGGTGCTGGCGCTGGCACGGCGTCGGGAGCGGCTCCGTTGCCGGGGCTCACGACGCCTCCGCCCGTGATCGTGACGGTCGGTGCGGCCGTGGCGGGCGCCCCATTCCCCGCCTCTTTAAGCATGCCTAAGCCGCGGTTGCGAACCGAGGCGAGCTCGTCCATGATTGCCTGTTTCTTGTCGTCGGTGGCGACGCGATATTGGGACTCCAGTTCGCGCATGCGCCCATAGTTGGCTCGGAATTCGTCGTTCGCCATGGCCACGCGGAAGGCGTTGCCGATTTTATCGCGGTCTCCGCCAAACATGTTTTCGACCGCTTTCTTGCCGTCATCGCGCCAAGTGGCGAACTTCGCGTCAAGCTCGGCAATGGGCTTAGATTGCTTGGCGAGATCCTTCTCCTCGACCCCAGTACCCACGTCATCCCTCCGGCTGAGTTGGAGGGTTTTCGCGGTGCGGACCGTTCCTTTTTCCATGACGAGCTTGCTGACGGGGGAGACGCTCTTCTTGGCGGTGCTTCGGACGACGGAGACCTCCTCGGGCCGGACCCACAGGTAGAGGGCGTAGCCGACACCGGCGAGGAATAGTAGGCCCAGGACGGGGTAAAGGCGGCTCAGTTTCATGGGGTCTTTTGTATAGAATATAACCCTGCGACCAAGGCGAAGTTTCCGCCCTGGGCCTGCCAGCGGCTATTTAGCGCTCTTCGGGCCGGCTTCCGCGCGGATTTTGACGTGTTCCATCACCCGGAGCTGGACCATGTGGACGATTTCCTCGGTCCAAAGGTTCCAGTAGGCGGCCGGGGCGATGTTCAGCAGGTAGTGGCTTTCGCCGACCAGTTTGGTTCGGCCGTCAGGCAGGGTGGTCAGTTTGAAGCCGCCTTCGAGGCTCGCGTAGGCGCTATGGATATGGGTCGTGTCGATGGTCTGACCAAAGAAGCCCAGCTCGCGCATGGAGGGCGGGGTCGAGAGCACCTTGAAGCGCAATTCCTGACCAGGCTTCCACACGGTGATGATCTCGGGCATGTCACCGGTGCTGAGTTTGCAAAGACGCGCGGCGCCGACGCCCTGTCCGTCGGTCACGGTGCTGACCGGGTGAGCGATGCCGAATTGAAAGAGTAGGTTGTCGGTCGGTGGCAGATTACGGATGTCATGCAGCTCCGCCCAGACGCGCTCGACTGGAGCGTTAATGATAACTTCGCTTGAGGTAATATTCTCCAGCGGGGCGGGCGGATTCCATCCCTCCAGCGCGACGATCACGACGATGCTTAGCCAAGCGGCGGATTGTAGCGTGCCGTCGGCGGCCTTCTTGCGGGCGAGGAAGTAGCCACCGACCACGCCGAAGAAAGCTAAAGCCGCGCCGATAGGTGCGGCCATGACGACGCAGATGATACCTTCCATGAAGCAGGCGCAGAGGGCGAGAATGACGGAGCCAACGAGGGTCATCGCTGCGCCGACGGCCTGGCCGAAGGTGCCGCCAGCTCGGCGGATGACGACGCCGCCGCTCACGCCGATGGCGAAGGGGAGTGCGAGGAAGGTCGCCAGGCCGAAGTAGCCTCCGACGCTTTTCAGACCCAGCGGTAGCTGGCCTTGTTCGGCGAGTTTGGTCAGGCCAAAGCTGAGTAATAGGCAGGCCGCTGCGGCGACGAGGAATGGTACCACGAGCCGACCAGCGACGGCGGTCGGAGAGACCGATTCCTTTTCCTGTTCATCGCCAGTGGCGGCGAGCCAGAGCGCTAAGCCCGCGCCGAGGAATGGGACGTGAATGAGCAGGGCGATGACCGTAGGCAGGCTCCAGCCGAGGGCGGCGGCGCGGCGGGCGGCGACGAACGAGGCTAAGCAGGCGAAGCCTGCGGCGAGACTGAAAAGCAAAACGAAGGGTAGGACCTTGGATGGCTCGAGTACGCCGCCCGTCGGGTTCAGCGGCAGGACCCGGAAGATGAGCACCGAGTGGGCGAAGGCCCAGGTCGGAAGCATCAGCAGGAGGGTCTGGAGGCGGCTAGGTTTCGAGAACATGGGTTCGAAGAGACCGTCGCAGGCTCGGTCTTATTAGGAAGCGAATACTGTCTGGTCTCCCATGGTTCGGAAGGAATAACTTCCCAGTGAGAGCGGCATTAGGGCCGCCGTAGGTCTCTTGTAGCGGTCCTGCTCAGGAAAATAGCAGCCTTAGCCACGTTTTCGAGTAGGGCATGGCCATGTGGTCCAGCCGGGCGGCCAGAAAGGCCGCTTCGACCTCTTTTTCTGGATGACCATCAAGTAGCTTGGCGCCGTCCAACTCGCGTCGCCCGCGTCGCGCAGCATCCTGGACGTGGGTGTGCTTGAGGAGGTGACCGATGGCGATGGTACCGGCGACGAGGGCGAAGCCGATCAAGGCCCACGGACGGCCTTTGCTGACGATGACGGTGATCGGCAGTAAAATTGGCCAGGCATTGCCCCAGAAAATCATGAACGAATCCCAGGACGCGAGTCCGCCGAGTTTGCGGTCGCGGTGCTGCAGGGCGTGGCCGGCGAGACGCGCCGCGCGCGCGACGTCGAAGAGCCGCTTGCCGGAGTAGACGCCGCTGGAGAGTTTGATCGCCGGTTCGAACGCCGAATAGAAATCCGTCACCGCGATATCGCTCTCGTCGACGTCGACCTGCGACACCTCGCCGCGGAGGAGGACGATGCGGGCGGCCTGCGCGCCGGTCACGCCGCGCACGAGGAGGATTCGGCCATACTTCTTTTCAAGGCTCCGTACGCGTCGCCAAGCCAACCAAGGCAGTCCCAAGGCGAAGATGCCGGCCAAGCAGAAAAGGACGAGGAGCTTGAATTCCGGGTTCATGGCTTGGTCAGACCCTGACCATTTGCGGGCCCCCCATCAAGGTCTACCTAGTCGTTCCCGCATAAGGGGGATAAGTGGTGGTGGATTCTTGCCGGGGTGGTCGAGGCTTCGTTGACCAGCCCCGCAGGCTCGGATTGAGTGTCGTCACCATGAACCCCGACCTCGTCAGAAATTACCTGACCAGCCTGCAGGATCGCCTCTGCGCGACCCTCGAGGAAGTGGACGGCAAAGCCAAGTTCATCACCGACGAGTGGAAGCGCACCGAAGGCGGCGGGGGTCGCACCCGCGTCATCGCCGGCGGCACGGTGATAGAAAAGGGTGGGGTGGCTTTCTCGGACGTCCGCGGCCACGCGCTGCCTCCGTCCGCCACGATCGCCCGGCCGGATCTCGCCGGCAAAGGCTTCCGCGCGATGGGTGTCTCAGTCGTGCAGCATCCGCTTAACCCTTATTGCCCGACGTCGCACATGAACGTGCGCTTCTTCTGCACCGATGGCCCTGATCCGGTTTGGTGGTTCGGTGGCGGCTTCGACCTGACGCCTTACTACGGCTTCGACGAAGACGCGGTCTCTTGGCATCGTGCCGCTGAGAAAGCCACGGGCGCCTATTTCCCGAAATTCAAGAGCGGGTGCGATGACTACTTCCTGCTGAAGCACCGCCAGGAACAACGCGGAGTCGGCGGCGTGTTCTTCGATGACTTCACTGAAGGCGGCTTCGAGGCGGCCTTCGCGATGATGCAGAGGGTGGGCGATGCTTTCGGTCCGGCCTATGCTGAGATCCTGCGCCGTCGTAAGGACACCCCCTATGGCGAGCGCGAGCGCACTTGGCAGGAGATCCGCCGCGGCCGCTACGTCGAATTCAACCTCGTCTTCGACCGCGGGACGATTTTCGGCCTCCAGTCCGGCGGCCGGACCGAGTCTATCCTGATGTCCCTCCCGCCCCGCGTGCAGTGGCACTATAGCCACCAGCCCGCGGCCGGCACCCCGGAAGAACGTCTGCTCTCGCATTATCTAAAACCGCAGGATTGGCTCAAGGGGTCCTGATGAACTCCCGCGACCGCTTTCTCGCCGCCCTCCACCGACAGCCCCATGACCGGGCTCCGGTCTGGATTATGCGTCAGGCCGGCCGTTATCTCCCCGAATACCGCGCCCTCAAGGCTAAGTCGGACTTCGTCACGATGGTCCGCACGCCCGAACTCGCGGTCGAGGTCACGCTGCAGCCGCTCCGCCGTTTCCCGCAGCTCGACGCCGCGATCCTGTTCTCGGACATCCTGGTCATCCCCGAAGCTCTTGGCGTCGGTTACCGTTTCCGCGACGAAGGCGGCATCGCCATGGAGCGCGCGCTGGCTTCGCCGGCTGACGTCGCCACGCTGAAACTCGAAGGCGCCGCCGACCGCCTGCAATACGTCTACGACGCCCTCGCCATCCTTCGCAAGGAGCTCGGCCTGAACAAGACCCTGCTCGGTTTCGCTGGTTCGCCTTGGACGCTCGCCTGCTACCTCGTCGAAGGGGGTGGTTCTGAGGATTTCCCGAAGACGAAGGCGCTGCTGAAGGCCGATCCGAAGATGATGCATCGCATCCTCGAGATCCTGACCGACGCCGTCGCCCAATACCTCACCCGCCAGTTCGCCGCTGGCGCCGATGCGATCCAGATCTTCGACAGCTGGGCCGGTGCGCTCACTGGCGCCGACTACGAGGAATTCTCGCTGCGCTACATCCGCGCGGTGCTCGAACGCCTGCCCGCCTGCGCCCCGGTCATCCTTTACGCCAAGGGCAAGTCCCCGCAGGCCGCCGCGCTCGCCCAGACCGGCGTGCCGTGCCTCGGCGTCGACTGGACCATGCCCCTCTCGCAGGTGCGCCAGCTCGCTGGCCGCCCGATCTGTCTGCAGGGCAACCTCGACCCCGAGTTCATGACCGGCGAGTCCGCCGCCGCCGCTGCCGCGACCAAGGCCGTCCTAGCTGATAACGCCGGCGACCTCGGGCATATCTTCAACCTCGGGCACGGTATCACGCCGCAGGCCCGGATTGAGACCTTCCAGGCCGTGGTCGATACCGTGGTTGCCTCTGGCGTTTGACATCGTCCGCCGTCCCGCCTCTTTTGCCCCTATGTCCCGTAAAGGTATCCTGCTGTTGAATCTTGGTTCGCCGAAGAGCACTTCCGTGCCCGACGTGCGCAACTATCTGCGTGAGTTCCTGAACGATGACCGCGTCATCGATTATCCGGCGCCGCTGCGCTGGCTGCTCCTGGAGGGCATCATCCTCCGCACCCGCCCGAAGAAGAGCGCCGCCGCCTACGCCAGCGTCTGGACCCCCGATGGTTCGCCTCTGGTGGTCACGACCGACAAGCTGCGCGCCAAGCTCGAGACGGCCACGGGCCTGCCGGTGATCATGGGCATGCGCTATGGCACTCCGTCCTGCGCCGAAGCTGTGGAGAAGGTGCTCGCCGCCGGTATCGATGACCTGTTCGTGATGCCCCAGTATCCGCACTACGCGATGTCCTCTTACGAGACCGTCGTCGTGAAGGCGCAAGAAGAACTCAAGCGCCTCGCGCCTGGCGTGAAGTATCACGTCCTGCAGCCGTTCTATAACGACCCGGCTTACATCAACGCCCTGGTCGAGTCCGCCCAGCCTTGGCTGAGCAAGCCGTTCGACAAGCTACTCTTCTCCTACCACGGCCTGCCGGAGCGCCACCTGCGCAAGGGCGACCCTTCGAAGGCGCATTGCATGAAGATGAAGGATTGCTGTTCCCATTACAGCCCTTGTCAGGCGACCTGCTATCGCCACCAGTGCGTCGAGATGACGCGCCTCTTCGTGGCCGCCGCGGGTCTTAAGGAGTCTCAATACGAACTTTCTTTCCAATCCCGTCTGGCCGGTGAGCCGTGGGTTTCACCTTATACCGACAAGCGTCTCGAAGCCCTGCCGGCCGAGGGCACCAAGAACCTCCTGGTCATGTGCCCCGCCTTCACGTCTGATTGTCTCGAGACCCTCGAGGAAATTCGCGAAGAAGGTAAGGAGACGTTCGAGCACGCCGGCGGCGAGCACTTCGCCCAGATCCCTTGCCTGAATGATTCCGATATCTACGTGAAGTATCTCGTGAACCGCGTGAATCACTGGAAGCCGGATCATCGCTGAGGGTAGGGCGGCCATTGCCATGGCCGCCGTGGGCGGACGTAGTTCAGAACGATCAATAAGTCTGCCCGGTGACACGAACGCGCCACGCGAACGGCGGCCATGGCAATGGCCGCCCTACCTAGGCTGCGCTAACCGATAATCTTCTTATACGGTTCGCCTTCGTTCTGCGTCGGGCGTTCCGGACGGCCTTTGTAACGGTAGGTCAGGCCCATATTATCGATACCGAGCAGCCAGAGGATGGTCGCGTGCAGGTCGTGGACGTGAAGAGGGTTCTCGACGGCGCGCAGGCCGAGGTCGTCGGTGCTGCCGATGGTCTGGCCGCCTTTAACGCCGCCGCCGGCCATCCACATGGTGAAGCCGGTGGGGTTATGGTCGCGACCGTCGCCTTTCTCAGACATCGGGGTGCGGCCGAATTCGCCGCCCCAAACGACGAGCGTATCTTCGAGCATACCGCGGGACTTGAGGTCCTTAAGCAGGCCAGCGACTGGCTTATCCATCGAGGCGCAGAGGCCGGAGTGATTCGATTCGATCTTCGCATGTGCATCCCACTTCGAGCCGGCACCATGGTAGATCTGCACGAAGCGGACGCCCTGTTCGACCATACGGCGCGCGAGCAGGCACAGGCGGCCCATGCCTTCGGTGGTCTTATCGTCGAGTCCGTAAAGGGTACGCGTGGCTTCGGTCTCGCCGGTGAGGTCGACCACGCCAGGGGCTTCGGCCTGCATGCGGGCGGCCATTTCGTAACTCGCCAGGCGGGCGCCGAGTTCGGTGCGGTCAGGGTAGCGGGCCGCGAAGTCTTTGTTCACGCTGTTGATCAGCTGGAGCTTCGATTTCTGCAGGTCGGCGCTGACGGCTTCCGGGGTGTTGAGGTGGGGAATGGGCTCGGAGCCACCGGAGATGCGCACGCCTTGGTACACGGCGGGCATGAAGCCGGCGCCCCAATTGCGCGGGCCGTTGATGACCGTGTTCTGGTTATCCTGCATCACGATGAACGAGGGCAGGTTGTTGTTCTCGGAGCCGATGCCGTAGTTGATCCACGAGCCCAGCGAGGGTTTGCCCGCGAGGATGGAGCCGGTGTTCATCTGGCAGACACCGGCGGAGTGGTTGATGCCGTCGGCCTTGCACGAGCGGATGACGGCGAGGTCGTCGGAGCAGCTGGCAATATGCGGGATCCAGTCCGAGAACCATTGGCCGGACTGTCCGTGCTGCTTCCACTCACGTTTCGAGGCGAGCAGGGGCGACTTCGATTCGCCCATCGCGGTGATGACGGAGCCGAAGCTGTCGGGAAGGCGCTGGCCCGCGAGCTTGTTAAGCAGGGGCTTCGGGTCGTAGAGGTCCATCTGCGACGGACCGCCTTCCATGAAGAGGAAGATCACGCGCTTCGCGCGCGGCTTGATCTGGCCGACGCCGGGTTGGAGGGGCGTACCCGCGGCGGGGACGACGATGTCCTTGGCGAGCAGGTCGCTGAAGGCCATGGCGCCGAGGCCGAGGCCGGCGCTGAAGAGGAAGTCGCGACGCGAGGAGGTCGCTTCGACGCGATGGCAGCGGGGATCGTTCATTCGACGTAGAGGAATTCGGAAGAGTTGAGAAGGGCGTGGCAGAGTGCGGCCAGCGGCGTGGCGCCGCTCTTGGTGTCCGGTGCCTTGACGGCGCCGACGGCGAGGTCGCGTCCTTTGCTGGAAGAGTCACGCAAGGTGCCCGTCTTATTTTCGAAACGCCAGAAGCCGAGCGTATCGGGACGCATGTCTTCGTTCGAATAGAGCAAGGCCTCATCAGTCAGCGCGCCAGCGCTCAGGCGCAGGTCGTCGATGACGCCATGGAAGGAGCTTTCGCGGTCGGTGCCCTTGCCGCCGAGTTGGATTGGCTGGGCCGCGGCGCGCACGGCGGCGAGGTTCGTGGGGACCCGGTCTTGCAGCAGGGGCTCGTCATCGTTGGCCAGGTCCTTGAGGGTGAAACTCACTTCGCCCGGCCCGTTCTGGTCGGCGAAGCGCACGGCGGCGGAGGCGTAATAAGGCTTGTTCATCTCGATCCGTAGGTTCGAGAACTGGACGGCTTCGCCGAACGTGCCGCCGAGGAGAGGGCCATGCGCTTGGAGTACGAGCACGCGCGGGGCACGGCGTGATTTCTGGCCGGTCACGCCGAACTGCCAGTAGCCTTCCTTGCCATTGCCGACTTGGGCGGCGATTACGCGGACAGCACCGGTGTCGCTGACGGTGCGGGGGACGATGACGCCCTCGATGGTGAAGCCTTTCGCAAAGTCGGCCGCGGCCGCGCCGACCGCGACGAAGGGCTTGCGGTGGCTGGCATCAAGGTGCGCGCCTTGGCCATCGCGGAAGGGGACTTTCTCCGGTTGGAAATCATTAGCCAAGGCGGCGGTCACGGCCACCGTGGGCTTCTGCGCCTGGACTTCCTTGAGGAAGGCTGCGGAGCGTACGGCCTCGGTCGCGGAGGGTAGGCGGGCGAAGAGAATTTGATAAAGACGGCGGACTTGGGCGGCTTCGTCGCCCGGAGCTTCCTTGGCCACACGGGCGGCGAGGGCTTCGCCGCGTTTCAGCATGAAGGGGCTATTGAGTAAGAGCAGCGATTGAATCGGCGTCGTGGTCACATCGCGGGAGGAGGCGCTGCTGAACCACTGCGGCGCGTCGAACACGTCGGCCAGCGGGTCGCGATTATTGCGCATGATGCGCGTGAAGATACTGCGCACCGGTTCGCCGTAGACAACGCTCGGCCCGGCCTGCTTGTCGGTCTTGAGGTCACCGCAGGCGGTGAAGATAGCGTCGCGGATTTGCTCGGACTCCAGGCGCTGGGGTTGGAAGCGCCAGAGCAGGGCGTTCTGCGGATCCTTCAGCTGGCCATCCTTGGGGTCGGCGTGCAGCGAGGAGCGGCGATACGCGGCGCTCGTCAAGATGAGGCGATGCATCGCTTTCTGGTCCCAGCCTTTCGCCATGAACTCCGCCGAGAGCCAGTCGAGCAACTCGGGGTGGGAGGGCGGTTCGCCAAGGCGGCCGAAGTCGCTCGCGTAGGGCGCCAGACCGCGGCGGAAGTTGAGCTGCCAGAGGCGGTTCATCGCCAAGCGGGCGGTAAAGGGGTTGGACTTCTCCGTCAGCCACCGCGCCAGCACGGTACGGCGACCGGTGGTGGAGCCGTCGGCGGATGGCGTGATAGTGGCTGCTTCGGCCGGATAGTTTGTGCTGAGGACCGTGAGGAAGGCGGGCGGGACGACGGTGTTCTTCTTGGGGATGACGGCATCGAAGCCCTGCGCACCGGTCTCGCGGACGGTGAGGACATAGGGCGGTTCTTCTGGCTTCTGTTTATCGTGTTCGGCCAGTTTTCGCTTCAGGTCGGCGTGCTTGACGCTGTCCTCTCCTTTGATGAAACGGTCAAGTCGGGCATACTCGTAATCGACCTGGCGCCAGGCGAGCGCGGCGACTTGTTGCTCATAGGGCGTGCGCTGGACCTCGGGCTTGTTGAGCATCTCTTGCACATCGTCCGGGAAAATCTTCACGGCC
>Ga0208951_1000727_pt1 | contig 15154 bp, 20 predicted proteins | sample GreLakmeMI27MSRF_FD_187702 | JGI IMG/M metagenome (GOLD analysis project Ga0208951, IMG submission 187702) | Freshwater lentic microbial communities from great Laurentian Lakes, MI, USA - Great Lakes metaG MI27MSRF (SPAdes) | ecosystem: Environmental > Aquatic > Freshwater > Lake | place: Great... | reverse complement strand
AAGGAGGGTCCACCCCGTCAGTGGCGCAGGCGGGCGGGTCACTGGGAGACGCACCAGGGTCTCGTCCGCCTCGGCGGGCGGCGTGAGGGGCCGCGCGGCGGCGGCGCGTGAGGTGCCCGCGCTGCGCTGCGCCTCTTCTGCGCTCGCCAGCTGGGCGTCCACGCGCGAGTGCTGCAGCTCCAACTCGCACACCGCGTGCGTGAGCTGCGTCACGCGCTGCTCCGCGGCGCCCCGCAGCGCCTCCAGCTCAGCCTTTTGAGCCTTCACTGCGTCGCTCCACTGCACAGAAAGCACGCTGCGCTCAGCCGCCGCTCAGTGCGGCACAGCTGCCGCGTATCACGCACCCGCTCGCTCTCTGCGTCGCCGGGCGCGCTCTGCTGACCCTCGAGAAGCGCTGTGTGACGGCAGGCAGGCGTCACGTCCCGTTGAGTGCGCCACCCGGCGCACACTGCTCCAGCCTGCTCCTGTTGCGTCACACCGCGCGCACCTTGCAGGAAGCGCTTTTGCGCGTCAAGCTCCACCAGTCCGCCCTTCAGGCTGGTCACGGCGAACTTGACACGCTTCAAATCCGCGTCGCTGTTGCCCAAAGCCTTCTCCCCAGCTGCTTGCAGCATGTTGCCGAAGTTCTGGCTCGTCTGCCCCAGGTCGGACATCACCCTGCGCGCGCGGGCGCGTGAGCGGGCAAAGGCGGAGCCAGACGGGAGGCACGGACACACTTGCGGAGGCCCGAAACGGTCGGCTGCTCACGCGCGCACGCGGCCTGGAAGCGGTGGAAGCTCACGTCCGGCTGGTGCATCGACACGTCCTCGAAGCAGAGCTTCTTTGCGCATGCTTCCGGTTCCATCGGGAGGAGGAGCGCGAGCGAGACAGCGAGTAGAACACTGTTCGAACAACAACAGTAGTCCCATGCCGCCATGCGTGCACAGCACCCACGCCCCCCCGGGGAGCCTGTGATGTCTCTATCTGCGCCCGTGCGTCGCGCGTGGTCACGCGTGGAGGAGGATGTGCGCGAGGTTGAGTTGTTTCTGGAGCTGGAGCGCTCCGCTGGGCGAGCAGCCGGCGCGGCTGGAGGTGACTGGAGCCCTCCGTCCTCCTCAGCCTCCAGCGTGGCGCGGGGAAGGCTGGAGGGGCCGCTTGGGGGGGAATACGGCGCTCGCGCAGCCTCTGGACGGCGCACCTGGTCGCCGCCGCCTGCTGGGCGCGCCCCAGAGCCACAGCCTGCGCCGCCTGGTCGGGCTGCCACCTCGCCCGCGCCCTTCCGACTGTCTGATCGCGAGAGCTGCTCGGGTCGACGTTCTCGTTCAGTCGTCGCAGTGCAACGCGCCGCCCACCTCAGAGCAGAGCTCACCTTCCAGCCGGCCACCAACCCGCGCAGCCGCACGCCGGAGTCCAAGGTACGCGCCCGCGCGCGCCACAGCACGCGCCCGCCTCGGAATTGCCGTTGCCGTTTGCTGACCGAGCCCTGCGCCTCTCGCTCTCTCCCAGTCCCGTGCGCCCCTCAAGTTCGCGGCGCTGCTAGCCGAGCGGGCCGCCCGACAGGCTGCGCTGGACGCGGAGTGCACGTTTGCGCCCGTGACTGGCCGCGCACCGCAAGTGCGCGCAACCTCACCAGCCAGCGCACGACTCCACGACGCTGCTGCGGAGCGCCTGGCGGCGCGCGAGCGAGCGCACGCCTTGCAGCAGCAGGCGCGTGCCGTGCGCTGTCACGCTGCACCACCAGCGCTGGGGCTCTTCTCACACTCACTTGTCCTTCTCAGGAGGAGCAGAACGCTCACAGCTTTCAGCCCACACTCACCGCAGTGCGCCCGGCCACAACCTCCTTCGACTCCCGCAAGCCGCTGCACGAGCGTGTGGCGGATCTCATCCGCGCCAGAGACGCCTCTCGCGCCGCCGCCGCAGCGCAGGCTCGCGCGCAGGACATGGAAGAGGCGCCCTTTGTGCCCCGGCTGAGCGAAAACACGGCTCGCTTGGCCGCGGCGATGCACGCCCAAGGCCCTAGGGAGGACGTTGCAGACCGACTCGCCGGAGGAGCATCGCTACGCCTAGCCAAGGCGCAGCATGCACATCTGGCGTACGAGGCGCCGCAGGAGTGCACTTTCGCGCCAGGCTTGTCGGCCAACAGCGAGCGCATCGTGGCAGAGATGGACGCCCTAGGCCGTCCGGCTGATTTCGTGCGCCGCCAAGCCGCCTACGCGTACTCTTCTCAGCGCCAACGCTCCGCGGCGGAGGCGTGCGCGCCTGCGATGGCGGAGTGCACGTTTTGGCCAGAGCGTAGCAGCGCGATAGCGGAGGTGCTTGCAAACGGTCGGCTGGCGCATCAGCTGGCTGAGAGCGCCGGCGAGCGCGTGCATCGATTGGCCGTTGCTGACGTGGTTCGCAAGGCGGCGATGCGCAGCAGCTTGAGAGCAGCGCACGAGGTGGCAACGCAGCCCTTTGCGCCGTCCCTGTCCCTCCACACCCGGCGCCTTGCGCCGGAGGGGACGCCCTTGCGGGAGCTGGTGGCGGACACGCGGCGTGAGGCGGCGCGCGCGGCGGCGGCGGCGGCGGTGGAGGAGCAGCTGGCTGGGGAGTGCACGTTTGCCCCCGACCTGGCTGCGAGCGCCCACAGCGCACGGCTCACCCTGGGCCCCCAGCCGCCGCGCGCGCGCGCATCCGCCTTCGTCACCGACCCGGACGCGGCCGCAGCGGCGATGCGCGAGGCTGCGGCTGAGCGACAGGCCGCCGCCGCTCGCGCGCAGGAGCTGCGCCAGCAGGAGGAGCTCGCTGCCTGCACCTTCGCACCCAAGCTGCTGCCCAGGCTGCCCACCGCAGACGCGCCGGTGCTTGTTCGCGGCCTGGGCGCCTTCATTGACAAGCAGGCTGCTGCGGCGAGGCAGCGAAGGGAGCAAGCAGAGCGAGAACGAAAAGCCTTCCTCCTAGATGCAGCCTCCAAACCGCCGCGCACGTCGCACACGGTGCCTCGCCCCTTCGCGCTCGCCTTCGAGCTTCGAGCGGCCGAGCGGGAGGCGAAGCGGGCGCAGATCGAGGCCCAAGTTGCCGCGCAGCGCTCGGCGGAGCTCACGTTCGCGCCCAGAACCAACGAGGGTGAGGTGACGCGCACTGTGCGACGTCTGCTGGCCGCCAGCGCGCAGTGACATAGAGCTCTAGTCCGCACAACGCGTGTTTATGGTTGGTCCGGGGATGGTTGTGCGCAGACAGCCTCAAACGCCGCCAGGCTCTCCGTCATGTTGGCCTCCAGAAAGGAAGCTTCTTCCCTCGACAGCGTGTCCCCGAGGCGACGCAACGCCGTGAGGATCTCCAGCATCTGCAGCTCTCCAGCCGCGGGGCTCACCTTGCCTAGCTTGCGGTCCCGCTGCACTTGCTCCAGCTTCTGGCGCAGCGCAGCGGGCTGCGCGAGCGCGAACAACTTGATGACCTGTCGAGGCGCGACACGTCACAGCCAGAGCAGAGATGCGGGGACAACACCTGCACAGACACTGTGCAGCCTCTGCGTCCCTCTGCGGCCGCACCTCTGGTGTCTTGAACGCCTGCGAGATTGCGGCGGAGATTGCGAGCTTCATGCCCCCTAGAGTGTCCACCAGCGTCACGTCTCCAGCCTGCCAACCAGCCAAGCCAGCGCATAGCGTTAGCCCTGGCTTCTCGCTGCTGCAGTGCGCGACGCGCCATCATGCGCGACAAGCTCGCGTTGAACTCCGCCAGCTGCTTGAGCGTCTCCGCTCGTGTGCTCTCGTACTCCTCCGCATCCAAGTCCTGAGAGCAACGCGCAGCAGAATGCTGCTCAGCTCACGCGGCGCGTGTGCGCGTGTGCCACGCGCCTCTCTCAGCGAGTCCAGGTCCTCCAGCTGCGTGAGCAGGCGCGTTATCTGCTCCTCCGCGCTGCGGCGAAGCTGCGCAGTCTCCCTTTGCCCCTGATTCATGAGCGCCGCAGGTGGGCTGCGCAGGCTGCAAGCGGGTGGAGACACACAGAGGCGGTACGGAAGGAAGAAGGTTCTGGTTGTCGAGCGTTCTACTGTTCGAGTTCGACCGACAACTGTCGCCAGCTGTAGTGTGTGTTGTTTTTCACCCAGGCTCTAGGCTGCCGTGTGTCGCAGCGTGTAGACTGGCGTGTCTCGTTCGGTGGCCTGCGTCTTGCGGCACCACGCCAGCAGGAGCCCCTCCACGGTGGCCCCCGCCTCCTCCACCTCACCCAAATACGGCTCCATCTCTTCCCGCGTCCACCGCGGCTTCCTGGCAAACAACGCCCCGAAGCACTGCTGCGCGCCCGTGGGCAGCTGGCTCGCGGGGAATGCGCAAAGCCAGCGCTCTCCTCCCGCCCCCTCCTCCACAGCCTCGCCGCTCAGCCAGGCGGGGTCGCATCGCCACCCCTCAGGCACGCTCGCCTCCCATGCCGCCTGGAACTCGGAGGCCCGCCAGCGAGGCGCGCGCTCCAGCAGTGCGCGCGCCTGCTCCGTGCACACCAGCCGCGCGTCCAGCGCGCAGCTGTGCTCGTACGCCAGAGATTCTGACGCGGCCACAGACCCGGCGTCGCTAGGTGCGCAGAAGCTTTCGAGAACGTGCCTGGCGACGTCAGGCTCGCACCCATCCACCGTCAGAGAGTCAACCATAGCCTCCTCGGGCACCGCATCCAGCGCCCAGCCGTGTTGCTGCGCGGTCAGGATGAGCAGCTGCAGCAGCCTGCGCGCGTAGGTAGTCTCCAGAGTGAGCCATCGGTCGTGCAGAAGCAAGGCGTTGCAGCGCTGCAAGCCCGCACGCAGCTGCGCGTCCGAGCACAGCACCCGCGACGTCAGCTCCGCCCAGCTGTATCCCGGGCGGTGCGCAGCCTGTGCGCCGCCGGGCTCGTGCGCCGCGCCGTACGACGCCCCCCGAAGCAGAGCGCGCAGAGCGCCCACCGGTGGAGATACCTCCACCAGGTCGAACTGAGCGCTCGCCAAGCACGACGCCGTCACCACCGACGCGTCTGCAGACGGGTCAGGTGCGGCGTCAGAGAGGAAACGGGAAGACACTGGTGAGCCCTCGCACCTTCCGACCGCTCGCCCAACACCACGCCGCTCTGCGGCGCACAGTGAGCGACGCGCTGGAGCCACAGGGCGTGCGGGTGCGCACCGGCGGAATGAGGAGCAGCTCGTTGGAGTTTTCGTAGAGCTTCTTGAGAGCAAACGTCTGTGTCGCAGTGCAAAGCACAGCCTCCTGGTCTGGCGCCCCTTTGATCACCACGCCGCGCCGCACGATCTCGTCCAGGAGCGCGTCGTCAACTTCCAGCAACTGAAGCTTCTCACGGCTAAAGCGCGGCCCGTATCGAAGAGACGCGACACCGCCCACTGGCAACAGGGGCGCATCTGACATGCGCACAGCACCTCGACGCCAGGAGACGACACAGGCGAAGTGAGGCGTGCAGGTAGGTGATACGCGATGCAGGGAGGAGAAGTCAATGACCATGCGCGCGGGCGCGCGCGGCCCGCGGCGGCAAAACAATGTGCGCGCATGACCGCAGCAGGTCAAACGTGGCCTCTGCCCGGGCGGCTTGTGTGTGTGGACCCGTGCGCGTGAGCCGTGCAGCGCGTCGCTTGTGGCGACCCCCGTGCGCAGCGCAGCATCTCCACCACGGAGACTTCCGCGCTCCTGCAGCGCCTCGTGGACGCCCTCCTGCCCACCCACAAGGGCATTAGCTTTGCTGAACGTGCAGTTCGCGAGCGCGCATTCAGGTGTGTTCACCAAGCGGCGTGCGAGCGGTCCACGCACGTGGTTTACAAAGCCCACCTGCCTGCCTGCAGGCTCGCGCTGCGTTTGGTGGGCTCCGCGCCGCCCCTTTCCCTGCTCCCGGACGAGTCCGCGCTCTGCGACTCTGTTCGGCGGGCGCTGCGGGCGAAGGGCGCTTCCGCGCACGAGACTCGGTGCGTTTCCCTCCCGCCAACTTCGAGCCACCCCACGCCCGCCTCACATATCCCCTCCCAACCCAGCTTCACAGACCTCCACCGCCGTCTGGCGGCGCAGCCCGGGCTGACCCAGCGCTGGTCTTTGCTTCTCCTTTTGCTGTGCGCTTCCCCCCTTCCCCGCGCTACACCGGCGGGCCTCCCAACCCTCCCCATGGCCGCCGCACACGCACCCTCCCGCGCCTCCGCCTACGTGGCCTTCGCGGAGGCTGACAGCGTGGACTTTGAGGTGAGCGAGTCCAGCCTGGTGAAAGACGTGCTCTTCGTCTGCCAGGGCATCGACGGACGCACCGTGCGCTTCGACCCACAGCTGGACGGCTATGTGGTGGACCCCCATGTGAGCGTCCCCAAGGCGCCCCGCGCGCTGCTGCAGCGTCTGTGCGAGAGCGGCTGGTTGTTCCGCCGCCTCAAGACACAGCTTGCCGGCGCGGGGCGGCCCGGCGAGCGTGGCGCGGTGGCGCGCGCATTTGCGGCCGCAGTTGAGGGCGAGCTGTCGGAGTATTACCGTCTCATCGCAGTGCTGGAGGCTCAGGCGCAAGGAGAAGTGCCAAACCCAATCGACTCTGGCGCAGGCACTGCGGTGGCATCAGACGCGCCCTATCTCACGCTGCGCCGCCTGGACGTGTGGCTGGCTGAGCCCCTGGCGCGACTGCGACTGCTGGCCGTGCTGGTGGACTGCACGGCTGGTCTGAGTGGCGGGGCGTTGTGCGCGAGCTTGCAAGCGCACGCGCAGCACGGAGACCCCCAGGCCGCTGCGCTGGTGGCGCAGCTGCTGCGCGCCGCATGCGCGCCGCTGCTTGGGGCGCTGAGCTCGTGGGTGACTCGAGGGGAGCTGGACGGAGGTGCCGGAGAGGAGCTGTTTGTGGTTGCCGATGTCACAGTGCCAAACGAGCACCTCTGGAGGCGCAGATACGCGCTGCGACCGGGTCCGCTGCCTCCCTTCCTCACGCAGCAGCAGGCGAGCGACGCGCTGCGGGTGGGCAAATCCCTCAATTTCCTGCGCCGCTGCTGCGGAGACGAATCTTGGGCAGATGACGCGCAGAGCGTGCTGGCCGCCGCTGCGGCAGCCGGCGGGCTGCAGTATGGCAACCCGGGTGCCGTGGAGGCGCTGCTGCGCACCGGGGCGGCGCTGGCGGATGCACGAGTGCGCGAGGCGCTCTTTTCGCGCTTTCGTCTGGGTGAACACTGCGCTGCGATCAAACGCTACCTCCTGCTGGGCCAGGGCGACTTCATCGCCTCCCTCATGGACGCTGTGGGCCCCTTTCTCTCTGAGCGCGCAGCAGCCGTGTCCAGCTACAAGCTCATGTCCGTCCTAGAGTCCGCCATCCGCGCATCCAACGCGCAGTTCGACGACCCCGACATCCTGGGCCGCCTGCGCGTGCGGCTGATGCCGTATGCTGGGGGCGAGTGCGGCTGGGACGTCTTCAGCCTGGAGTATGTCGTCACTGAGCCTCTCACCACGCTGCTGACGGAGGAGGCCCTGTCCAAGTACCTGCGCGTCTTCAACTTCCTGTGGCGCTTGAAGCGAGTGGAGCACGCGCTCAATGCCACCTGGGAGGGCATGAAGCCCTCAGCCTCTGGCAGCCTCTCTCTGCGTCGCGGAGGCGCCGGCGCGCACGCGCACGACGCGGCTCCGCTGGCGGCTGAGCTGCGGCGTTGCCACACGCTTCGTGCTGAGATGGCGCACTTTGTGACGAACCTGCAGTACTACATCATGTTCGAGGTTCTGGAGCACTCCTGGCAGCTCTTCACGGCCGACATAGCCGCCGCCAGCGACCTGGACGGGCTGTGCGATGCGCACGAGCGCTACCTGGAGCTCATCGTGTCGAAGGCGCTGCTGGGCGAACGGTCAGCGCTGCTGGCGCAACAGCTGGGCACCCTTTTCGAGCTGATGTTGCGCTTTCGGGCGCTGGCAGACCGGCTGTTCGAGGCTGCGCGCGACGCGGCGGCGCAGGCGAGCCTGGCGGCGCTGAGCGGCTTCGGGCACGAGGCGCCCGCAGGGGTGATTGGCGTGGCGGAGGCTGGCGCTGCGCTGGAGCAGGTGGCTGGGGACTACAGCACGCTGTTGGAGGGGTTCCTCAACCTGCTGCCCGTCCAGAAGCACGTGGACCTGCGCAGCCTGCTCTTCAGGCTCGACTTCAGCACGTACTACTCTGCCAATCTGGCCACGCAGTTCGTCACGCCACAGCGGGGCGCTGACGCGCTGTGAGGGGCCACCCAGATGTGTGTGTGTAAGCGCGTGTGTTTGTTACACCGACCATCGGGCGTACACCGGTAGCAACTAACAGACGCGCTTGGCTTAGGAGCTTGTCAGATGTGCACCATGTGCTGTGTAGCGCGTGGGCTTGGGTGCACCACGCGGGCAGGCAGTTATTGGGAGGGCAGCTTATTGGAGGTGGAGCGCAGCGCAGCGTCTGCGGGAGGGGGTGAGCTGAAGAGTGGAGCCGCGACGTGACCTTGCGCACGCGCCTGGGGCCGCGCGAGCTCAGTGCATGTTCGGCCGGGTGCTGTCGCCAAGCACGGCGGGTGCTGCGTAGTTCAGCGGCCGCCTGGAAGGCGAGCGAGGCGTCAACAGCTGGGGCTAGGAGAGACCTGTCACGAGCCCGGGGCGCACCGGAAGAGCATGATGTGCGGCTCGGGGCGGTGGATGGCGTAGTGCACCCAGCCGCGCGACTGCTGCACGCCCATGCCGCGCCACTCCGTCTGCGGGGCGAGCGGGCGGACAAGGCCGTTGAGGGAGGTCCGAGCGGGAAGGCGGCCTCGCGCGCCCGACGGCCCTCCGAAGCCGCGTGGCGCCGCGGCAGGGAAGCCGGGGGCTGGGGAGGCGCGCAGCCGCGGCGGTGGGCGCGGGCGCACCTCCGACAGCAGCCGTTGCTTGGGCAGCAGCTTGGCGATGTCTGACGGCAGCACCACGTGCCTGCGCAGCCACGCAGCGCCGTCAGCGACCGCGTGGAACCACCGCGCACAAGGCGGCGCGGAGCGGGGTGTAGTGGCCTCGAGTGGAGAACCGGGAGTGCGACGCGAGCAACACGTCACGCTCCATGGTGCGCTCATCAGGCGCGAGCAACGCACGCGCCTGTACTCGAACACGTCGTCGTAGTACTTCTCGCTGTACTGGATGGAGGGCATGGTGACAGACTCGGCGAGAGCGGGAGTGTGTTACCAAAACGCAGTTTTTTAGCTGACGAGGAGCGGACTACACGGGTAGAGGAAGGCTCAAGCTCGCTCCGCTGCTGTGGTCAGCCATCCACTGAAAATGAGTCTTGAGCAAGCAACAACGCAAGCGCGCAAGATAGAATGATAGATTGTGTTCAAGACTTCAAGTGACCGCACCAACGTCTCCGAGCTGCGAGGCTCACGCGCCGCCATGGACGTCCGACTCAAGTCCAGAACCTGGGGTGTTGAGGGCCGCAGGGACAGGGATCGCCCGGTGACTCCTCGTCTTCCAACTCTGGCCGACCACCCCCACCTGCGCGCAACGCTCGCAGCACCCGCACGCCACCCGAGCGCGTGTGACGGCGCCATGCGCTCACCGCGGCTCACGTCGGACGGCTCCGGCGGTGCGGCGGGCGGCGTGACGGGAGAAGAGGGCCCTGTGCAAATCGTTCAGCCTCCGCTTCTCCACGCCACCTCGCCGGCGGACGAGCAGCAGCATGATGCCGCCCCACCATCGCCCAAGAGCGGCGCGCACAGCGAAGAGGCAGCTGCGACACCTTATCTGCACAGGCTATGGCCCACCGACTCGCGCGACGTCACGCCCTTCCTGCTCCGCACCGCAGCATCCTGGGCGCTCATCGCCGCCCTGCTGGCGCTCTATCTGGTGGTCTTCACGGCCATGGGTCACGGTCTGTCCGTCTACCAAGCCTTAAAGCCGGCGGCGGAGTACGCTAACGTGCGCACGCACTGCTAACGCCCGCACTCCGCACGCCAGCGCGCGCGTGGGCGACACTCACGCAATGCGTCGCGTCGCGTGCGCAGCTGTCCTTTGCTGTAGGCGGTTTGGTGCTCTGCATCGCCTACGTATCAGACATTGACGCCTGGCCGGCCAGCCTGGACTGGGTCCGCCTGGCCGTCGCTTTCGAGGCATACACCTTCATGGGCCTCGGCGTGCTGCTCTGCCTCAGCACGGCGCGTAGCGGCGGTTTGGCTGGCGGTCTGCTCTTGCTGACAGTGTGCGCTTGCACAGACGCCCGAAGCTGCGCACGTCTTCATGGCCTTCTCGCTGCCGCTGTCGCAGACGCTGCTGAAGCGGCTGCTGCTGCCGCAGGCTGATCTGCTGCGCTTCATGCGGGCCATGGCTGTGGGCTTTTTCCTCGCTGGCACCGTCGTCCTGATCGCCTTTCTCGCCTGGCTGGGCTCAGACGCGACGAGCCGCACGCTGCGCGTGGCGGTACCGGACATTCAGAACGCGATGCAGTGCGTGCAGGTGCGTGAGAGCAGGCACTCCTGCCTTGTGCTCTGCTTCTGCTCTCACACTCGTGTGCCCAGTCCTGCTCCGCCGCGCTCTTCATGTGGGCCGGCCCCGTGGGCATGTTGCTGTGGTGCTACCTGCTGGCGGGTCTGAGCTACTACGTCAGCCAGTCCAGTGACGCGCGGGGGCGCTCCGCCGGCTCCAACCTGCTCGCCTTGGGAGTGCGTGCCACATGCGGCCCCCACGGGACCCGTACCCACTGCGCTCACGCCTGACGCGCGCACAGCTCCTCTTCTCGCTCCTCTGCTCCTGGGTGGCTGCGCAGGTTGGCGCCGTCCAGATGCGCGTCGCAGACTCGCTGCAGGTCCTCTGCGGCGCCGGCCTGGCCAGCACGGGCATCATCCTGGTCATCGTCATGGGATGGCATGACGTGGCGCAGCACCCGGCGCTGAAAGAAGCCCTAGAGGCTTCGTACGGCGACTGGCTGCGTGCCATCCTGGTCTCCTTTCTGGCGCTGCCTTACGCCATTTTTCTGCCGCTCAGGTGTGCTTACGTGTGCATGTGCGCACCACGCGATGCTCTGACTCGGTGACACGCAGCGCCCTGAACCAGGCGGTCCGCACGCGCGCCTGGCTCGCAGCCCCCAAACCGTCAACCACCCCCCAGGAGCACGCGCGCTGGCTCACGGCCCAAGTGGCTGGCCAAATGATCACCCTGCACTCCTGGAACTGGTCCTCAGTGGGCCCAAAAGCGATGCGCGTCGCTTTGGGCTTCATCTGCATCATCGTGGGCCTCCAAAAGATGCTCACCCTCTTCTTCGTGTGGTTCATCCACGCCGTGGCACACACGCCACCCAACGCCACCGCCGCAATCTTCGTGGCAACCGGCGTGGTACGCCATCATGCGCGCTGTGGACCCGTCGCAGAGTCTCACCGCACTCGTCTTTGCCCCGCAGGTCCTCTTGTACTGCATCCCCTGGATGGCGGCGGTGCCGCTGTACCTCACCGGCGGAGTGGTGCTCACGGCGGCATACATGCCTGTTCTGGGCTTCTGGGGTGCTGCGGGCGTGGCGGTGGCCATCTGCACACTCACGAAGGCTCTCTCCGTCCTTGCGCTCCACCAGACCCTGGGCGTGGTGCGTACGCCCCTGCAGCGGGTGCTTGTCGCGGATGCGGGCGCTGACAGGCGCATGCGCAGTCTTGGATGAAGAAGGCTGATGCTCGCAAGGGCTTTGAGCTGCGCTCCATTCGCATGCGCGCCATGGAGATGATCCTCTTCCGCCCTGGCCTCGACAAAGCAAAGGTGCGAGACGCAGCGAGCCGTGCGGCGGCGCAGCGGCGCTCGTGCTATGCTAACGTCGCACGCCCAGCTGTACCTGTTGGTGGCGGGTCCGGACTGGCTCACCAGCGTGTTGGCGGGCATGATGGGCACCAGCGTGTGGCGCGTGCTCGCCTCTCAGACCGCGCCCTCGGCGCTGCTCCTGTCGCTGCCGGCCACCTTTGCGGGCGCCTTTCAGCTGCGCATCCACGAGGGCGGCGCCTTTGGGGCCCTCTCCTCCGCCCTGCTCTTCCTGGCGGCAGCCGTGCAGGCGCGTCCTGGCCGTGCGGCGCCGCGTTGCTTTGCGCGCCGTGTGGGCAGCTCTCGCTGACGCCTCGCCGCCCGGCCCGGCCGCCTGCAGGGCATCGGCATCGTCTTCTTCTACTACCACATCAGCCACGTGGCCAAGATCCACGAGGATGAGCTCAAAGACAAGCCCACAGACCGCGAGGTGGAAGAGCTGGAGGAGCTGTTCGAGCGCACCCAGGCGCCCCTCCTGCGCGCAGTCGACGAGCGGGCGCACTGGCACTCGGACCATCTGCCCCGCTGGATGCGCTTCGTCATTGTGGTCGGCACCGTCACCATGGGGCTGGCCAACGCTGGAGTGCGCTACAACAGCGCGCGATGCTTCACGGTGCGGACATGCTGGGGCGCTGTGCTGACCCGCACGGCTTGACGCGCGGCGGCTCTGCGTGCGCAGCGGTTCCAGATCAACGACTCGGTGGCGTGCCCCTCCGAGGCGGAGCAAGCGAACCCCCGGCTGCTGCGCACGCGCAAGTGTCTGGGGGGCGACGCCACCCGGCTGGTGATGCTGGAGGGATGGGTGGTTCTGGGCTTGTTCGCGCTGGGATTTGCGTGCTACCGGGTGCGTGCGGCGACTCATCACGTGATGAGTTGCGATGAGTTGCTTCAACTCACACACCTATCGCAGCTGTTCTACTACTGGTGCCACCGCACCATGCTGCAGCTACGGGCCAGCGGCACGGTGGTTCCCGCGGAGATGCTGCCGGCGCTGGCAGCTGCAGAAGAGGGGGGGGTAGGCGTGCAGGCCTCACGCAAGATGCGTCCCCGCGGCAAAGCTAACCCGCTTCTGGAGATTGAGGTTCCTGGCACCGCGCCTGGCATGTGGTCTGACGAGGCGAGCGGGCCCCGCGTGGAGGAGAGCGGAGGCTCTGAGACTCCTAAATCCAGCGCCAGCGGGGAAAGCCAGTCGCTCTCCACACACCTTCACTACATGCACCGCCTCAGCGACTTCTCCAGCGCCAGCGGGCACCTGCACTGACAATTTGTTGATGCGTGTTGTTGTTTTGTCCGTTGTTTTGTTGTTGTTTTGTCCGTCAACAGTTGCGCGGTCCCCGTCGGCAAATCTGTGCCGGCCTTGCCCGTTTTCTACGCACAGCGAGTGGGTGCGGCGGCTGCGGGACTGGTGACAGCGCTGCGGCTGCGGCGGCTCTCGCCCATGAGCGTCGGCCCTTCCGGCGGTGCCCTCGCGCTCGCGCCAGAGGAGGAGGCGGTGCTGGCTGTGTGCAGGGCGAACGAGCAGGCACGTGTGGACCTTCGCGTTGCGTGCTCTTCGTGGTTAGTGACCGCAGCGCTGTCGTTGCAGGGGTTGTCGCAGGACGCGCTTGCTGCAGCAATGCCGAGCATGCTGCTCGCACGACTCACGGAGTGCCTCAACACGCTGTTGATAAAGGCGCGGCCAGCGGGAGTGCGTTTAGGGGGCGTCACATGCTCACACCACCCCTCCGCCCTCCAGGGCAAGATACAGCTCTTCAGCGCCGCTGCTGTGGGTGGTGCCGTCACCGCAACTCCGGTGTTTAAGTTCGTCAAGCCCGAAGACGCTGTGAAGTGCGCTCTCACACAGCCGTCTCTCGACTCTCTCCTGCTCACTCACCCTCCCCCTGATTGGCGCGCAGGTTCAAGGGACTCAGCCACGAGGAGATGCTCGTCTTTCAGCTGACCCAGCAGTCCGGCAACAAAGGCGCGCCCCTCTGCGCCCCTCTGCGCAACTCGCCGTCTCTCCTACTCACCGCTTCTCAGGAATCTGGACCAAGGACTTGAAGACCATGAGCAACCTGCAGCAGCCTCAGGCGTGTGCGTCCACCCCGCCCTGCCGCGCGGCTCTGACGTGGCGGGCAGATCAACAAGTGCCTCAAGGCGCTTGAGCAGCGCAAGCTGGTCAAGGCTGTAAAGTCGGTGGCTAACGGCAATCGCAAGGTGTATATGCTTTTTGAGCTGGAGGCGAGTCGCGAGATCACTGGGGGGGCCTGGTACACGGGCCACGAATACGACAGCGAGTTCATCGCCGTGCTGCGCCAGGAGTGCCACAAATACATCCGCCGAGAGAAGCGCTGCACGGTGGACATGATGTACGAGTTCGTGCGCAGCACCAAGCTCAGCCGGGTGGAGCTGAGCGTAGAGGAGGTGCTGCAGATCGTCAACACGCTGGTCTATGACGGCAAGGTTGATGCCCACGAAAGCGGACGTCACAACGGGAGGCCCTACCTGGAGGGCACGGTGTTCTACACGCCCGCTGCGATGCCGCTGCAGGAGCACAGCGACCTCACGTCCGTACCGTGCGGGGTATGTCCCGTAGCCGCCGAGTGTCACAAAGGGGGCGACATCTCGCCAGAGACCTGTGTGTACTATGACGCCTGGCTGGTGCTGGAGGAGCCGGAGGTTGGGGGGGCTGCAGGCGCGGGTGGCGCGGCTGCGTCACAACGAGCCTCGGGAGGGGCGATGGTGGTGGACTAACTGCCCCGCAATACTGGGTCGAACATAGAGCTCGCGACATTTGATGCGCTGTCCGCGTGCGCCCGCACGGCAGAAAGAAGGAAAGTAGAAGAAGTAGAGGGCGCCTCTACTGCGTGGGCGCCTCAGTCTAAGGTCTAAGGACCAGCTCTTTACTGGGCTGGGCACCTCTGGCTGGCGTGCTTCTGAGTTTTTTGGTATTCTAGAGCTCAGAGCGCTGCGCGCACGCGTGGTGCGTCACGCGCTCGGCCAGCTGAACACCGCCCCCGTCGCAAGGTCGCTCCACCCCAAAGCCCCGCCCGCGCGAGCTGCTGCGGCGACGGCCACCGAGGCTGCGAGCGCGGCGACCGGCGGCTCGCAGCGCACCATCGCTGTGGAGACGAACCGCCCGGCGCTCTTCTCCCCGTCAAACGCGCAGGCGACGACGTGGTCATCCCCGCCGGGCATGTGCTCGCCCGTCAAGGCCACGGGCCGGTGCAGCCACAGCGCCGCGCCGGGCAGCACCTCCGCGCCGAATGTGACGGCCGCCTCTGGTCGGGGTGTGCACGCCGCCTTTACCCGGGTGTCCGGGGTGTACTGGAACTGCCCCCCCGGCAGGCGGGGCGCGCCCGGCGCGCCGCCCTGCACGGCCAGGCGCAGCCGCACGAAGCCGCCGAGGGGCGAGGACGCGCGGGGCGCGGCGCAGGTGGCGACGCCGACCGCGGCGGCGGCGGCGGCGGCGGCGGGCGGCCCCGCCGCGCCGCCG
>Ga0208951_1000726_pt1 | contig 15166 bp, 9 predicted proteins | sample GreLakmeMI27MSRF_FD_187702 | JGI IMG/M metagenome (GOLD analysis project Ga0208951, IMG submission 187702) | Freshwater lentic microbial communities from great Laurentian Lakes, MI, USA - Great Lakes metaG MI27MSRF (SPAdes) | ecosystem: Environmental > Aquatic > Freshwater > Lake | place: Great... | reverse complement strand
TGCGTCGAAGCGTAGGAGGTGCCGCCGGCCGCAACCCTGACGCCTCGCCCAGGTGTTTGTGTTTTGCTGCGCTCACGCGGCGCAGATCGAGGCCTACCTGCGCAAGTCCCGGTGGATGTACCAGCCTTCGTTCGCGGTGCACACCATCGTCAGCACGGACTGCCTGTCGGTGGGCGAGGCACTGCGGCTGGTGGACCAGCGCAACGTTGTGCGCTCTGACTTCGTGCTCGTCTCCGGCGACACGGTGAGCAACATGTCGCTGACGGCAGTGCTGGCGGAGCACCGGGCGCGGAGGCAGCGCGACAAGCTGGCCATTCTGACAGTGGTGACCAAGAAGGTGTCTGCCAAGCACCGGGCGGCGCGGCTGGGGGAGCACACGCTGACGCTGGCCATCGACCCGGAGAGCAACCAGCTGCTGCACTACGAGGAGGGTGCTGGCGCCAGCTCCGAGCTGTGCCTGGAGGCGTCGCTGTTCTCAGAGCACCGCAGTGTGTCGGTGCGCACAGACCTGCTGGACTGCCACATCGACATCTGCGCGCCGGAGGTGCTCTTCCTGTTCACCGACAACTTCGACTACCAGCACATGCGGCGCGACTTCGTGGCTGGCACGCTGCTGGAGCGAGAGCTGGGCAACAAGATCTACGTGCACCAGCTGGGCGCTGAGTACGCGGCGCGAGTGCACAACATGCGCACCTACGACGCCGTGGCGCGAGACCTGCTGCAGCGCTGGGCCTACCCCTTCGTGCCCGACGCCAACTGGCTTCCGCGCGGCGCAACGCCCGCGCCCACCTACGCCTACGGGCGGCGCAACATCTACAAGGAGGAGGGGGTGGTGGTAGCTCGCACCGCCGACATCGGCGCAGACACTGTGCTGGGCGCGGGCACCACTGTGGGCGACTTTTCCCTTGTCCGCAAGTCCGTGGTTGGCCGCGGTTGCTCCATCGGCATGCGCGCCTGTTTAGACGGGTGCCACCTGATGGACGGATGCGTGATTGGGGACCACGTGCGCGCTAACGGGGCGCTCATCTGCGAAGGCGCTGTCATCCACCCAGGCGCCGTGCTGGAGCCGGGTGCCGTGGTCTCCTTCAACGTGGTCATCGGCAAGGGCTTCCACGTGGCGCAGAACGTGCGCCTCAGCCTCTTCCGCCAGCCGCAGGTTGCGGAGGGGGCGAGCGACGAGGAGCTGGAGTACGCCAGCGCGGGCGGGCGGGCGGCTGGCGACGGGGAAGACGCGCAGGCGGAGGCGTCGGCGCTGGACGCGGGCACCCTGGCCGCGCTGCGCGCCGCCAAGGAGGGCCGCCCGCTGCCGGCGGGGCGCAGCCCGTGGGACGACGCGCACGTGGGCCAGGGCGGCGCCGGCTTCCTCTGGGAAGCGCGGCTAGGGGAGGACGAGTGGCGCTTCTCCGTCGCACCCGTGCATCCCTCCCTGGGCCTGGACGCCGAGCCCGAGGATGGCGACAGCGACGACGAGGCGCGCGCGGGCGCGCGCACCACCGTGGCCAGCTCCGCGGGTGCGCCGCAGGCTGGCCGCGCGGCTGCGCTCTCCCGCGGCGAAGAAGACGAGCCCGGCGAGGAGGAAGAGGAGGTGGACACCCGCGAGCTGCATTTCCGCAGGGAGGTTGCGGAGACCTTCCTACGCTGCGTCAAGGATGGCTTCGAGCAGTCCAACGCGGTGGTTGAGCTGCAGGGCCTGAAGATGGCCGAGAACCGCACGTTTGCGGACCTAGCGCGCTACATCCTCACCACGCTGCTGGGCCTGTCGCTGCCGGCGCCGCCGGACTGCGCGCCCGAAAACCTCTGCCTCTACCCGCCAGCCGCGCCCGCCAGCCAGGCTGCGCTGCTGGCGGGCCTGCGCCCCCGCCTGCGCGCCTGGGCGCCCCTGCTGCGCCGCTTCCTGAAGACGGAGGACGACCAGGTTGAGATGCTGCTCACCTTTGAAGAGTTTGCCGCGGAGGAGGCGGTCTTCCGGGGAGGCGGCGGCGCAGCCTTCGCAGGCGCGGGCGCCTTCGCCGCAACCCTGCACCTGCTGTACGACGCGGACGTGCTGTCCGAGGAGGCTGCGCAGGCGTGGGCGGCTGAGAAGGCTGGCGCGGAGGAGGCGGACCAGCGCTTCTCCAGGCTCGCGCAGCCCTTCTTCGACTGGCTGCAGAAAGCCTCGGAGGAGGGCTCCTCCTCGGCGGAGGACGACAGCAGCAGCAGCGAGTCGTCAGACTCTGACTAGCACTAGTTTGGAATTGTCACTCTGCGCGCTTTGCCTCCGCCACCCACTCCTCCGTCGCAGTCGTCACCAGCGCCGCGCCCGCGATGTCGCCCGCCACCAGCCCCGCCAGCGTGGCCCACTGGGCCAGCCTGGGGTGGTTGGCCGGCAGCACCAGGGCCACGGCGGCGGCGCCAGCCGCCGCACCCGCAGCGCAGGCGGCCGCGCGCGCCATGTTCTGCGTCGTCTGCCGCACCCACAGGCGCAGCGGGCGCCTGACCCGCTTGCCGCGCAGCGCCGTGGCAGTCACGATGGCTTGCTGCACAACCAGCTCGCCGCCAGCCACCAGCAGCCAGGCGCGCATCGCCGTGCGCGCTGTGCGCAGCGAGTCAGCGCGGTCAGTGCGCACACGTCCGGCAGCGGCGACGCACCCAGCACTTCTGCACGTCGCCAGCAGGGGAGCTGCGCAAAGGATGGCCGCAGCGCCTTGCGCTTGGCCGACTTTGGAATGTCTGGCGCGGGCGCGCTCAGGCGGTCCGTTCGCGGCTCGCGCGGCTCGTGCGGGCTGTGCGAGCGCACCCTTGAGCAGCTTGGCGGCGGTGCGCGCGGGCTGCGTCACAATCACGGCTCGCTCCAAGGCCCGCCGAGCAACCTGCACAGACAAGTCGCGCGCTAAGGACGCGCGGACGCGCTGTATCGCCGGCCAGACGTCGGGAAAGGGCACCGGCGGAGGCTCCTCGCCCCGCTCCTCAATCTGCAGGCAGGCTCGCTCAGCGCGTGCGACAGCTCGCAGCCAGAGCCACGCGCGCACCTCGCCAGCCTCCTCTAGCGCCACCAGGTAGCGCTCCACGAGGGGCACGCAGGCCATGAACGCACTGGGGAGTGGCTGACAGCGTGAGCGTGCTTCTCCCGCTCCCGCTCACGCTCACGCTCGTCTCACGCCTCGAGTGCGCAGAGGCGGGTGGCCGCACCAGCGAGCGACGGTTTTCACCAAGCTGCGCAGCGAGAAGACGGACTGGATTGGCTTCACGTCCAGCACGTAGCCCTGCCGCACGCCTCAGAGGAGCAGGACAGCCGACAAGTCTGCGGCTGACGCGGAGACGGCCACCAAATGCGGCCGAGGCTGTGCAGCGCGAGCGCGTTGAGGCGCGGGGGTGCGGCCTGCGCAGGCGCACCTTGTCTCCGGCGCACAAAGGCCCGCTCCAGCGCAGCAGCGCGTCGCAGCTGGCAGGTGCGGCGACGCAGGAGAGCGCCGCGGCGGAGAGGGCGGTGCTCAGCGCCACGCCGCCGGGCTGACTGGCGCGCGTGGCCAGCTGCACGGCCAGCACCAACCCAGCGGGCTGCCGAGCCAGCATGGCTCCGGGTGGATGCGGAAGGCGGAGGCTGCTCGTCTGGCACTAGCCCCGCCGTGCGTGCGTGGAATTAATCCCGCCATGCCTTCGTTCAATTCGACAGCTCCCGCAAGCTTCGCCCTCTCTGCACCCCCCGGCTGCCGAGAGATCCGCCTTCCGACGCCTCCCAGCGCTCCCTGCCTACGCTCGCTCACTCTCTCGTCCCGTCTCGTCTCGCATGGATTCCTCTGCACCCGTCTCTCCCCACAGATCTGCTCACCGCGCAGAGGACGCCACCACGCCCAGCCGCGCGCGCGCTAACAAGGCTCTGGTGCGCAGCGCGCGGGCGCGGCGGGCGCGGCGCGGGGCGGGTCGCGCGAAGCAGGATTGGGGAGCTCGCCACGGCTCTCTTGCCTTCCGGCACGCCGCCGCGCGCCCACCGGCCCGCTGAGTCGCCCGCACCGCGCGCAGTGCGACCGCTTCATCCCCACCCGCAGCGCCATGGACCTGGACGTCGCCCGCTTCAACCTGGCGAGCGACGGCGAGGCCTCCTCAAGCAAGGAAATCCAGTCGCCCTCCAAGGCGCGCGCGGCGCCACCCGGCGCGCCCGGCGCGCACGCCTGCGTGCGCCTGACTCACGCGGTGTGGCTGGCGCGCGCAGGAGGCGTACAAGAAGCGGCTGGCAGAGAACTTGCTGGCCAGCGACGCAAAGGAGGCGAAGATCCTGGCCTTCAAGTCCAAGGCGCGTGAGCCGCGTGCGCCCGCGCGCAGGTGCGCAGGCTGGCCCGCTGACGCGCTGTCCCGCAGGCGCCCGCCCCGCCGGAGGGCTTTGACAACGGCCTGCGCTCACTGTACGCAGCTGCCGGCGCTGGCGCCAAGCCCAAGAAGGCGTTCCGCAATATCCCCCAGGCGCCTGAGCGCATCCTGGACGCGCCGGAGCTGCTGGACGACTACTATCTGAACCTGCTGGACTGGAGCAGCAGCAACATGGTGGCCGTGGCGCTGGGCCCAACCGTCTACCTGTGGAACGCGGGCAGTGGCGACATCACGCAGCTGTGCCAGACGGCGGCGGACACGGACGACTACATCACCTCCGTCTCCTGGGCGTCGGACGGGAAGCACATCGCAGTGGGCACCGCCCACGCGGAGGTGCAGATCTGGGACGCTGCCCGCGCGCGCCAGGTGCGCTGCATGCGCGGCCACTCGGCGCGCGTGGGGGCGCTGGCCTGGAACGGCACCACGCTGGCCACCGGAGGACGCGACAACGCCATACTGATGCATGATGTGCGCATCCGCGAGCACCTCACCGCCACCCTGGCGGGACACGAGCAGGAGGTGTGCGGCCTCAAGTGGTCCCCATCCGGTCAGCAGCTGGCTTCGGGCGGCAACGACAACATTCTGAACATTTGGGACCACAACAGCATCAGCCGCCGCACGCACCTCCACCGCATCACCGATCACTGCGCCGCCGTCAAGGCGCTCGCCTGGTGCCCCTTCCAGGCCAATCTGCTGGCCAGCGGCGGCGGCACGGCCGACCGGTGCATCAAGTTCTGGAACAGCAGCACGGGCGCGCTGCTCAACAGCATCGACACCCACTCCCAGGTTTGCGCGCTGCAGTGGAACGTGCACGAGCGGGAGATCCTGTCATCGCACGGCTACAGCCAGAACCAGCTGTGCTTGTGGAAATACCCGACGATGGTGAAGATGGCCGAGTTCACGGGCCACTCTGCGCGTGTGCTGCACATGGCCACCAGCCCGGACGGCACCACCGTGGTGTCTGCGGCGGCGGACGAGACGCTGCGCTTCTGGCGCGCCTTCGGCGACGGTGCGGAGGTTGCCAAGGCGCGCGCCTCAAAGGCACCCGCCGCCAACCAGAGCGTCCTGCGCACCATCAACATCCGGTAAGGCCCCAGGTGCGCCTCCCCGCTTGCTACTAACCCCGCGCGCGCCTCTCTGTGCGCGCTGCGCGCTGTGTGCCCTGTTGTGCGCCTGAGCTCGCAGAGAGAGACGGCGCTGCTCACCGGAGCACCCCATTATGCCGCCATTACACGCCGGTGCCGGAGAGGCGCTGGTAGGCTCTGAGGATTCGCTGGAAGGCGTCCGTGGCGCGCGGCGCGGTGCACTTGTCTGGGTGCAGTCGCTTGGCCAGGGTGCGATATGCGCGCTTCACAGCCTCCGCGCCCGGGTGCGGCGCCAGCCCCAGCGCGTCCGCGTCCGTCAGCGACCCCAGCACGCGCGCGACCTCCGCCTCGTCTGCTGCACGCCGTGCAGCCTCAGGACCGGCTGTTATCGCCGTTTGTCCTCCGGCAGTGGCCACACGCTGCACGGCCTGTGGCAGACGGGGCGGAGGTCAGCGCGCGCTCTGGGGCTCTGCTCGGGCGCACAGAGCCGCACCGCGGAGAAGCCAGCCTGCAGGCGGCGACTGCGCTCCCGCTGCACCACCTCCTCTGCTGCCGCGCGCGCCTTCTGCTGCTCGCCCTCTGCCGCAGCCTTACGCTCTCCTACTCTGCGCCCCTCCTCCTCAATGCGCTTGCGCAGCTTCTCCGTCTGCGAAGAGCGCGTCAGAATGAATAGAGAACATGCCCGCGTTAACAGCGCGCCTCGTGCAGCTTCTCGCGCAGCGCTCGTGCGTGTGCGTCCTCCACAGCAGCTCGCTTGACGGGCGGCGCCTCTGTGCGCGGCTCTGCGTCGCCAGAGCCGTCCGCGGCGCGTTCGCGCTTCAACCCAACCTGCGGCGATGTCGCAGCCGCCGCGCCATTCGGCACAGCGGCTGCATCACGCGTCCACACGTTTGGCCGCGCAGCCACAGGCACCCCGCGTCCCCACCCGCCCCTTCCTCGCGCCGCAGCGCTACCCTCAACATGCCCTCCTCGCCCTCGCCCTCGCCCGTACATAGCGAGCAGACGCACGCAAAGGACGGTGACGCCAGCCTGTGAGACGAAGCAGGCGGCGGGCGGCGACCTGCTCGGTGGCGGGACCACCCTGCTGTCGCGGCGGTGTCCCTCCCCGCAGCCCGACGCCCCCTCGCGCATCGAATAATGGCGTCTGCAGTGTTGGCGGAGCTGCCCGCGGCTGCGCCCGGCACCCGGTTGAGCCTGAGCTGGGGCGAGCATAGCCACGAGCTGCGCGTGACAGGCGCCGCCCCCGGCGCTGCTGCGCAGCTCCACGTCGTGCGCTGGTGCGTCCGCAGCCGCTCTCTGCGCCGCCCCGCGTCTGAGCGCTTCGCACGTGGCAGGGGCTTGAGCGGCGTGGAGCAGCAGCGCGTGGCGCACGACAGCCTGCCGCTTTTCACCGCGCTTCAGGCGAGGCGGCGCACGGAAGCGCCCCACGACTGGTGGCTGGCGGTGCGCGGCTACAGCCGCGCCGTGTGCGCGGTGCTGGGCCGTAGCGAGGCGGCTGCGACGCTGGAGTCGCTGGCGGAGGCAGCCCTAGGCCCGCAGGCAGTCAGCCTGGCCGCCTGGGAGCTGCTGGAGGCGTGCTTTGTGGACCAAGCGCGCCTGAGCGGCTCGGTGGGCGAGGCGCTGGCGGGCTGGCTGGGGCGCAACCACACGGCGGTGTGCGCGGAGGGCGGGGGGGAGCTGCCGCCGCTGGGCGACCTGCTGCGCCGCCTGCTGCCCGCCTGCGCCTCCTGCGCGCGCCCGGAGGAGCTGCCCGACTTCTGGGCCGCCTGCGCGCGGCTGGCGGCGCTGGGGCTGAACAGCTGCTGCGTGGAGCTGCTGCAGCGCCACAGCGTATGGGCGGACGTGCGCCTGCGCCGCCCCTCCGCGCAGCCCCTAGCGGCGGCGCTGGACGCGGTGGAGAAGCTGCTTCTGCACGCGCCGCACGGGGGCGGCCCGCAGGCGGAGGCGCACGCGGCGGCCTGGCGCGCAGCTGTGGCGGCCACCCTGGCGCGCCAGGAGCTCTGGGCGCAGCTGGCGAGCACCCCGTCAGGCGAGGGGGCCAGGGCAGTGGTGCGCATCCTGGCGGGCGAGCAGGAGGCTGTGGCGGCTGCGACTGGCCACTGGTGCGCGCACACGCGCCCTGTCATCAGCCACCCGCCCGCTGACGCCGCGCCCGCGCGCCTGTCCGCCCAGGCGCGAGCTGTTCGTGGCGCAGCTGCTGCACGTGCACCCGGGCCTCTCCGCCCCACGTGACCTGGTGCGCGTCGCCGCAGCCTGCCTGGCGCGCCGGCGCGTGGCGCCCCAGGCGGCGTCGCCGCTGGACGAGCTGCTGCTGGCTGCGCTGGGGTGCGACGCGCTGGAGGTTGTGCGCCTGTGCAGCGCCCACCTGGACGCCTGGTTCAACGCGCACGCGCCCGACCTGCTGGCTGCCTCGGGCCCGCAGGCGGAAGAACTGCTGCACAGCCCGCTGCCGGGGGGGGACGGGCGCACGATGGCGCAGTGGTACCGGCTGGAGTACGCGAGCGCCTGCTGCGCCTGCCCAACGCTGCTGCACCTGGCCTGCGAGTACATGGCCGCGGCGGGGCCGCACGGAGAAGCGGCGCTGGACGCGACGCTGCGGCGCGCGGGCGGCGGCGGCGGCGGGCGCGGGGAGCGGGAGGCGCTGCAGGCGCACGCGCTGGCGCTGCGCCACGGGGCGAGCGGCGCGGCGCAGGCCATCTGCCTGGCCGCAGGCAGGCGCGCCGAGGCGGGGGGCGCGCTGGGCAGCGCGGTGCAGTGGTATGAGCGCGGGGGGCTGGGCGTGAGGCTGGCCGCCCTCGCCTCAAGCGCGCTGCCAGAGCAGCGGTGGAGGGCGCCCGAGCCTGGCTGCGCGCGTGCTCTCCTCAACTGTGCGTCCCCGGCACCGCCGCCCCCACCCCCGCCCTGCGTGCGCGCAGCGCCTGGACTGACGCGGCTGCTGGACAGGCGTGGGCGAGTTGGAGGAGGGGGCCACCGGGCCGCTCGCATTCTTCTCGCGCTTCGCCCAGATGCAGGCGTGCGTGGCCAGCGCGCTGCGCTGCGACGCGGAGGCGGAAGCGCGGGCGCACGAGGCTGCAGGCGCGGCGGCTCTGCGCGCGTTGCTCAGCAGCAGCGACGTGCCGCGCGACCGCTGGCCGGCCGTGCTCTTCGCCGCGGTGCCGCTGCTGGAGAGCTCGCACGGGGTGCTGGGCGCAGAGGACACGCGCATGCTTACAGCGCGCATGCAGGAGCTGCAGCTGCACCCCTGGGAGCCCCTGCTCAGCGCGGCGCACCCGGAGGCTGAGGCGCAGGAGGCGGCGGTGCGCCTGGCGCTCTCCAGGAACCTGGCACGCGCGTGGACGCGGGCGGAGATGATGGCACACTAGAGCACTCCTCTAAGCAAACTCGCGATGCGTCGTCCTCCCGAGAAAAGCACACGCCCGCCTGCGGACTCTCTGATCATTTGGTCGTGACATGGACGTCACAGCGGGGGACGATCGTTCTCTGCTGCTCCACCTGGCGTCGCAGCTGGCGGCCACGGCAGGCGCAAAGCATGGTGCCGTGCATGGGTGTGCGCGCCGATTGCTGGACGCCGAGCCTGCATTAGTGGCTGCGGTGGAGCTCGTCGCGCTTGCTGCACAGTCTGAGTCGCACGACCTTGTTGGGCTTGGACTCCGTTTTTTCTTGGAGGCGCTGGTCTGCGACGTCCTCACCACAGCATGCGCAGGCGAAGACTTACGCGTGCTCTCGCACGCCATCTCGCTCGCAGCTGCGAGCAGCGACGCCGACATCGCGATACTTGTCGCTTTCGCTACGGCGTGTGCGGTCTGTCAGCTTGCCCTAGAGGAGGTTGACGCGATCCTCCTCCTCGGCGCACTCTTCCGCATCACCGCCTCGCGCAGCTCGGCCGTGCGCAAGGCTGCGCAGGCATCGATGAAGTTCTTCCTCTCTGGCACCGCTGGTCGCTTGGTGGATTCCCTGGAAATCACCCAACTCGTGGAGCTTGCCGCTCGCGTGGAGAATCTCCCCTTCCTGCAGCTCCAGCGAAACTACGCTCTGCTTTCTGCACGTGGCGAGCAGCAGGTGGCACTCGCATCGCACACCGGCCTCTTCCTGCAGCTTTGCCATTTCACAGAAGGCGACACTGCTGTGATCGCGCTCGATGGCATCATGACGCTGCTGACATCCCTGCCTGACGCGTCGCCTGTCTTTAGTGACTCGGCGTGCAAAGTGCGCTTCTCGGCGGTCGTGGACAGCCTCAGCGCCGAGCGCTGCTTCAACCTACTCAGCACGCTGCTGCAAAGCGAGCACTTGCGACGCTGGGCGCGCGAGGATGTCGCGACTCTGGCGACCGAGCTTATCATGCACAGCGACGCGGCGCGGCTGCTGGAGGCGTGCACGCGCCTGCTCCTCCCTCCTGAAGCTCCGCTGCTTTGGGGCCTCCTGGGCTCCGACGACTTCGACTCCGGCACGGCCGTCTTCGCCGCGCTTGCTTCGTCGCTACACCGAATGGCGGGCGACGACGCTTGCATCGGGTGCGTTGTGCAGCTCACGGCTGCCTTCTGCCGCTTTCTGGACGACTGCTCGGGTGAGGCTGAGCTGCAGAAGCGCTCACATATGCTGGCACGCGTGATGCCGTCCTTCTGGCCGCGGCTCTACACGGCTTTGGCCCTGGCGCACGAGCGCCCGTGTGGCGACGGGATCTGCATGACTGGGCTGCGCAACCTGCTGCACGTGTGCGGCACCATAGCGGCGGTGGCAGGCAGCGGAAACGCGCGCGATGCGCAGCGGGTGCTGGTTGCAGCCATGGCGAGCCGTGGGGCCGCCGATCCGACTGCGCTGAAGCTGCTGCTCACGGAGGCAGCGGAGCGTGGGGCGCAGCTCGATTCTGCTTGCTGGGCGGACGTTTTCCACTCCGTGTCGCGGCTATACGCGCTTTGTGGCGCAACTTCGGAGGCGGACAAGCTCTTCGCCAGCGTCCAGGACGTGGGCGTGTTCCGCGTGCTCTGCAATGTGGCGACGGAGGAACTACAGTGCCGCCCGTCGCCGATTACGATTCTCACAGAGAACCTGGTTGGCGTGCTCCTTAGCTTCGCACGAGCGCAGTCGGCCGAGACGCTCACGCGCGTCTGGAAAATCGCCGGCGAGTCACTTGCCGCGCCTCTGGCCTCGCAATCGAGCGAGACGGTACAGCTCGCCGCCGCGTCCGCCTACGAACAGTGCGTCGACCTCCTGCTGCGGCGCATCAGCCCCGCTCGGCTGCAGGTGCTGCAGACGGCTGATGCTCGGCGGACGGGCATCTCGCTGCTCTCCCCTGCGCTGCGCTTTGCGGAGCTTGGTGCCTGCGAGGATGTACAGGTGCAGGCGGCGTCTTTCCTCCGCTCGCTCGTCAACGACCACGCTGCCAGACTATCTGCCACATCATGGGCGACGCTCTTCGACCTCTGCGGTCACACGGCGACGATGCCCGCGTCGGAGGCGGTGCTTTCCGCAACGTACTTTGCGCTCGAGAGTGCCGCCACAAGCCTACTGTCCCACCCGGAGGCGCTCTTTCAGGAGGCGCCGCGTGCAAGTCTCCTGGCCGCGCTGCTCGCCTGGTCTCGCCAGCGGGATGTGTCGCGCGCCCTGGATGCGATCGGCCTTGTGACTGTGGTGACGCCGCATCTATGCCCGCTGGCGACGGGCGCACCCGTTGAGGATGTGCCTGACACAGCCATCTCTTCACTGGCGGGTGCCCTGGATCACACGACGTCTCTCTCGGGCCTCTCCGCCGTCGCACTGGCACAGGAATGCTCGTCGGTGGTACGCATCGAGGCTCTCAACGCCGTGTTCGACTGCGCGCAGCGGTGCGCAGACGTGCACGCGTGGGGATCCGCAGAGTGGCGCAACACGCTTGCGGACAATGTCACGGTCGTCCTCGACGGACTGCTGCGCCAGCATGCCGAGCAGGCTGACGCCACAAACTTGCTTCTCACTGCAGTCTGCCTCATCCTTGAGCGCACGGTGCTGGTCTTCACGGAGCACTGGGAGCTATTGCAAACCTGCTTCGACTACATCGTTTTGCTCCTCGCCACCTGCATTGAGTTGGACTGGCCGGCGCTCTCGCAGCATGCGACCGTCACGCTCCTGCGTCTCGTGCGCAAAGTAGGGGGCACCTGCGACGCTCAAGACTGGTCGATGCTGCTATCGACCCTGACATCGACGCTAGAGGCGATGCTGCGGCGCAATTCTGAGGACATCCGGGGCGTTCTGGAGGCGTGCGCCCAGACGGTTACGCTCTCGCGCTACTGCGTGGCCACCGAGGCCGCGCTGGGCAGCAGTCTGGCGCGTCTGGTCAATGCCATTGGTCCAGCTACGAGCTTGTCAGTAGAAGTGGCGCTTGCGGCGCTGGAGGTGTTGAGCAGCGCTCTGCACGTGCCCGATGCGGCGCCATTATGCATCGACATCTGCTCCGCGCTGGTGGAAAACCCGTCTACTGACCTGGCTGTGGCGATGCATGCCCTGCGCCTGCTGGAGCGAGCGCCCGACACTTTCGTGGGCGACAGATTGCCGGCCCTGCTGCGGCGGAAGCACTCTCTGGCGACTGCCGACGACTAGAGCTCAGACAGCGCTACGTTGTTGTTCGTATCGTGTGTCAATAGCATTCACGCCTGCTTGGTCGCCGTGGCGCCGTAGGATGCTCCTTCCACCTCCTGGACTTGCCGCTTCTCGGCCTCCTCCAACGCCAGCCCCTGCTGCTCCAGCGCCCGTCGCCGCCCCTCCTCCTCCGTGCGGTGCAGGCGCCCCTCCACGGGAACCAGCACCGCCGCCCCAACAGTCACGTAGCCCAGCCACATCCAGCCGGTGTACTGCAGCGGTACGCCCAGGATGTTGGGGTCCGCCGCGTAGATGGTGATGCTGTTCCAGACGGACGAGCCGATGACGGCGATCCACGAGTTGATAGCGCCCTCCAGCTCTACGCCGCTGTGGTAGGTGAGCTCCACCGCAATCTCCAGCGCCACGGGCATCACGGCAAAGGTGCAGGCCGCCACCAGCGAGGTTGCCGCGTACAGCATAGCCTGCATCGAGAACTGCCAGGCAATCGCCATGACCAGATCTGGAGGGTGCGCGTGAGGGCTGCTGTGCAGTGCGGGAGCATGCATCGCACGCACATGAAACCACCAGGGTTAGCAACACAGCGCGCAGCGTGCCAATGTACCTGCGGCGCGGGAGGGCGTCAGTGCCGCACGAGCTTTGTTCCATACGCATGGCGCTCACTCTTTGGTGGCGTCCACGAATGAGCCGATGGCCACCATGCCCGTCATGCCGCTGAACAGGAACACCACCGCCAGAACGGTCTTGATGTCTCGAATGTCGGCGGGCAGCACTTCGTCGATCAGTGTGAGGAAGGTGAAGCCCATGCCCAAGATGTAGGTGCTGCCCAGCAGCAAAAGCGCCACACGCCAGTCTGACAGCCACAGTATTGTGTTGATGCGCACGCTGTCCAGCGCCTGCGCGCTGGTGGAGGCTGGCAGCCCCGCCGCGGCTGCTGCGGCTGCAACCGTTGCGGCTGCGGGCGCGGACCCCGCGCCCGCCCCACCCTTCCCAGCCCCCTCTCCTGCTGCGTCGCCAGCAGCAGCCGCGGTGCGCGCCAGCAGCGCCCCCCGCTCCGCCGCGTCCATGCCCAGCGCCCGGCTGCGGTTGCTGGGGTCCCGGAACAGCGGCGCCAGCGGTAGCGTGGTGGTGCTCAGCACCGCATTGAAGAGCAGGAAGGTTGGGATGTGCTTGTGCAGCGCAGCCTGGAGCACGTAGGCGCACGCGATGCCACAGACCAGCGACATCGCGCCAATGGCTGTGGCGAAGGTGCGCTCCTCAAAGGGGAACCAGCGCGCAGAAAGGGGCACCGGCAGGGTGCACAAAAAGGTGGCCCCAGCGCTGGAGAGCAGCACGCCTATAAATACCCACCCCAGCCCCCAGTGCGACGGCTGCGCGCCGTAGAAGGACAGCCAGCCGCCCACCGTGATCAGGACGCTGCCAACCACATAAGGCAGCTGCAGGCCGTACTGCGACTCCATGTTCATGGTCCACACCAACGCCACTACAATCTGCGCCGCGTTGCTTGCGGTGACCAGCGAGTTGATGACAACTTCGCTGACTTCGTAGTACTTTGCGGCGTCCACCGCGATGGACGAGAAACCCTGTGCACGGACTCAGCAGCCGCGCGGACGCGGTACTGGGGCGCCTGAGCTGCAGCCAACAACTGCAAGCGCGGTAGTAGGGGGCGAGTGGTGGTGTACGGGGCGTGCGGTTACGCGGAGGGTTTTTGCCCCACGCCTCGCACGGCGGACGGGAGCGTGGCGAGCGCGGCTCCTCACCTGTCCAGTCAGCACACTGATGGTGGAGGAGTAGACCAGTATGAGGAGCATCACCCAGCGCCACCATTTCGGCAAGGCTTGTCCCGAGCTCCCTAATCCCCAACTGCTCAGGTCAAGCATCCCGCTACTCAGCAGTGCGGCCACCATCCCGCCGTGCGGAGTGTGCCGGCGTCGCACTGGAAGCGTGGAGCGCAGCAGGCGAGCGAGGCGCGGACTAACCAGACATTGTCAGTGGTCCCTTTCCCTCTCACCTCCGCACTATCGACCCAGGCTGCGTCTATCAGCACAGTGCAAGCGAGGCGCTCGTGTACAGTAGTTGAAACGTACGTCTTACGGTCGTACGACCAAGGGACTACTCCAGGCGACCTGCGGTGCCCCCCTGCACCTGGGTTAGACTGTCGGTGTGTTGGATCTCCGCCTGCTCAAGCGAGTGCGGTAAACGCCTGCAGCCAGCTCAGCAGAGCCGCGGCGCCCGTCTCTGCTGAGTTGCGCAGTCTGGGAAACTCGCTTTTCCCAGAACGCGAAACGCTTTGGTCCTCGCTGGTTGCCCAGCAGAGCACCTGCGCTGGTTGGGATACGCGTTGATCCGCGCGTGGCGATGGAGAGTCCGGTGGCCCCGAAGGAGGAGCTTGCGAGTCCAACCCGAGCTCGGCAGCTGCACCACATAGCCTGGGGGCTTGACCTTCCTGCCTCATCCTCACCGGCGGCGGTGGAAGCACGGGAGGTTGAAGGGCTCCCAGCACGGTCGCCAATCCCCTCGTCAGTGGCTTCCAGCGTACGCTACAAGGCCTCACGCTTTGACCGCCTTTCCGGCGGCCTGTCCACCGCCAACATCACCTCTTTCCTGCGCGGCATGACTGGCGCACACGCGCCTGTCACGCCAGTGGTCTCGCGTGCCGGTTCGGACCGTACGCCAGAGTGCACAGCCGTCCCAGGCCCCCGCCCCTCGCGGACTGTGGCACCGCCGCCCCCCTCGCCCGCCGTGGCGGCCGCTCGTGCAGCCGCACAGGCTCGCGTAAACGCCGCGGCTGCGGCGAAGATGCACGCCCTCCGCCCAGTTGCTGAGCGACACACTCCGGACGGGGGAGTAGTGCGAGCGGCAGTGCAGCGCGCCAACGAGCGCGCCGCAGCTGCCGAGAAGGAGGCTCGCGCGTACGCAGCGCCGAAGCCCGCAGCGGCTGTTACTTTGGGAATCCGCTCACTGTTCGTACACACCAGCGTTGCCGCCACTAGCAGTTCGGCGTCTGGCTCGCCCATGGCGCGCGGCGGCATCGAGTTGGCGACCAGGGAGCAGGCAACGGCCCATGAGTTCGTGGCTGCCTCCGAGGCGGTCAAGCGCAAAGCAGTTGCTGCAGCAAAGGCTCGCACAGATGTCGACGCACCTGCAGCCCCCGAGAAGCGTCTGGC
>Ga0208951_1000723_pt1 | contig 15178 bp, 20 predicted proteins | sample GreLakmeMI27MSRF_FD_187702 | JGI IMG/M metagenome (GOLD analysis project Ga0208951, IMG submission 187702) | Freshwater lentic microbial communities from great Laurentian Lakes, MI, USA - Great Lakes metaG MI27MSRF (SPAdes) | ecosystem: Environmental > Aquatic > Freshwater > Lake | place: Great... | reverse complement strand
CTGCTGCCCTCCGCTGGAGGGCTAGTGGGCGGGCTGCGCATCGAAGTCACTTCTGCTACTGAAGTGCCTGCCGGGGCTGGCGGCGCGTAACGTTTGTAAAATACTTCTCTCTGCGCTGCTCTACTATTGCTACGCAATAGTGAACCCGGCCGCCTCCTGCCACCACGGAGGGCCACGGTCCGAGAAACACCCGCCCTAGGTGAGCTGTCTCCAGTCGCCGACCAGAGCTGCATGCGGAGGAGTGCGCACGTTGCTCAGAGACTGCGCATGCATTCGCTGGCCGCCGCTGTTGGCTGCACCCACGCAGCCCGGGCGAAGCCCCCCGCGCTGCCGCAGCGCTCGTATGGCGCTCCGACGCGCAGCCGGCGGCAGCTGCAGGGCTTGCTGACGCCTCGCGGCCGCCTGGCCGCCACGGCAGGCCTAAACACCGCCTCGACCGGAGATGCCGCCGTCGAGAGCCAGCTGTCCTGGCCGCAGCGCGATTGCGGCTGTGGAACGCTGCGCGCCGTGGACGTTGGGCGGCGGGTGACGCTCTGCGGGTGGGTGGACAGGCAGCGCAACCTCGGCGGCCTCGTCTTCGTGGACGTTCGCGACCACACGGGCATCGTGCAGGCCGTGTCAGCGCCCGAGGGGGAGGCACGCGCGGCGCTGGAGCGTGTGCGGCCAGAGTATGTTGTGATGGTGAGCGGCACAGTGCGGGCCCGGAGTGCGGTGAACGCGCGCCTCCCCAGCGGCGAGGTGGAAGTGCTGGCCGACGAAGTCCGCATCCTGAACACCGTCTCTCGCTCGCTGCCCTTTCCAGTGGGCGGCACAGAGGCGGTCTCGGAGGAAGTCCGCCTCAGGCAAGGCAGCCCGTGCGTCCAGTGCTGCCCGTCGCTGAGTGCCGCGGCACGCAGGTACCGTGCGCTGGATTTGCGCAGACCTGCAATGGCGGACAATCTGCGGCTGCGGCACCGCGTGATCAAGTCCCTGCGCCGCGTCCTGGAAGACGGGCACGACTTCCTGGAGGTGTGGACGCAGCCGTGTGTCTCTCATTCGAGATTATGACGCGCGTGCGTAGGTTGAGACGCCGCAGCTGACGCGCAGCACGCCCGAGGGCGCACGCGACTTCCTGGTGCCCTCACGGCTATCGCCCGGGGCATGCTACGCGCTTCCCCAGTCGCCTCAGCTCTTCAAGCAGCTGCTGATGGTGTCCGGAGCGGACCGGTACTACCAGCTGGCGCGCTGCTTTCGCGACGAGGACCTGCGCGCTGACCGGCAGCCCGAGTTTACGCAGGCGCGGCCCCCCGCCGCGGCGTAACCAGTTGCTTTGGGCGTGCGTGGCTCATCCCGTCTGACGCGCGGATGTGCAGCTGGACATTGAAATGGCATTCACGCCGATGGAGGGCATCATTGCGCTTGGCGAGGAGCTCATGGCCGCTGCCTTCAAGGAGGGTCTTGGCATCGACCTGCCCCGCCCGTTCCCCCGGATGACGTACACGGAGGCGATGGAGCGCTTTGGCTGTGACAAGCCTGACACTCGCTATGGCATGGAACTGCGTGACGTGAGCCCGCTGGTGCGCGCCATACTTCACCTGCGCAAGCCCGCCTGCAGCTGATTCACGGCCGCAGGTGGTCGACTCTTCGTTCCCTGTGTTCTCCGCGGCAGTGTCGAGCGGAGGCGTTGTGCGGGTCATCGCGGTGCCTCGCGGCTCGCGGCTCTCCAACTCTGCTCTCAAGCCCAAGGGTGACGTATACGAGCAAGCCGTAGCCGCCGGTGGCGCGGGCCTCATGTTTGCGCGCATCAGCCTGGGCCCAGGAGGTCTGGTCTCCCTGGATGCGCCCAAGGCTGTTAAGGACTGCTTTGCGGGCCGGGAGAGTGCGCTGGTGCGACAGTGCCTGCGCTGCCTGACCGCACAGCCTGAGGCGCCCTCGCCGCAGGTGCTCGCCAGCGGAGCAGCTGACGGCGACCTGCTGCTCTTCTGTGCGGGACGCCACGACGTGGTCAGCCGCACTCTGGACAGAGTGCGCCAGTACGTGGCGAAACAGCTGGGAGAGGTCCCGCAGGGCCACTGTTTTTTGTGGGTCACCGACTTCCCGCTATTCGGCTGGAATGAGGCGGAACAGCGCTTGGAGGTGCGGGCAGGCCCTGGTGCATCCAGCCTCGCGCAACTGACCCCGGTATGGGCAGGCTGTGCACCACCCCTTTACCGCGCCCCATTCAGGCGACTGGGAGGGCGGAGACGCAGCATCCGCGCGTGCCATCGCCTACGACTGCGTCTACAATGGCGTTGAAGTGGGGGGCGGCTCGCTACGCATCCACCGCAGTGCCGTGCAGGCGAAGGTATTTGAAACGATTGGGCTGGACGCACAGGAGGCGCAGGACAAGTTCGGCTGGCTGCTAGAAGCACTGGAGATGGGAGCGCCTCCGCATGGTGGCATCGCCTTCGGTGTCGACCGCCTCGTCATGTTGATCGCCGGGGCCAAGTCCATTCGGTGCGTGCAGCAGAAGGATGCCAGCTATGCGCCCCTCTCGAGCACTCAGTGCTGGCTGGCTCGTCGCAGGGATGTGATCGCCTTCCCGAAGACCGCCGCGGGCGTGTGCATGCTGACGGGTGCGCCTGGCGTGGCTACGGCGCGGCAGCTCGCGGAGGTGCATGTGAGCAAGCTTGAGCGCTGAAAAGTCTCTGGCAACTGCTGGTTGGTTATCAGCACACCTTTCAACGTTACGCGTTCACTTGCGCCCTGCGCCGCCACGCCGCTTTCCTGTGTCTTCATCTCCGTCGTCTGCGCGAGCTCGCTTGCCTCCCCCCCGCTTGCTCTGCTTGCTGTCTGCCTCGCGGATCTGCAGCGCCGCGACTCGTTGGGCCTCGCCGACGCGTTCTACGAGCAGCAGTACTGCCGCCTCTTCGGCAGGGAAGGGTTCCAACTGTTTCCCAATCAGCTTCTCGATGCGCTGATACAGCTCTACGTCGTACTGCGTCACAAGCGTGAGCGCACGTCCGCTCCGGCCGGCGCGTGCAGTGCGGCCCACCCGGTGCACGTAGTCCTTGCTGTTCGCGGGAACATCATAGTTCAGCACAAAGTCAACAGAAGGGATGTCCAGGCCTCTGGACGCCACGTCGGTGGCCACCAGAATGCTGCGCTCGCCAGCCTTGAACTTGTTCAGCGCGCTGGGGTGGCAGGGGCGCACGCGAGGGTGAGCGCGGCGGAGTGGAGGCAAAAAGCGCACAAGTGCGTGCGCACCCCAGGCGCTTGGGCTGCGACATGTTCCCGTGGATTGGAACGGCGTCGAAGCCAAGGACACGCAGCAGCAGGGCGAGGCGGCGCGAGGCGTCGCAGGTACGCGTGAAGATCATGCTGGTGCAGCCGGCAAGCTCAGTCAGGACATATACCGCATAGCAGTCCTTGTGCTTTGCGGGCAGGAACAAATACTGCGCGCGGTTCAGTGAGCGTCCTATAGCCTGCTCGGAAGGGCAGGACGCACCTCCTGCCTCAGCGTTGACACGGTCTGGTATTTGCTCGCAACCTCAACCTTGACCGGATTACGAAGACACGCGCGCTGCAGCTTTTGTACCTGCGCGTGGTGAGCGTGGGCGAGCCCGCTCAGGGGTGTGGCTGGGGCCCAACCGGGCACGGGGCCACTTGCCTTGGTCGTCATGGTGGCGCTGTACAGCTGCGTGCAGCGCTCACGTGGGATGACCTACAGGTGGCGCCATGCTGCAGCTCAGCAGACAGCATTACACGCCCGCACAGTGGCGCCAGGCTCACCTTGAGAATCTTGTCAATCTCCTCCTCGAAATCGAGGCTCAGGATCCTGTCCGCCTCGTCCAGGACCAGGTGCTGCAGTTGCCGCAGCGAGAACCCCTGCGTGCAGCCATCCAGGTGAGCCTGCAGCAGGAGGCGTTTTGCAATGCTGCCGTTCCTTTGTGTTTGTCAGGTGGTCCATCACTCGACCTGGCGTGCCCACAATCACGTGCGGCCGCTTGGCCAGGGCGACGGCCTGCGCCATCGTGTCCACGCCGCCCACCAGGGTCGCGGTGCGGACGCCGACGGCTGAGCCCAGCGCTTCAAACTGCCGTGGCTTGGACTCAGAGAGCGTCCAAAGGCTTGCGCGGGGCGCACCTGACTTGATATCTGCACGGCTAGCTCGCGCGTGGGCGACAGCACCAGCGCGAAGAACGGCTGTGGCTTGTCCAGCAGGGCCTGCGGCGGCTCTCAGGTGCCGGCCCAAGCGCGGCCTCGTGAGCCTCTCACACACACACCTGCAGGATGGGGAGTGCAAAGGCGCCAGTCTTGCCCGACCCGGTCTGCGCGAGGCCGATGACGTCCTTGCCTGGTCCAGGCGTCAGGCAGACCGTGGTGTGTCTATACACAACTCGCTGCGCACCTGCCAGCGCCAGCGGTATCGCCTGCGCCTGAATCTCCGTGGGCGCCTTCCAGCCCAGCGCTGCGCACGCGTCCGCCAGCTCTACGCACACACCGAGCGCCTGAAAGGCAGCGGCAGCCATCGGCTCGTCTCCCTGCCTCGCTCCTGAGGTGCTGCTCCCTCTGACCAACTGGTTGGCGATGGAGAGCACGAGGGCGGCAGCTTTCTGCCACCTCCCCGACTACCCGAGAGAATGTTGTCCGCGTGTCACTTTGGTACTACTACTGCCTGTATGTACGACAACTCGTCGACAACATGACAACTTGACAAGGAACAGCAAAACTCGTTACCTCCGCTCCCCGTGCACCGGACCGAGAGAAACCGGAGCAACAAGACGTGAGCGACGGCAAACGGTGCGTTGGTTTACCAACCCTGATCTGGCGCTCGCACGCCCCATCTTCAGGGCTTCTGCTCGTTCTCAGGAACCTCTGCTCTGCCACCGCAGCGGCGAGCCATGAGCCGCCTGTTTGGGCGCCGCGAGGAGCGCGCCAAGGCTGAAAAGGTTCCCGAGCTTGTTGCGCCAAGCAAAGGCGGCGGCGCCTGGCCTGCTGTGAGCGACGCCAGCGCGCGACGCTACAGTCCGTATGCGGGCTTGGCGGGCACCTTCGATCCGGCCATCTCACGGGCGCTGCTGGACCTGCCCGAGGCGCCCGAGTTTGTCTTTTCCGAGGAGGCGGCCATGCAGCAGCGCACATGGAGCGAGAACCTGACGTACATCACTGGAGTGGCGTATCTGGGTGGCGCGCTGGCAGGCGGCGTGTACGGCGCAGCGCAGGGGGGACGCTTGCAGCCGGCGGGCGTGGAAAGCACCAAGCTGCGCCTGAACCGGGTGCTGAACGCGGGAGGTAAGTCCGGGCGCGCGCTGGGCAACTCGGCGGGCGTCGCCGGGCTGCTCTTCAGCTCGCTGGACAGCATCGCGGTTCACGCGCGCAACCGAAGGGACGGGGTGAACACCATCCTTGCGGGCGCAGGCGCGGGCGCCTTGTACAAGGCGCCCGCAGGGGCGCGCGCCGCAGCAGTGTGGGGCGCTGCTGGCGCGATGCTGGGCGCCCTATCGGTGGCGGGCACAGCGCTGGCGGACAGGATGTAACGGTCCACTTCGCATGTGTTTGTGTGTTGTGTGTATCTCAAGCCTCTATCGCCTCCTCAGCGTAGTCGCCCGCGAAGGAGGTGCTCCCCCCAGAGACCTCGTACAGCCGCAGCAGCGGCTTGGACGGGTCCTTCACAAGCACATACTTGCCCTCTGGCAGCGCCTTGCACAAGTCCACAACCGTCTTCAGAATGCCCCACATGTTGTTGATGCTCAAGTTAATCTGTGCCGCAAAGTCGCGCGGCTTGTGCGTCTGCGTGGCCAGGATGACGTGCGCGCTGGCATCCTTGGGGTGTACGCGCGAGATGTAGCCTATCTTCATCTGGTCAGCGCCAGCCAGCAGCGCAGCGCAGGTCCACTTTGCGAGCTTGTTTGCGTTGTTCTTGAGCTCCGTGGCGAGCACGGCGCCGCGCTGGGTCTCAATTTTCTGGCGCCAGTCCATGCCGGAGACCTTGGAGTCAAACTCGTTGAGGGCCTTCACAGTGCACACCAGCTCCTCGCCCTTGTAGTCCAGCGCCGCGTTCAGCTCGCAGCGGACGAGGAGCAGGGTGGAGTCGTCCAGGCGCCATTGGCGGTAGCGGAAGGCGAGGGAGGCGGAGCCGTGGTCCGCCGCAAAGGGGTCAGCATCTGCAAACTCGCGGCGCTTGCCGCCCGCCGCCGCGACAGCCTGACGGGCAAAAGCTACGTTTGCCGCTGTCGCTTCCGCCGACAGCTTCTCCACGCCGTTGATGGAGTCCTTGTCCTCTGCGTTTGGCTCCTGGGCCGTCTCGTTGACAGTGAGCTGGTCAAAACTGCTCGCCGGACGCCGGTCCAGCCACAGGTCGAGCCCGTCACGGGTGATGATAATGTCCCAGGAGTACACGCTCCGGGGGGCACACATCAGGGCGGCCAGCACGGCATCCGTGGCAAACACACGCGCTGACGGCGCACCCGCGTCGGGACCGTCGCCGCCAGACGGCCGCGCTGCAGCTGCGGGCGGCTTAGCGGCGAGGCGCTTCAGCACCGGGTCGTCGGAGGCGGAAGCGAGTGGGCGGCCAGCAGGCAAGCGGCGCAGCATCAGCTCTGACTTTGGAGTTGCGCGGTCTAGCCCCTTGTCGAAGTAGCTCAACCCGCCACATGCCAGCAACTCCTCCGGTGCGCCCACGTCGTAGGAGAGCTTGGCGAGCGCGGAGAGCTGGATCTGCTCCAGCACCGCCCACTCTGGCCGGATGTCGATGGAGGCGGATAGCGAGGGGCCTTGGTTGCCAAAGCCGCGGTTGCCCTGGAAGTTGTTCCACTGCTGCTGCTTCTTCGACTGCTGGCGCTCGCGGCGCAGGCGCTCACGCTCCGCGCCGCCCCCCTGGTCACGCCCTGTGTCGCGGCCTCCCAGGTTGCGGTTCGGGAACTGGCGCGGCTGGAAGCGGCGAGGGCCGAACTGCTTCCGCTGCGGCGGGCGGTTGTCGACGAGGTGAAAGGACTCCTCCTGCAGCGCAAGCGGAGCCTGAGCAAACACGGCGAGACACGGGGCGCGAGCCCCAGGCAGCAGCCGTTTGCGCACCTCATCCTGGGCGAAGAAGTTGAACACGGTGTTCAAGCCGCCGCCGCTCTGGTAGCGGGCTGCAAGGAGGGGTCAGCAAAAAGGCCGGAGGCTAGGGTTAGCAGAAGGCGCCCACGCAAAACGCGATCTGGGAGGACGGCGTGCTCGACCAGGCCCCAAGCCCTCGCGCACGGCGGCAGCAGGGCGCCGCCTGTGGCTGCCGCCCAGCGCAGTCTTTATGGGTGGGGAGGGCACGCACAGCCGCCAAACTTGCCGAAGCCTGTCTGAGTCCAGTCCGCCGCGCGGCCAAGCTTGTCGCTCTTGTTGAAGGGCGCGTAGGGCACGTCCGCGAACTCCTCGGACACACAGTCGGCCGCGGGGCCCCAGCCCTCTGCGTTGTCCGCGGATACAGGCACACTGAAGCCCATCTCGCAGGCACGCTGAAACAGTCCACCCGAGCCGCGAGAGTGTGCCGCTCGAACAGTACAACAAGTTCAACCTGTTCAACAACAGTACAGCGGTGGAACATGTCACCGAAGTAGTATACAGGAGGGGTGACAGCGTGACACGGACACGCCCTTAGCTAAGAAGTCAGGATTTCCGTGGAGTGTTCTTATCTCCACGCTCCGCCCGGGCCGTGTCGCCACTCCAACTTCTAAATTTCGCTCCGGCGCGCGCGCCGGAGGACTCACTGACTTTTAAAACCCGGGACTTCTTAACCCTTGGTCCCCCGGCCCCCCTGTACGCGGCGGCGTCATGCGTCGTTTTCCGACGACGTACGTCCGTCAAAAATCTCCAATAGACCATTTTTAGCTCCTCTGTCTTTCGCGTTGCCTCGTTTCGAGCCGCAGTCAGCCATGGAGGGCACCGACTTCAAGAAGCTCAAAGTGCAGGCGCGCTGCCCAATATGCTGCGCGGGTACTGTGTGCTTAGCGCCTCGTGCGCAGGAGCTGCGCAATGAGCTGCAGCTGCGCGGACTGGATACGAGCGGGACGAAGCAGGTGTTGCTTGAACGGCTGGAGGGGACCGTCACCGTCGTGGCGCCCGAACCTGCGGCCCTGGAGCTCGGCGGTGAAGCGCAGCCGCGCACCGAGGAGGAGCCGGCACCGACGGTGGTGCGGCGGGTCGGCGTCTTTAGCATCCCGTGGCACTGCTGACGCGAATGGGCGCAGACCGCACTTGCGGTGGAGATGGAAGCTAAGGCCGCTGCGCCGACCACCGAGGAGGAGAAGCGGAAGCTGCGGGCGGAGCGGTTCGGCATCCCTGTCGTGGCCGCTTCGGTCGACAAGGGGCACGTCGCGAGCGTGAGCCCTCAATTCGGGTCGCCTGAGACACCTCCTTGCACAGTCCTGGCGAGCCGGACAAGAAGACCGCACGCGCCGCCCGCTTCGGCATGGTGGTGCGTGGCACGTGCACGTGTGCGTATGGCCACGACTGAGGAGCGTGTGTAGGACTCTGGCGCGGAGCAGTCCAGGAAGGTTGCCCGTGCGGCCAGGCACGTGCCCGCGTGTATGCTCGAAAAGTTGTGCGGGAGGCGCACCGCTACGCACAAGGTGTGCCACGTGCGGGGCTCACTCAGACTCGCATTCGCTCCTGCCCCGTCCTCGGCAGATTTGGCGCCCCTTCCGGCGTAGCTGAGGATACAAAGCGCCCCGCCGAAGCTGGCCCAGTCGACCCGGAGTTCGAGGCCAAGAAAGCCAAACGCGCCGAGCGCTTCAAGTGATTGCCGCAGGGACGACGCAGGGAGGCAGAAGACAGACAGGAGTGGAGTGTGAGTCGTGGTGTCTTGTCGGCGACTCTTCTGCGTTGTTGAAGCTTGTGATCATAACAACTTAGCCAGCTCCTCCAAGCGGAGTTTCAGGCGGTCAGAGCCAAAGACAACTTGCCGAATCTGCTCCATGATGCATATGTCTGGGTCGAGCCGGTTGGACCAACCCTCCAGCACAAGCGCCGTCACGACAACGGAGCAGACCTCGGAGGCCAGGTGCACCTGGTGCCTGCGCACGCTCTCTAGCACGGCCGCCATCCACTCGGACGTGTTCACATCGAACCCCCAGGCAACAGCCGTGCTAAACAAGCCCACCAGGTCGTCCACAAACGCCTGCGGCTCCGGGCACGTCTGTCGCTCGCTGAACGCGAGCGCAGTCTCCGCCACGCCGCGACCGTCGCCCCGGGTGATGGCCTGGCGGGCACAAGGCGCAAATGAGCAGGTGCAAGCAAGGCAGGACTGACGCGAAACGCACCGTGAAGAAGTTGAGCAGGTTCGTCTTGTTTCGATCCGACAGGCTGGCTGTCATGCCGCAGTCCAGCAGCACAATGTGCGGCGCCGGGCGCGGGCGAAGCAGGCGGCCCAATAGGCTGCCCGGCGCCGCATCCATGCGTACCAGAATGTTGCCCGGGTGCAGGTCCGCGTGCACCAGGTTGTCGGAGAGCATCATCTTCAGCAGCGTCTTGACGCCCAGGTCGGCGATGCTGCGGCGCAGCTGCGGATCGTCTGCCTGGAGGAATGTGCTGATGGACATGCCCTCCTCAAACGACTCCACCAACACCGCTGGCTGCACAAGCGGTTCAATGGGGCGCGGGAAGGAGACGCGCCGCCAGGCTGCGAAGTTGGCGTTGAAGAGGCGCAGATTGCAGGCCTCACGAGTCAGATCCACCTGCTCGAACAGCGGCTCCCGGAACTGGCGCACGCTCTCGTCCAGGCGCATCCACGAGAGGCCAGGGAGCACGCCAGCGCCCTCTGCAAGCACGCGAAGGATGGCAAAGTCGCGCGCAATGATTGTGGCCACGCCCGGATGGCGCACTTTCACAGCCACGACGTCAGGCGCGGATGGCCCACGCCCCGTCATATCCGACACCAGGTCTGATCGGATGCCAGGCACGAGTGTCGCTCGGTGCACCTGCGCGATGCTGCCGCTCGCCACAGGCCGCTTCTCAAAGGTGACGAACAGGGCCTGCAGCGAGAGGAGGTGAGACAGGCGAATTGGCACAGCGCCCGCGCGCACCTCCAGGGGCTGCCCGAAGGCTGCCTCCACGGTTCGTCGTGTGTGCGCAAAGCTGTGCGATGGCGCGTCGCTCTGCAGACTGGCCAGCACGGCGCACATGTCAGGGGGGAACAGGTCCGCTCGCGTCGCCGCCCACTGCCGCGCGTGTAAGCTGCGTGCGAGTGGGTGCGCAAGGGAGGTGAGCGCACCTGTCCCCACTTGATGAAGGCGGGCCCCGCCGAGCGCAGCGTCTGGTTCAGCGCGCGCATCCACCGCGCGCGGGCGACGTTGTAGCGCAGGCACAGCGGTGCGGCTGCGAGGAGCGGGGCGAAGAGGAGGGCCAGGTGGAGTGCCCGGGCCAGGGTTAACAGCGCCTCCACGCCCGCCGCCACAGCCGCCGTGAGGGGCAGACGCGGGCGCGCCAGCGCAGCGGCGGCTGTGGCGCGCCGCAACGGCGGCGCCGGCTGTGCGGCGTGGCTGTACAGGTACGCCGACCGGCCCAGCTCAGCCAGCGCGACGGGTGTGGCGCGGCTGGCCACGGACCCAGTCGCGCGCCTGGCCGTGCGGTGAGCGTCTGCCGCAGCGGAGCGGAGCTCCTGCAGCACGCAGCGGGCGCAGGAGGGCAGCAGGTCGGGGACTGCGCGCCTTGCCCCGAGTGCCACCTGGCAGGCCTCACGCAGCCCGCGCGCGGCGGCACGGCGGGTCAACATTGCCTTCTACCTCAACCTACGCGTCCTTTAGCGAGCCGAGAGTGCGATGGACTTGCGAGGGGGAGCCAAGTCTAGTTGTACGACCAGCAGCTGGGCTCGCCGCGGGAAGCAACGACGACCGACGATCAGAACATCAGAAGAGTCTCATCAGACCTCCTCTCAGAGGACAGAGGGTCAGAGGCATTGTCAGCACCTCCGCCTCGACCATTTGCACGGCTCCTACAAATGGCGAACCGCGAGGAGGCTGTTTACATGGCGAAGCTGGCTGAGCAGAGCGAGCGCTACGACGAGATGATGCGCGAGATGGCGTCCGTGGCCAAGCTGGTGCGCAAGCGCAGCCGCCTGCGCGCGGTTGCACGGGCTGTGCGCTGACCGCGGCGTGTGTGTGCTGACCAGGTGTCCGAGTCTGAGCTCTCCGTTGAGGAGCGTAACCTGCTGTCCGTGGCCTACAAGAACGTCATCGGCTCGCGGCGCGCCTCGTGGCGCATCATCTCCTCAATTGAACAGAAGGAGGAGACCAAGGGGAATGAGGAGCACGTCAAGCGCATCCGCCAATACCGCGCCGTGGTGCGCCCCCGCCCCCGCCCCCGCCCCCGCCCCCGCCCCCGCCCCCGCCTGCGCGGTGCGCTAACCCCCCGTACGGGCGTGTGCGCAGGTAGAGGGCGAGCTGACGCAGATCTGCACGAGCATCCTGACACTCCTTGACCAAAACCTAATCCCCTCGGCCACGACGGGGGAGTCCAAGGCGCGTCGCGTGCGACAGGGCTCAGCAGCAACCACCGCATCGGTGGCCCGCGCTGCGGCTGCAGGAGGTTAGCAGCGCGACGTGCGGCCCGGCGGGAGTCGGTTGGTCGTTACTTTATGCTGACCGGCCGCACCTCACCAGGTCTTCTACCTCAAGATGAAGGGCGATTACCACCGCTACCTGGCCGAGTTCAAGACCGGCAGCGACAGGAAGGAGGCGGCGGAGAGCACGTTGCTGGCCTACAAGGCTGCTCAGGCGCGCTCCTCCTGGCCCTCCAGGCTCCTCCAGGCTCCTCACACCGCGCGCTGCACAGGACATCGCGCTGCAGAACCTGGCGCCCACCCACCCCATCCGCCTGGGCCTGGCGCTCAACTTCTCCGTCTTCTACTACGAGATCTTGAACTCGCCCGAGCGCGCCTGCACGCTCGCCAAGCAGGCGTTCGACGAGGCCATCGCGGAGCTGGACACCTTGGGCGAGGAGTCGTACAAGGACAGCACGCTGATCATGCAGCTGCTGCGCGACAACCTGACGCTCTGGACCTCGGACATGCAGGAGGACCTCAGCGCGCGCGACGCCGCAGAGGAGGGCGTGAAGCTGGAAGACACGGAGGACAATGCGTGAAGCTGCGTCATCATGTGTGTGCAACAACAAACCTGTTCAAAGCCAACAAACTGCATGCCATTCCAGAGCAGTGTTCACCCCTCGCGTTGCCGAGGCGCGCACTTGATGATGTCGTCCACGCGGATGATCATCTCCGCAGCCTCGGTGGCGGACAGCAGGATCTGCTGCTTCACTTTGAACGACTCGAAGATGCCGCAGGAGTGCATGTCCCCCACCCCACCAGTCAGGATGTCCACGCCTGCGCTGCTGCCCGTGGCGTGGCTGGCGCGCAGACCGGAGAGCAGCTCAGCGCTGTCGAGGCCAGCGTTGTCGCAGATGATAGTGGGGATCATGCGCAGCGCTCGGCCAAAAGCCTCGATGGCCAACGAGCGTTTGCCAGCCGTCCGCTGCGCCAGCTCGTCCGTCGCCTTGGACATGATGAGCTCGGCGCAGCCGCCACCCAGGACCACGCGGCTGTCCTTCACCGTCTGGCTGAGGACGCACAGGGCGTCATGCAGAGAGCGCTCAGCCTCGTCCAGCAAGTGGCTGCTAGCTCCGCGCAGCACGATAGTGCACGCCTCGGCCTTGGCCACACCGCTGAAGTGGATGAGTTTGTCTTCGCCAATCATGATCTCCTCAATGAGGCTGCAGCTGCCCAGGCGCGCCAGCTCCGGGTGGTCAAACGTGGAGCAGATCTCGCTGCCAGTCACCAGCGCCAGGCGCTCGATGCCGTCAAAGTCGGCGTGCTCGATGGCCATGATGCCCGCATCCGCGAAAATCTCTTCTGGAAAGTTGTAGATGAGCTGCCGGTTGATGAACACGTTGATGCCGTGCCCGATAATCTTGCGGCACTTGTCGCGCATCTTGTCCTTCTCAGCCGCCTCGATGTCCGCAACCTTCTGCATGCTGTCCACTCGCACACGTGCGCCGTAGATCTTCACCTTGTCTGTATCCATGGCTGTGTTGGCCACCAGGATCTTCGCGTTCTCGATGCGCTTGGGCTGACCCACGCCAATCTTCTTGTCCAAAATAAAGCCCTCGTCCAGGAAGCTGTCGCGCAGTGTGCCGCCACACTTCTTGATGATCTGTATCGACTCCAGGTTGGTGGACCCCTTCAGCCGCAGCACCGCGTCGACAGCCATGTTGGCGAAAAAATCCTTGTCGTTGGTGAGGATTTTGGAGGAGAGCGTCGTCTTGGCGATGTTCAACAAGTCAGCGTGGAAGCGTGCCTCGTCAGCCTGGTGGTCCTCGGCGTGGCCCTCCAGCGCCGCGCGAGCTGTGGGGAGCAGCCGAACGATCAGTTCCGGGCGGGAAAGGTGAGGTGGTGGTAGGAGCGCACCACAAGAGGCTGCCTCACGAAACCCTTGAATGACTGTCTGCCAGGCGCGCGCCGAGCGCTTCAGTACGTGCCTCACAGCGCCTCGGGCGAAAGCCAGGCTGTCGCCCGGCGCTGCGCCGCACCATGGGGTGGATGTTCTGGTTGATGAGCTTCTCAGCCTCGCGCAGGAGTTCACCCGCGAGCACCACCACAGACGTGGTGCCATCCCCGACCTCCGCGTCCTGCACTTTGGAGATGTCCACCAGCACCTTGGCCGCCGGGTTGTCCACGTAGATGGACTGCAAGATGGTAGCGCCGTCGTTGGTCACCGTCACCTTGTCGCCGCTCCCGCTCTGAGCCGCGTCAGCGTCAGCGCGGGAAGAGGTCTATGCTGGAGGCGCGCGCGCACCATGGACTGCAAGATCTTGTCCATGCCCTTGGGCCCGAGCGTGCTCTTGACTAGGTCAGACACTGCCAGCGCACCCACGAAGGAGGCCAGGCGCGCGATCTCGCCCTTCTCCTCCACTGCCGCCTGGTTCAGAATCTGCTGGCCCGACATGCTGGCTGGTCAACCCTTGCGGGTGGGAGGCACGTGCAGACGCAGCAGTATGCGCAGGCTAGACGCGCTGTGACAGACCTCAAATAGCCAAGCGTAGCGCGGCGTGTTGCTCGGTCAACACGGGTTAGGGCCGTTCGGCCGGCCCCGCGCGCGCGGTACCGGCCGGCCCGCCGCACGAAGAATCTTTTGACCAGTCCTTCCATTCCGGTCAACCCCTCGCCGGCCCGCTGACCTTCCACTCGCCTTCCTCACTCTTCCCCCCGGTCCTGCTGCTCGCCTACGCCCGCCCGCTCGCGCTGCAGCTGCGCGCGATGGAGGACGGAATACAGCAGGCAAAGGCGTTGGGTAAGTCCACTGGCGGTTCTGAGCGCGCAGGTACGTTCTCCGACCGTGCTCATTCTCTTCACACACTCCCACAACAGACACAGTCCAGAGCTTCTTGAGCGAGTTCCCACCATTTACAGAGGTTGCAAGTGTGCACGCAGGTGCGCGTACTTGCGAGTGGTCTGTGATTCCGGCACCTTTTTATGCACCCACCATTCTCAGTGGTATCTTCATCACCGGAGGTAGTGCCCAGCAAGCTCTAGCAAACGGATCTTAGTATTCTCACTCGCAAACAGGTTCCTTCTGTTTTAAACATGAAAGGGAACACGGACATAACACACGTTGCTGCTTTCTTTGACCGACCGATTAACGAAGCCGCTAAGGCATTAGGTGCGATTTTGCTAGGCTCTTTCTTCTTTCCCTTTCACTGACCTTTACTCAGCTATTTGTCCAACTGTATTGAAAAAGATTTGTCGCAAACATGGCTTAAAGCGGTGGCCAAGTCGACGACTAAAAAGCATTAAAAAACAGATTGCCTTACTAAAGACAGTGATTCAGGATGGGTGTGCGGATGGTACGCAGAGCGTAATGGACGTGGTTGGAAATTGAGAGAGAGACTGACAATTGTTTTAGGCGATCAAACTACACTCCGGGAGATCAGTGAGCAGATCGAGCTGTTGGAGATCGAAAAGGGCAAAATCTGCTTCCAGATCGACTCGTGTGAGTGAAGGAAGGACGATTATATAGATTAGATTCCTCTAAATCTAGCTAGTAGTAGAGGTATAATGGGATGATAACTCCACTAAAATTCAGCGCCACTGGCGTGCGAGGTCGTCTCGCTTGACGGCCCAGGCTGCTGCCGCTGCGCCGAGGCTGAGTGCGGCGAGCGTGACAGCGAGGAGTGGGCGCGAGAAGTTATCGCC
>Ga0208951_1000720_pt1 | contig 15210 bp, 10 predicted proteins | sample GreLakmeMI27MSRF_FD_187702 | JGI IMG/M metagenome (GOLD analysis project Ga0208951, IMG submission 187702) | Freshwater lentic microbial communities from great Laurentian Lakes, MI, USA - Great Lakes metaG MI27MSRF (SPAdes) | ecosystem: Environmental > Aquatic > Freshwater > Lake | place: Great... | reverse complement strand
AGGGCGAATCTGAAGGCGCAACACTCGTCTGCCGTGCAATGTGTCTGTGCACCAGCGCGTCAGAACGGGGCGCAGACCTCACGGCGTTCCCGGGAGCGCACCCTCGCAGCACCTGCGCCTGTTCCCGTGTCAGCGTGCTTGCGCTGTCTCCCGATTGCGACCAGTCCAGGTCCTTCACAACCTCCGGCTGCTGCCTCCGTCGCCGGTTCTCGGGCGGCGGGCGAAGCCTGGGCTTGCGTCGCAGCACGGGCAGCGTGCTCACGCGGTCCCCGTCCTGGGAGTAGGGAAGTCAGTGCTGACGTGGTCACGCATAGGGTTCTTTCGCTCCCGCAGCCACGCGCCTCGTCCTCGCTGCTCAGCACCGCGTCCAGTGCCAGCCGCTGCAGCGCCACGGGCTGGGAGGTGGAGGGCAGGCCTGCAGCACAGGTGCGGCGTCAGCAGGCCCATTTGCTGAGAGCAGAGTCAGCATCCAATGCGACAGGAGCAGGCGCACCCTCCGGGCTGGACCAGTGCGGCGACGCCGACTCTGCTTTTGTTGCGGAGGCTGGGCGCGTGCAGGCACCGCCCATCCGCAGCGCGACGCCCTGCGCACGCGCTGGTAGTTGAGGACCTCTCTCCGCACGACCGGCGGGCCCGCCTCTCTCCGCGGCTGGCGGGCCCGCCTGGTGCGCGTACACGCTGATACAGTCAGCGGCTGCTGCAAAGTGGCGACGACTATTGTTCGACTTTCCCTTCTTCCAGTCTTCTCGGCCTCCTCTTTCAATCCAATGTTGTCGCCAGCGCCTGTTTGCGGCGCGTCGTGCGTCGTGCGTCGTGCTCGCGCCTCCCACCGCCACTCCCTCCTGCTGGTCCGTGCGCCGGTCCGTGGCCGCGCACCGGCTCGCGCGGCGTCGTGTGCGGCAGCGAAGGACAGCCCCGAGGCTGCGTCAGCGCTTGCTGCTGCTGTGACGCCTGCGCTGCTTGTCTGTGCTGGCCTGGCGGTGGCCGCCACGCTGCTGGGCGCCCCGCCTGCCGAGGCGGCGTCTGGCGAGCGGCGTCACCTGCGCGAGAGCCGCGTGCGTCAGAAGGCGGAGGCGAATGGCAAGCTGGGCGGGCCGCGCTCCTCCGCCCTGCACTTCTCGGACGGCAAGCTCACCCTGGACACCGCCGGGCTGAGGCAGAGCGCGGAGGGGGCGCTGGCGGACAGCTCCCGGGTGGCGCGCTCGGTGAGCGGCGGCGTGCGGCGCACGCTCGCAGAAGTGCGCTCCTCGCTCGCCCGCCCGCCCGCGCACCTGCGCGCCTCCGCGCCGGCCGTGGGCGGGCGCAGCGTGGTGGTGGTGACGGGGCGCGACGGCGCGACGGCGCTGCAGGTGGTGCCTGCGCGCGGCGGCCCAGCAGCCAGCCCCCCCCTGGGCTGGCTGCTGCTGGCCCTGGGCCTGGCCGCGCTTCTGACGGCCCTGCGTCCCGGGCGGCGCGGCGGACTGGAGGCTGCGGGGCGCTGGGTGCGCGACAGGTCGCTGGGCGGGCGCCTGGTGCGGGTGCAGTCGGTGGAGGCGCCCCCAGCCCCGCCCCCGCCCAGCGCGCGCTGGAAGCGCGGCGCGGGCGCGGCGCCTCCTGCCCCCAGCCCGCTGGACGCGGGCGAGGAGGGCGCGGGCAGCCCGGGCGGGTCCCGCAAGGGGCGCACAGCGGAGGCTGATGACGACTCCGCCTGGCTGGCGCCCGCCTGGTGGCAGCAGCCCGGCGCCGCGCTGCCCGTCAGCGCCGCGCGCCTCGCCTCTGGCGAGGCGGAGGCGCGCGCGGCGCTGGGGCGTCTGAACAGCTGCCGCGTGGGCGGGCGCCAGTACGACCCAGCCGACTTCCTGGCCCTCCGCGCAGCCTGCTCCGCCTCTGGCGTCACCCTGGAGGTGACCGCCGGCGAGACGGCGCGCGACGCGCTGTTCCGCGGCGCGGTGGAGGCTGCGCTGGAGGGGGCGAGCCTGGGCGCGCGCGCACTGGGCGGCATGGGACCCGCGGCACTCCTCTCCGGCCTGGCGCTGGACATGCGCCTGCCCCGCCGCCGCGCCGCCACGCTGGTGGCGGCCGGCACCGCTGCGAGGCTGCGGGGCATGGTGCTGGACGGCCTGGCGCAGCTGCGGCGGGGCGAGCAGCTGCCGGCCACCATGCAGCTCATGGCCATGGCCGCCATGCTGCGCGAGCTGCCCATGGCGCCCAAGGCTCCGGAGCTGGAGCTGGTGGCGACCAGCCTGGAGACGCGCACTAGCGCTGCGGAGCGCCAGCAGCTGCTCCAGCTCTACGCAGCCGCTAACGGGGCGGGCGACGCGAGCGCGGGCAGCGTCGCGGAGGCGCTGGGCGAGGCGTGAGCGGCCACGACTGCGTGAGAAGCATCGCGTGTCAAACAGACAATTAGGAATTTTAATTCAGGAGAACAGCGAGGGTCCACGCAGCGCGCTGCCCACCTGCTGCACCAGCTGCGCCAGCGAGGGCAGCTGCGGCGCGGCGGCCCCGCCCCCGGCCGCCTGCGTGGCTGCCGCCAGCTGGGCGGGGAGCTCCGGCGCCACAAAGACAACCCAGAAGGCGCAGTAGGCGGCCAGCGCTGCGGTGGCGAAGGTCGTGGCGAACAGCACGGCCGTGACCAGCTCGTCGAACTCCTCCCGCGGCAGCGACATGCGCACCTCGTCGTCGACGGAGGAGTCCCTCACAAAGCCCTCCCACAGCAGCTGGCGCACCACGCACAGGCGCCAGCCCAGGCCGCCCTGGCCGGGCACCTGGTGGGCCAGGCACCACAGAAAGTCGGAATCGCCCTGGCTGGCTGGCTCCAGGACCTCAGAGGAGAGCTGCGGGCTGCTGCCGTCCACGGGCGCTATCTCCATGGCGGAGGGGAAGTCCAGCGTGTCCACGTGCGACACCACGCGCCCCTCTGCGTCCAGCACCAGCGTGGTGGTGCCGTTCACCCGGCTGGTCAGCGCCTCGCGCAGCGAAGCCATGCGCGCCTTGTAGGCCGCCTCCTCCTGCACCGTTCCGCCACCACCCCAGCCTAGCGCCCCCTCGCCAGCCGCGTCCTCAGCCTCCGCAGCCTCCACCTCCGTTTGAAGGGTGCGCGACAGCTGCAGGCCCGCCCGCAGGCTGTTCAGGGCGAGCTCCAGCGCGGCGCCAGAGGCCTCTGCAGCGGGGGGCAGCGACGCGGTGGCGCGCACCACCGCCTCCTCCGCAGCCTCCAGCCGCTGCGCGAGCGCGGCTACGGTAACGGAGACCCGCTCCTCCTCCACCCCCTCCTCCACATCCTCGTCGTCCCACGTCATGCCCAACAGGCTCCACCCCGGCGGCTGCATCAACCACTTCACCTGCCAACGCACAACCAGCGTGCTGGGGTCCGGCTGGAAGGTGCGCGTGCAGGTCCACTGCGCGGTCGTGGGAGCGCGCGTGAGTATCGTCGTGCCGTATCGCAAGCACGTAGCGAGCCACGCACCTTCCAGCTGGTGCCCAGCTTGTCGGGTACCTGCTTGCGCCAGTGCTGGTGCAAGGACAGGTAGGCCTCCTTGCCCCTGCAGGAGTGCAGTCCGCCTGCGTAGCTGTACGCCACACGGTCTGCAACCTTGGCTGCCACCGCCGGACCCACGTAGGGCAGCTCCGCGCGCAGCAGGGCGAAGGTGGCGGCGGCAGCGTCGAGCGTGCGGCCGCCCTCCCCCGTGCCGGAGGCTGCTCCCTCGCCCGTGGAGCTCGCAGACGCACGCGCACAGACGCAGCGACGCAGCGGGTGCGCAGCTCTTTGGGCGCGGCAGGGCGACGCAGAGCGCCTCGGCCGCGCGGCTGACGGCCACAACACACTTGCGGCTACAGACACCATGCGCCGCGCTCTGGTGACGCACGTGCGACGAGATAGAGTCAGTCACCAGCTCACCACTCGAACGTTGCTTGGTAGGGAAGTGTAGGGGCAGAGATTCATCTTTCACTTCATCTCTTCAACCCGAAGTCCCGAACAGCTGACGAACACGAACGCCGTTTTTGTGTCACAGGAACAGTGAGGACTGCACGGTCCTGAGTTGCTGCCTCAGCTCCTCCACTCGAGCCGCCTCTGCGCGCAGCGCTTCGAGCTCCACGGAGGCTGCGCGTGCCTGTGTGCGCAGCGAGTTGCGCTCGGCTTTGATGGCCTCAAATCGCGCTTTGTTTTGCGCCGCCCGCAGCCTCGCCTCATCCCGCTGCTTCGCGGCGCGCCCTTGACTGGCGCGCAGGGACGCCATGTCGGCGTCGCTCATCGTCGAGCCGGCGTCGGAGGCTGCAATCTCCGACAGCCAGTCAGCCTCTGAGGGCGCCAGCGAAGGAGGCCCCGTTCCAGCGGCGAGGGGCTGCGCCGCCATCAGCTCCTCCAGGCGCTGCCTGTGGTGAGCAAGCTGTGCCTGGAGCGCCGCTCTGTGTGCCGCCGCTGCGCGCATCGCCTCGTCCGAGTGCACCTGTGCTGCGCTGGCCCTGGCGGCGGCGCCCTCCGCAGCCTCTGCGCGCGCGCGCGCCCGGCTCGCCTCCTCGCCCCGCGCCGCAAGCTGCGCCTGGGCTGCGCGCGCCTGCGCCGCCGCCGCGTCCCTCTGCGCGGCCAGCTCCAGGCAGCTGGCCTGTGCCCGTGCAAGAGCCGCGCGCAGGGGGCCCTCTGCTGCGCACGTGTCGCCGTCGCCCGCGGGCCGCGCGGGCGGCGCCGCATCGCGCAGCTGCGACGCGGCTGCGAGCAGCGCATCCGCGCGCAGCGTCAGCCGCGCCCGCTCCTCCGCTGCGCCCTCGGCGGCAGCGGCACTGTCCCAGCGCGCAGCCTCTGCCGCGTCGCGCGCGCGGGCCAGCTGCCTGCGCAGCGCCGCGCCCCGCCCCGCCAGCAGCCCCGCGTCCGCGCCCGCACGGCGCTGCAGCGCCTCCGCCTGGGCCAGCACCCCGGCCAGCGCCTCAGCCGCGGCGCTCACCTGCTCGCGCTCCGCAGCCGCTCCCTGCTCCGCACGCGCCGCCGCGGCAGCCGCAGCGCGCCCCGACTCGCGCGCCTCCCGCTCCGCATGCGCCAGCTGGGCGCAGTGGCGACGGCAGCGCGCCAGCTCGTCGCGCAGCTCCTCAGCCTCGGGCGCGGCGGCGCGAGTCTGAGCCGTGCTCTGCACCGCCAGGTCGCGCAGTAGCTGTGCGCGCGGGCCGTACTGCGGCGAGGCGCTGCCGGTGGAAGGCTTGCCGGGCGAGGAAAAGACGTAGCGCCGACCCCCTCGGATGGACTGACCTGCTGACGCCTCACCCGTTGCGCTCCGTGTGGCACTTTCGGCAGAGGAGTCGTCCTGCGCGCGCCAGCGCGTCAGTGCTCGTCGCGTGGGAGCAGAAAGGGGCGCACCACACGCGCGGCCGCTGCCAGGGCGAGAAAGGGATTCAGGGCGATGAAGTCTGCCCAGGAAGCGGCCTGGGCGGCGTAGGCCAGCAGGTCCGCCTCGGCGAGCGCGGCTCGCATCTCAAGAAGGTGGGCGACTGTAGCCTCGCGCTCCGCGGGCAGCAGCGCGGCGCCCTGCTGCGCAGCCGACTCGTAGCGCCGGCGCAGCGCCTCTGCGCCGCCCGCGCTGCGCTGCGAGCTGCTATAGGCCTGCATTGCTGCGCCTTCGGCCTCGGCAAACAGCTCGTTGGAGACTCTCAAGGCCTGCTCCACCGCGCTGCGCCGTTGCCACATCTCCACCAGGAGCTCCTCCGAAGAGGAGGTGCTGCGGGACTGCTGCGAAACAGGCTCCAACCAACGTTCCGGGTCGTTATTCACCTCCAGCGGCTCAACCAGCGCCAGCGCATCCGCCAGGCGGCCGTCAGCGGGGTCGATGCCTGAGCCCGTCAGCGCCGCGTTGCCCATCTTGCTTTCTGCTCCTGCTCACATTCTCACCTACAGGCCTGCTGCGGCGGTAAGCCAAGCATTGCGGCAATACGCGGTCTGCGGAGGCTAGCGATTTTAGCATCGTATCGTCGGATCGTGGCTGGCTTGGCTGCGTGGTGCGACGACCTTCCGTTCGTCGGTCCCTCCGCGCTGTGTGCACGTATCGACTCCGCGTGTGTTGCGCCGCAATGGGCGACATTGCGGGCAAATGCGCGCTGCTGCAAGAGCTTTTGGGCGGGTTGTTACGTGACTCTGCGGCATCAAGCGCAGCGCTCATGGCGGGTCACGATGACTGCGTGCGCTTGCAGGAGCACACTGCGCTGCTGAGCAAACAGTTCTCGCACGCCGCCTTGCAGGCGCGTGAGCAGCCTGAGGCTGAGTGTTGCAGCAACGCTGAGCGCACCACTGCGTCAACCAATGCAGGCAGTGGACGACCAACGCGGCCTGCTCACCTCCGTCAAAACCAAGATGGAGGCGCAGCACCTGGCGCTGGTGGCTATCGGTGCGCCGAGTCGCAGTACAGGGCGCGCCTCGCAGTTCCTTGTGGCAATGTTCGCTTGCCCGCTCGCTCGCTCGCGCGTTCCTCACTACTTCCTCGCATGTCAGGCGAACAGCGCGACGAGGCCAAGGCGGAGGCTGCCGTTCTGGTGTGTGTTCAGCATGCAGCATGCTGCGAGCTGTGCTCAGCACGAGCAGTGCGCTGACGCGCCTCTGCGCAGGCGTCCAGAATGGCGGAACACGCCGTGGAGCTGTCGCTGAGCAGCGAGGAGCGCGACGCCATGGAGGCTACGCATGGCGCACTGCAGGCTCGACTGGGCTCTCTGGAGGCTGAGCTGGCGGCGGCGCAGGCGGCTGCGCTTGTTCTGCGGGAGGAGAACGAGGAGTTGAGTGCGGCTGCGCTGGAGGCTGCAGCCTCGCACCAACAGGCGCAGGCAGTCTGTGCAGCTCTGACGGAGAAGTGCGCTGGGCTGGCGCAGGAGCTGGAGCGCGGTGAGGCGGCGGTGGGGATGCTGCAGCTGCAGCAGCAGTCGGTATGCTCTGCACTGGCGGCGGAGCGCGCATCCCTCGCCGCCAAGTGCGCTGCGCTGGCGGCGCAGATGACGCAGGAGCATGCGGCGATGGGGCGCCTCAAAGAGGAGGCTGCAGCACAGCTGGAGGCTGTGGGCCGGCAGAACGCCGACCTGGTGTCGCGCAATGCGCAGCTCTCCCTGGAGATGGAGGCCCTCGCCGGCACCAGCACCGCAGCCATGGCGCCCGCGCTGGCGGAGGCACGCGCCGCGTTGGCAGCTGCGCAAGCGCGCTGCGCAGAGCTGGCAGCGCAGAACAGCGTCCTGGCAGACCAGGCGCAGGCGGCGCAGTCGGGCGAGGCTGCGCTGATGCAGGCGCGTCTGGCGCTCATCAGCCAGGGCTTCGAGTCCATCCACACCGCCCGCGGCCCGCCCTCTGAAAGCGGCCTCACCGATGACACAGCCTCCGAGGCTGGCTTCAGTGACCTGGCCAGCAACGTGAGCGAGGCGCCGGGGCTGTCAGACGCGACGCGCGCGGCGAACAGGGCACGCGCGGCTCAGAACAAGGCCAAGTTCGACGCCATCAAGGCTGAGCGCAACGCTTTCAAGGCGGAGGCCAAGAAGGCTGCGCGGGAGCTGGATCGCATGCGGCTGGAGGTGACCAAGGTGCAGGAGCTCAAGTCGCAGCTCAAGGCGCTACAGGAGACGCTCTACGTGTAGGACTTGAAACAACACACACTCACACATTGAGCGCAATGTTCTCCGCTAGGGCGGCGCGCGCAACTGGCTTGGAGGGCTGCACGTCGAGGTCCGCGTCCTCCGCATCGCTGGCGTCAGACGCCTCACTGTCGTTGAAGTTGTCGGCGGAGGCGTCGTCGTCGTCTTCCTCCGACTCGTCAGAGTCAGACAGCGCAGCCGCCTGTGGCGCAGGTGCCTTCCCCCCCCCGCGGGTGCGCGTGGCCACCATGGCGATGGTCTCCGCCGCCGCAACCTTGGCGGCGCGCGGTGCGCGGGTGGCTGCTGCGCCCGCTCCGCCGGAAGCCTTGAGTGGCAGCGCGTGCGCCACACTTTCACGCCACTCGTCCCCGCGCTCCAGCACCGCCATCGCCAGCTCCTCCGACGGCTCCTCCTCCGCCGCCACGCCCGCCAGCTTAAGCAGTCGCGCCAGCCAGGCGTTAAGCTCCTTGGCGAGAGGCTTGTCAGCCAGCCGGTCGCGCAGCAGCTGCGCGCAGGCGCGCAGGCTCTGGATGGCCGCCACCTGCGCCTGCGCCTGGTGGGCGGGCATGGCGTCCGGCGCGCGCAGCTGCAGCGAGGTGGCGGTGCGCACCAGGGCTGCGAGGAAGGGCTTGAGCTGCGCCCCCTTTGCGAAGTGGCTGTGCGCCAGCAGCGCCTCGCGCAGCAGCTCCCGGGCCAGCGCCTCCATGCCCAGGTCGGCGCCGGCGTCGTTGCCGCCCGCGCCCTGAGCCAGCGGCTCGCCCAGCTGCTGGCCCAGGAAGGCCGCCAGCTTGGGCAGCCAGCGGCGGCCCACCGCGGAGCGCAGGGCGGGCAGCGCCGCGGCGGCGAGGCGCAGCTTGTGCTGCGCGCTGGCGGCTGCGAAGACGGGGAAGAAGACGGTGAGGCACTGGGCCAGCCGCGGGTGCGCGTGCTCGTCGGCGCTCTGGTGCAGCAGCATCAGCTGCGCCAGCGCCTCGCATGGCAGCGCGCCCTGGCCCGCCAGCTCGCCGGCGCAGTCCAGCAGCAGCAGCTTGGCCAGCCCCTCCGCTGCAACCGTGCGCACCTCCTCCTCCTCCTCCGCCGCGCCACCGCCGGGCGCCAGGCCCTGGGCAGCCTCGCCCAGCCAGCGCAGGAGGGAGGGGAGCAGCGGCGCGCTGGCGGCGTCGTCCGCGGGCGCCTCCTGCGGCGTCGGCGGCAGCGCCTGGTTGAGGCGCTCCGGGCCGTGCAGCAGCGCCAGGTCGCACAGCGCGCGCACAGCCTGCGTGCGCACCGGCCTCGCGTCGCAGGCGGCGGCGGAGCGGAGGAGGGCGACCAGCGCCGCGTCCGGCGCAGCCTCCAGGCAGCAGAGGAGGCCCAGGCAGCGCATGCCCTCGCGCCGCACGGCCGCGCTGGCGTGCTGCACCGCGGGCAGCACCAGGTCGCGCTGCAGGTCGCGCAGCGCCGCGGCGCCGCCGGCTGCGCGGGCGGAGGGGGCGGTTTGCAGGAGCGGCGCAACCACGCCCAGCGCCTGCACCCAGCACGCCTCCGCCTCGGGCTCCCGCGCGCGCACCGTCGCCGCCGCCGAGTACACCGCGCCCGCCGCGTGCGGGCCCAGCGCCGCCTGGGCAAAGGCGACGAGCGTGCGCTCCCAGTCTCCGCGCCCACCGCCGCCATAGCTCCCGGGCGCCGGCGCACAGCACAGCAGCTCCTCCGCCAGCGCGGACGCGGCGCGCGCGGCGGTGACGTCGGACAGGTCCAGGCGGCAGGCGAGGCGCAGGAGCTGGCGGGAGGCGAAGCGGGCGGGGGCGCCCCCAGCTGTGTGCGCGCGCGCCAGGGCGCAGAACTCGCCCATCGTGTCCGGCAGCGCAGCCTCCAGTGCCTCCAACTTCTCGGACGCGGACGCGGCGGCGACGGCGGCGGCTTGGCCGCTGCGTGCGACCACGGCGTCAGTGCACCAGGGGGAGAGGGGGCACTGCTGCAGGGCCACGCACCCGCCAGTCGCAGCGCCGCTGCCCAGGGCCGCCGCGTCGCTGGTGAGCGCCTCGCAGATGACGCGCCAGTAGAGCGCCAGCTCTGGGGGAACGGGCAAAGTCTCAGTCCTTACCTTGGCGTGGCATTGCTGCGGCACTGCACGCACCGGGCGACAGCAGCCCGTCATCCGCCAGGCTGCGGCGCAGGCCTGTGCCGCTCTGGCTGAGCGCAACCTCGGTGGGCTTGATGGCGCTGCAGGAGATGAGCTCAGTGAGGAGCGTCTCCGCAACCGCCTGCACGGTGCGGGCTGTGAGCGCGCACAGTGCGATACGCGGCGCATGCGCGTGCCTCGTGCGTCTCCACGTCCAGCGCGGCGAGGAGGCGGACCACGTCGCCCTTGCAGGCTAGACGAGAAGAGCGGAAGGGGTGCATCAGCAGCCAGCCGCCTCGCCGTGAGCCCATCCGCCAGGCCACACACGCACCATCCATCCACTTGCCCAGCATGACCACTGCGGCGGCGCGCACGGGTGTCTCCCGGTCGGCGAGGCCGCGGCAGAGCACGGTAGCGCGGGACGCGATGGACAGGTCGCCCAGCGGCACCTTGTTGGCGAGCATCAGAAAGGCTGTGCGGCGCACGTCCTGAGACAGGTCCCGCGTGCGCTCCACCAGCGCGGGCAGGGTGGCGTGGGAGACTGCGACGGAGGAGACGACCGCCTTGCGCACGTCCTTGCTCTTGTCGCACTCCAGCAGCGACAGCAGCGCGGCAGTCACCGCGCACTCGGCGTAGTCGCCCGCCTCGCCCTGGTCCTGCGGGCGGACAGCGTGTGAGTGGGCACGCAGCGCAAACGCAAGCAGCTCCCGCTCGCGAGCTCGAGCCACACGCCTGCAGACGCGCCAGCGCTCGCGCAGCCTCCGCGCGCGCCGCGGGCGTCTTGTCGCGCAGGCGGTCGGCCATGGCGGTGGTGAGGCGCTCGTAGAGGGCGTCCGACAGCTCGGCGTGCTCCGAGAGTCCGTTGAGGACAGCCGCGACCAGCTGGCAGGCCCGGAAGCGCACCGCCTTGTCCGCCGCCTGACTGAGCGGCACCAGCGTCCAGAGCAGCTCCTCCACAAACGCGTCGTCCTCGTTGCCAGCCTCGCCGTCCTCCCGGCTGGCCAGAGTGGCCACGAACTTCACCAGCCGCTCAACCGCCGGCTCACGCTGCGGGGCGGCCGCGTCAGCACGCAGCGTGCATGAGCCGGGCAGCGCGCACGCGCCTTGGAGACGAGCATCACGTGGCGCATCAAGGTCATCAGCTCGCGCACCAGCGCCTCTGGCTCGTCGCGCCGACGCTGAGCCAAGGACGCCGCATACTTGCCATGCACGCTCAGCGAGCGCTGGCACTCGTTCAGCACCGCACCTAGCGGCAGGACGCGCATCTCTCACGCTTGAGGCGAGGCACACTTTTTGAAAAAGTTGAACACAGAGTTTGAACAACACCCGTTTGTCGTTGTCGCGGCTCGCGGGCGCTCTGGAGCTCTGGGCGCTGTGGCGCTCTGGAGCCCCGACTCACGCCTTTGGTGGCGAGCTGCAGGCGCTTCGGACAGCCTTAAGCTGCAGGCTGAGCTCCTCGACGCACAGCACCCCCTGTTGGGCCAGTTGTCGCTGCGTGTGTTCCGCCTCGGTGGCCGCGTCGACGCTCGCCAGCGCCGTGGCCAGCTCCTTGGCGAGCGACGAGGCACGCGCCTCACTGGCGGCGCTCACTGCCCTGGCCTCCGCCAGCTCTGCACGAGCGCGCAGCATCTCCGCGCGCAGGGCCATCACGGCACTGCTCTCCGCTGCAACATCTGGGTCGGGCCTAGTGCGCGGCACGCCGCCCAGCAACCACACCGCGCCGCGCCTTCCCGCCCCAAGAACTGCAGCCACGCCCCCCAGCACCTTCCCACTCGCCTGCTGCGAGTAACGCCTCGCCCGTCCAAGCGCCAGTCTAACCATGTCGCCGGCGGAGCCCGGTGCGAAAGGCAGGCTGGCAACGAGCAGGGCGGCGACAGCAGCGACAGGCACGTTGCCACGAGACCCCCGCAACTGCTGTCCGCCTCGCGGCCTGGACTCAAGCCGGGCCCAGGGCAACTCCTTGTTGCTCTCCGCGGGCAGCGCGAGGGTGGAGCCCGCGACCAGGCGGCGTCGCTGGTCGAGCCCAGAGTTGGCTCGCAGCAGGTCCTCAACGCCGCAGCCGTAGGCGAAGGCCAGACTCCAGAGTGTGTCGCCCTCGAACACTGTCACACGGCGAGGCTGCGCGCGCTTCCCCATGTATCGCTGATGCAGAAGGCGGGGGGAGCGAGGTGATGGTGTGGCGGGACGCCCCCCGACGCCGGGACCATGGCGCTGTGGCGGGGAAGGTGGCGTCTGCTTTGCTGACGTGGCACCAGCGCAACACGCCAACACCGAGCATCTACGTACGCTCCGTACCTTTGTGCGTGGCTGGTGCTCGCTCGTCTGAGCACGCGCGTGCTTCGCGAGGGGACGCGACGGCTGTGCAACCGCACGCGCAGGCTGTGCTTCGCCTCCTCACTGGCCAGCGACCAGAACGGGCAGCATGGACGCGCCTTATGGGTGGCCAGGACAGGCGCGCCGGTTGTGCATTCTTGGACTGCGCGTCGCCTGATGGTAGCCTGTCCACGCAGGACGCCGCGCTGGAGCAGCAACAGAACAGCAACCTGTACGTGAACAATCTGGCGCCCGAGGTTGACGACGCGACGCTGGCGGAGGCGTTTGGCGGCTGCGGTCACGTGATCAGCGCCTGCGTGTGGCGCGACCAGGCGACCAAGCAGAGGTGATCGCCCTAGCGGCCTGCTAGCACGCTCTTGTCTGCTGCGCTCTGACGCGGCGCCGTGGCGCGACCCGCAGCATGGGCTTTGGGCTCGTGAAGTTTGGCTCGGGAGGGGATGCCCGGCGCGCCATCGACACGCTGCACGGGCGCCTGCTGTGCAACCGCGCGCTGGAGGTTCGGTTTGCGAACGCGGACAGGCCGGGGAATGCGGCGCCGCCGGGGCCGCGCAGTGCAGGCGGACCGCCGCCGGCCTCCTCTTCCCTCCCTCCCCCCGGCTCCTTCGACGTGACGCCAAGTCCGAACCTCTACATCAAGGGTCTGCCCCCGGGCACCACGGACGTGGGCCTTCGCAACGTGTTCGCGCCGTTTGGCAACATCGTGGACAGCCGCGTGCTCTACCCGCAGAGCAGCGCCCCCAGCGCGCTGCTGCGATACGGCGCAGTGCACGAAGCGTCGGCTGCCATTGCGGCCATGCACGGTGTGACGCCGCCGGGGGCGAGCAACATGCTGCAGGTGCGCTTTGCAGAGTCGCCTGCGGACAAGGCGCGCCGCGCTGCGCCGGGCGCACGCGGCGCGGGGCCCACGGGCATGGGCGCGGGCGAGCCACCGGGGGCGCCGCGCGTGCCGCCGCCCCACGTGCTGTCTGGTTTGGAGAGTGTTGAGCGGGTGGAGTGCCCGCCCGCCCTGGTGGGCTGGCTCATCGGCCGCGGCGGCGAGACCATCAAGGGTCTGCAGCAGCGCAGCGGCTCTGCCATCACCATCGACCAGAGCATGGCTGAAGGGCAGCCGCGCCTGGTGCTCATCTCAGGCACGCGCGACCAGGCCACCATGGGCAGGCAGCTGGTGGATGAGCTGCTCGCCAGCGGTGCGGCGCGCGGCGGGGGCGGCGCGTGGGCTGGCGGCGGCGCGGGTGGGGGCGGGGGCGGCGGCGGGCATTGGGGCGGAGCACCACCCACAGGGCCGCCCTCGCAGCCCGCGTACACGCCGGCCGCGCCGCCTGGCGCTCCTGCGCCCTTCATGTCCGCCCAGCCGCCGCCCGCGCGCGCGGCTGAGGCGGAGGAGGCTGACCCGGAGCCGCCTGCGAGCGACCCGGAGGCGTTTGCGGCTGTGCGGGCTGCTGCGGCGGAGTGCGCGGCCGACCTGCCTCGCGAGCTGCGCATCGCGGAGATGCCCACGCGCGAGCTGTGGGACGATGCGGTGGCGAGGTGTGCGCGCGCTCTCATCCTGCGCCCCGCGCCGCTTGCGGGTGCCACTGCGGCACTGGACGGCTGTCTGGGCCACTGGCAGCAGTTCTCAGAGCCACCCGCGGAGGCGCTGGAAGCGCTGGGCGCGCTGCTGCGCGAGGAGCGGTGCTGGGTGGGCGGCGAGGAGGGCGGAGAGCCTCCTTGCGAGGAAGAGGAGGAGTACACGAGCATGGCCCTCGCCTGCGCCGCGCACTTCGCCGCGCCGCAGGACTTCGGGAGCTACGCGTCCGCGACCGCCCGCAGCGCCACGCTGGGCTCGGTGGGCGTGGCCGCGGCAGGCGTGCTGTGCAGCGAAGAAGCTGGCGCGTCGCGCTTCCTCGCAGCCGGCGGCGCGCAGCTGCTGCTGTCCGTGGCCGCCTGGGAGGGGGTGCCCAGCCGCGCGCGTGCCGCTGCGCTGCAGGCGCTGGAGCGTGCCACGCGCTTCGTCGCTGGCTGCCAGGCGCTGCTGCCCTGTGTGCCCGCCCTGGCCGAGCTGCTGCTGGCGCCCCGCAGCGCGGAGGCGGTGCGCCTGGTGACGCGCGTGCTCACGCGCTGCCGCCTGGTGCAGCTGGGCGGTGGGGAGGGCCTGGCTGGGCTGTTGGCGGAGCAGCGCCTCAGCGCTGAGCGCCAGCTGGAGCTGAGCCTGGCGGCTGGAGCGCAGCGTGGCGACCAGGCGGCGCACGACCCCGCGCTGCCCTGGCTGCTGCTCTGCACGCGCGCGGCGTCTGCGGCTGGCAACGCGCTGCTGACCGAGCTGGGGCGCAGCCCCTGGGGGCTGACGCTTGTGGCGGCGGAGGCGTCCGCGAATGCGGAGCACGCGGTGGTGCGTGCCGCCGTGGTGGGCGTGCCCGCCGCAGCTGCGCTGGTGCAGGCGGGCGCGGGCGCGCGCGAGCGGGCGGGGGCGCTGCACAGCCTGGCGAGCCTGGTGCGCGGCTGCGAGGCGCACCGCCGCTGCGCCGTCACGCTGCTCGCCTCCGACGGCGTGCCGCGGGCGCTGCTGGCGCTGCTGCAGCCAGGCGGGGGCGCGCGGGAGGAGGGGATGCTTGCAGCAGAGCTGCTGGGCGCGCTGGTGAGTGACGAGCGCGTCTCCTCGCTGCTTGCCTGGCTGCCGCACGCGCAGGCGCTGCTCGCCAGCGACGCGCCCGCCCTGCGCGACTGGGCCGCCGCGGGCGTGCGCTGCCAGGAGCGCCCCGCCGCCGCGCTGCTCGCCTGGCTGTCGGCGCTGGAGGCTGGCGACGCGCCCACGGCGGAGCAGGCTGCGGAGCCAGCCCCCGTCGCCGCGGTCGCCACCGGAGGCGTGGCGGGCATGTCGCCGGCCGTGCTGGCGGGCGTGCTGTGCAGTCTGCGCGTGCTGCGCGTCCTCGCCAGCGCCGACGACAGCGACGCCGTGGCGCTCTTTGGCGACGACGCGCTCGGCCTGGCCGCGCGGCTGCTGCGCCGCGGGGCGCGCGTGCTGTCCAGCGGCGGCGCGTGCGGAGAGGGCGACGCGCCGTCGCTGGACGAGGACATGGACGTCGGCGCGGCTCTCGGGTCGGCCCGGCGCTGCGCACGCGCCACGCGGCTGCTCACCGACGCGGCTGCGCTCATGGTGCCGCTGCTGGAGCGCGTGCGCGCGGCGGGGGCGCAGTTCCGCTCAACGGCGGTGCTGGGTGCCGCCCGCGAGG
>Ga0208951_1000718_pt1 | contig 15234 bp, 18 predicted proteins | sample GreLakmeMI27MSRF_FD_187702 | JGI IMG/M metagenome (GOLD analysis project Ga0208951, IMG submission 187702) | Freshwater lentic microbial communities from great Laurentian Lakes, MI, USA - Great Lakes metaG MI27MSRF (SPAdes) | ecosystem: Environmental > Aquatic > Freshwater > Lake | place: Great... | reverse complement strand
ACACCGCCGTCGCTGGTGCAGGATGCGCAGGAGGCCTGCTGCAGCGCGGCGAACGAGCTCCACACGCCCTCCAGCAGCAGCCGCTGTTGCGGGTCCATCCATCCGGCCTCCATTGACTGGATATTGTAAAGCGCTCCATCGAAAGCTTCCAGAGAGCTGAGAGAACAAATGAAATTGGGTGGGAGGTGGCCAGCCTTCTGGACGAACTCGGTGTCAGCACTGGGAAACTGTACTGCTTCCTTTGTAGGTCGCAAGCCAGGCAATCTTGTATCGATTAGCACGATGCCGACTTGACGCTCAGAACGTGTCGTATCCGCAATTGAGACATCACCCAAAATAACAGGCGCTGAAAGCTCGTCGCCGTCGCTCTCCTCGTCTGAGCTTGCAACTTCAAGCAGCGCATACTTCGAGAAGTGAAGCACGCGCACGCTGACATTCTGTTCGTTTGCATGATAAAACATCGGCACACTGCCGAAAGTACCGCTCGGCTGGAGAGTGAGCTGCCTGTGAGCTTCTATTGCCTTGCCACCTTGCCTGTGTCTGCAGATGCAGCACAGGTAGAGGGGCGTGGAGGCAGTAGCTTAGACAACGAGGACGAGCTAATTTGGGTAGGGTACACATGCCGTTACACGTGGCGTTAAACTTTATGGCGTTAGTGCATACGGGGGGGATAATTTCCCAGTCATAACCCCTGTGTGCCCCGTCTTTCTATACCTATCATTGTAACGCACGCATCACCGCCTCAACGTAACGCTCAACACTCTTCACCGCATCATGGCCAGCATTTGCCCGCCGAGCTCCAAGGTGCGACGAAACAGCAGGAGCTGGAGCTTCAAGTGACCTCTTTCACTATTTCCTACCCTCACAGCAGTCAAAAGATGAGCTGAGCATTGTTGAGCTCGCTGTATTCTACAGCTGCTGCCCTATTAACGAAGCTGCAAAACAACTGGGAATTGGCTTGACAGCCTTGAAACGCCGTTGCAGGGAGCTCGGTATCAGGCGTTGGCCCTACAGACAGGTGAAGTGCAGAACTCCTTTTCTTTACTCGTGACTCGTGGTCTTCTGAGTCTTTTCTTCAGTTAAACAGTATTGACAATATGATTCGGAGTCTGCAGGAGATGGCTGATCATGCTGATGTTCAGGTTAGACGCATTACTATCGAGTAGAGCTCGCGCTCGCGCTCGAGCTCTACAGAGACAAGAGCTAATTACTCCTTGACAGCAAACTATCGGTCATCTGCGCAGTCAACGAGAGAGCATAATGGAGAACCCTGGTAAATCGATACCGGACGGCTTTAAAAAATTGCGCCAGGCGCAGTTCAAGGTGCGTATACCCTCCACAACCCTCAGCAACCACAGATTAGTCACGGGATCTCGTGACGTTACACAAATCAAGTAATTACACCTTCTCTGGAGAGTCGCCGGAACTCTTTTTCTACTTCTATTTAACGCCTCTCACGCTCAGGAGAAGCACAATTGCAAAAAAATGGAGCGCGACATGCGAGCGGAAGAGTGATGCGCTATTGTGCATGTGATAGTACGGTATGACACGGCTCACAAAAGTGTAGATTCTTCATGGGAGGAACTGTCAGACCCTTGCCGACCGCCGTGCCTTATCCAGGCCGCTAGTAGCAGCATCGACGGAGGTGGTGACCTTTTTGTCTCTGTTCTGGCGCGCCGACCTGCGCGGACCGTCACTGTACGCATATGTCAAAGAGAAGCACGAGAAGATCAGAGCAACAGTGCGCACCCGCTCTTGGCAGGTCCAGTGTCGTCCGAGTTAGCTCCACGCTTCCGCTTGACTGGCACGAGAGCCTTTGCGCCGCGAGACGCGATACCTGACTTTTCCGGCATCGGCGACGCCGATGATCGCCGAGAGCGCCTCTGGCTCTGCTGGAAAGAGGGGGCGGCTGCGGGCACGCTGGGCGGCGGTTGCTGGTTGGAAAAGTTTGCGACGGAACGGCCGTGCGACCGTGCGCTCAGCGAGCCTCGCTCCTGCTCATCCACAACCACAGCATCGCCGTGTGCGTCAAGAGTCGAACGGTCAGCGGCACCCAGCTGCTGGCCTGCAACTCCAGCCACGACGGCTGCCTCTTGAGAAGCAGATACAACAGCAGTAGGGATGGCTACGGCGACAGCAGGCTTCTGCGCTCGGCTGTCACGGGGGCCGAATCCGGGGAGGAGTCGCAGAGCCCGCGTCACCAGGCCGGCAGGCCGCAGCGGGACGGATGCCCGCTGGTCAGCATCCGCTGCGTCAAGAGACGGTGCCGCCTGTGACAACAGCATGCTGTGCGGGGCGTGCGAGCCGTGCAGCGCTGGATTGGTGGCGATGGGGGGTGCACACACAGGCAACACCAGCTCAGCATGGACAGCCACAGTGGTGCCAGCTGGACCTGTCTGCGTGCGCCTGCACACGCGCACACGCAGCGTTGCGCACAAGCACGCAGTCAGCGCCCAAGTATTGTGCCTCACGTAGCAAGCGACGCACTCTGCTTCAAGCTGCGAGCACCGTGCGCGCCACTGCTCCTCGGTGCGGCGGGCATCAGACCAAGCCTGCTGAGCAGCCGTCTGCAGGGCGGCAGTAGCAGCAGCATCTGCGGCTGCAGCCGCCGACTCCGCCGCCGCGGCAGCACACTTTGCGCCAGCCTCGGCGATTCTCTGAGCGGCGTCAGCAGCCCGCGCCTCCGCGAGCTGCTCACGAGCAGTGACGTTGTCGCTCACCGACCGCAGTGCGTTTTCAGCGGCTTCCTTGTCAGCCTTGTGAGTCGCCGCGGCTGCCAGTGCACGGTCTGCGCGGGCAGCATAACGATGATCAGCGCGAAGGGCGACGTAGCAAGGGCGCCGCCTCGCACCTCGCTCGACGGTCACCGTGCGACTCGCAGCCTCCGCTGCCACGCGGGCAGCCTCCGCCTGGAGGCAGCGCTCCTCCAGCTCTCGACGCACCGAGCCGACTGCGCCAGCCGCACCTGCCTGCGCCGCCTCCGCCTGCCGTTGGGCCTTTGGGCACCGCATCAGAGGAGGCTTCATGCACCCACGCCCCAAACACACCTCGCTGCAAGCTCGGCGCTGTACCTCCGCCTCCGCCAGCGCGCCGTCCAGCCGGCTCTGCAGCGCCTCGGTCACGGCTGCGTGCTCGGCACGCTCGCGGAGGACTTTCGCCTCGGCCACGCGCAGCGCCTCCTCCCAGTCGCCGCGCAGCTGTCCGGCCACGGCCAGCTCCTCCAGCAGAACTGCGCGCTCACGCGCAAGGGCACCCGCCTGCGCGCAGGCGCCCAGGTCACGCGCGCCCGCGCAAGCAGTGCAGTCAAGCCAGTACGTGCCTCACGCTCGAGGTACGCGACACGCTCCGTCAGCTCCTTCGCCTCCGCGCGCGACACAGAACCCGCGCTACCAGCTCCGCCACCGTCGTGGAACTTCGCCCACACTTCCCGCTCCTTCTGGCTGGCCAGCGCAAATGTTGATCCCAAGCCAGCGCTGGGAGTGTGCGCGGACATCCTCCGGGCAGATCACGTGAACAGCCTGAGACAGCGTATGTCGACAACAACTACCGTACGACGAACGACGTACGCTGACAGCTGATGAGTGCCGCGCCGTCGTACGACGCTGCAGCTGTTCGATGGACTAGTTGTAGCAATAAGAACGAAAAAGAAGAGGCGAGCGCACAAGAGCGGCTCTTTGTTCGCGCGCTGCGCGGCCTGTGCTGTGCATCGACGCCAAGCTTCTCGTGCTGCGATGCTGGACATCAACCTGTTGCGCCGCGACAAGGGCGGCGATCCTGTGCGTCCTCTTGCTGTGCTCTCCTGGCGACGCCAGTGAGCTCACAGCTGCCCCGCTCACAGGACCTTGTGCGCGAGTCGGAGCGCCGGCGATACGCGGACCCCGCGCAGGTGGACAAGGTCATAGAGCTGGATCAGGCCTGGCGCGACGGTGCGTGCGTGGCGGCTCCACGGCCCGTAGCAGCTCACGCCCAACCCGCCCCGCGCAGCGCGCTACAAGCTGGACGGCCTGAACAAGGAGTACAACGTGTTGAACAAAGCCGTGGCCAAGCTCAAGATAGTGCGCACAGCTACGCAGGCCAAGGCTCCGAGCAATCACGCCCGCCCACACCCGCCACCCAGGCCAAGGAGGACGCCGCGCAGGAGATGGAGCAGTGCGCTAGCCTGGACAAGCAGCGCCTCGTGGCAGAGGCACGGCCCAAGCCAGGTTCTTGCCTTGCGCTGCTCACTCCCTTTGGCCGTGTCAGGATGAGGAGAAGGCGGCAGAGAAGGCCGTGACGGAGTCGCTGCTTAAGCTGGGCAACATTGTGCACGACAGCGTGCGCGTGGACAACAACGAGGTGCGCACACGCAGCCTCGCCCCCGCTTCGCTGCTCACGTCCCGGCCAGGACAACAACCCCGTGGAACGCACCTGGGGCGAGCCCCGCGACGAGGCTGGCCTGCCGAACCACGTGGACCTGGTGAGCATGCTGGACATGGTGGACCTGGAGAAGGGCCAGGAGGTGGCCGGCTCGCGCGGCTACTACCTCAAGGGCGCGGTGCGTCGACGGCACGGGCGCGTATGCTGCTGCAACTGAGGCATGCGCAGGGCATGCTGCTGAACATGGCGCTTATCAACTATGCACTTGCCTTTCTCGTGCGCCGAGGTTTCACGCCTGTCCAGACGCCGTTCTTTATGCGCAAGGTGCGAGGCTCTCGATGCGCGAGTAGTTGCGTGTGAGCTGCGCAGCTAAGCAGAGCACGCAGGAGTGCATGAGTGAGTGCGCGCAGCTGGAGGACTTTGACGAGCAGCTGTACAAAGTAAGAGGCGTGCGCGCGATTCGCTGCAGTCTGCGCGTGCTCATCCGGCCGTGCGTGCTCGCCGCAGGTCTCTGGCGAGGGCGAGGAGAAGTACCTGATCGCAACAAGCGAGCAGACGCTGTGCAGCATGCTGCGCCACAAATGGATCGACCCCAAGGCGTGCCCCATGCGCCTTGCGGGGTACTCCACCTGTTTCAGGAAGGAGGTGTGCGCAAGCCGGTCTCCACTTTTGTGCCTCCCTTACAATTCCCCTTCGCCTGCAGGTGGGCTCGCATGGCCGTGACACGCTCGGAATCTTCCGCGTTCATCAGTTTGAGAAGGTGGAGCAGTTCTGCGTCACCGGTGCGCTCGTGGCTCGTGACACACTTTTCCCGCCTCTGCCTGACTCGCCCTATTCAGTCCCCGACAGCGACGAGTCGTGGAAAATGCAGGAGGAGTTGCTGAAGAACTCGGAGGACTTTTACCAGGCGTGCAAAAACTGCATGTGCACACATTAGTGCGGGAGGGAACCTGACACTGCCAGCATCCACCAGTCGCTGGGCCTGCCGTACCGCGTCGTCAACATCGTGTCGGGCGCCCTAAACAACGCGGCCGCCAAGAAGTACGACCTTGAGGCCTGGTTCCCCTCTTCCAAGGTGAGACTGGAGCAGGCGATCCTCCCACGTTCTGGCCCTCACTCCACGGCGCGCGCGGCTGCCACGCCTCGCAGACGTACCGCGAGCTGGTGTCATGCTCCAACTGCACCGACTACCAGTCCCGCCGGCTCGAGGTGTGTGCTTGCTCACAAGTCTGGGCTGTAGGCTGACTCCGCTCCTCGTTGCGGCAGGTGCGGTGCGGCGCCCCCAAAAAGGGACCCGAGGGCAAGAAAGCATACGTTCACCTACTCAACAGGTGCGTTTGATCGGCAGCCTGTGCTCCCGTTGCACTGTCTGACTGCCATGCCACGCCAGCACGCTCACGGCCACCGAGCGTACGCTGTGCTGCGTGCTCGAAAACCATCAAACAGCGGACGGATTCCGTGTCCCCGAGGTTCTGGTGCCCTACATGCACGGCCTGACGTTCATTCCTTTTGTGCGCACTCTGGTCAAGGGGAAGCTGGTCGACGTCTCGCCGCCGCCGCCCGCCCTATTCTCTATGGTGCAATAGACGCTCGCGTTGCTGCTCGGAGCGGGCTTTCGCGCGAGGGCTGGATTAGAGCGAGGCGAGGCTGCTGGCTGGAATACCGGCCGCGGCCCCAGCCTGGGTGGTCCCTCCCTGTGTGCGTTAAACAGACAGGGAGATTAGTTGCTCTGCTTGCTCGAGGCGACGATGCCCGGCCTGACGGATAGCCTTCGTCAGCCTCGCAGAGTCTCTGCGTGCCCTGCAACAGCTAGAAGAAGCCAGCTCAACCTGCAGCTCTCGTCGCCTCGCAGCACAATGGCCAGAGGCGACGGCGGGCGCGCGATAACACTCCTTTCAGAGGCCGAAGCGACGCGGTGGAGCACGAGGCTTGCCCGCCTCCTGGCGGCGCCGCGGCGCTGCACTTGCGCCAGCCAGCCCGAGTGAGCTGCGCCCCCCGCTCTCCCTGCGCCCCTCCTCCGGCGCCGCTCCAGTGGCTGCTACTCCTACAGGCGGCTGGCTCTCCTCCCGCTTCTGCCGCTTTCGCTCCTCCCCGCCCCGCCGGCTCTCTTTGATGGTGAAGAACATGGGCCCCTGCTCCGCCAGCCACACCGGTTCCACGGCCGTGACGCACTGCATGTACTCTTTGGAGGTCATGACCAGTTCGTGGTACACGATGTAGTCGGGCGTGTACCCCAGCCCGTACAGCGCGGAGGACGGGTGGAGGTGGCAGGGCATGCCGGAGCGACAGTTGACGTACTCGCCGATGCCTTTCAGGCGCGCGGCGTTGTGGAAGTAGGCGGAGCAGATTGCTTGCCGCGCAACGTCCCAGTCGTGCCCCGCGAAGCGCAGCTGCACGCGCTGCTGCTTCATAATGTCCAGCAGTTGCGACCGCACCTCGCGCGCCTTGCGCAGGCCCTTGGCGTGGAGATAGTGCGTGTTGCACCAGTCACCACGGTAGCCATTGTTCTTCCACTGCGTGTAGACGTTCAGCAGCGTCAGGTGGTCGCTCTCAGGCACAAAAAACTTTTCCCGCGCCGCGTCTGAGGCCTCCTCTCGGTCCTTGGGCCGGAAGAATGGGCTGGGCACGCTGAGCATTGCCACGGCAGTGACGATCTCGTTCGAGCACCCCAGCTGCTCACCGACCAGCAACATCTTAGCCAGCGGTGGGTCCACCGGGAACTCAACCATCTTGGCGCCCAGCGCCGTGAGCGCGCCCAGGCCGTCCAGCGCGCCCAACACCCAGAGCTGGAACATGCTGTTCAGCAGGTTCTCCACGGGCGGCGGGTCCATGAAGTCAAAGTCCAGCAGGTTGTCCACGTTCAGAGACTTGAGGAGGAGCACCACATTGCCGAGATTGGTGCGCTGGATCTCGGGCAGTGTGTTCTGCAGCATCTCGTGCTTAAAGGCCGCCTCGGTGAACAGCCGGTAGCAGATGCCGGGGCCTGTGCGCCCAGCGCGCCCCTTGCGCTGGTCCACTGCGGCGCGGGAGCAGGGGAACACCTGCAGTGCGTCCATGCCCATGCGAGGGTTGAACACCTTGAGCTTGCACATACCCGAGTCCACCACGTACAAGATGCCGTCCAGCGTGAGCGATGTCTCGGCAATGTTGGTCGACACGACGCACTTACGAACGCCCTCCGGCGCAGCTTGGAAGATTTTTGCCTGCAGGTCGCTGGGCAGCTGGCTGTAGATGGGCAGGATGCTCATCGGCGGCGCGCTGCCCTGCTCGTCCAGCTGACGCAGGCGCTCAGCGATAGCCCCGCAGGCAGCCTCAATCTCCTCCTGGCCCGTCAGAAACACGAGGATGTCGCCAGCAGGGTGGCCCAGGTGGATGGCCAGCGCCTGTTTCACAACTGCCTCCACGTAGTCGTCCACAGGCGTCTTGCTGTACAACACCTCCACGGGAAAGGTGCGGCCCGGGATGATAAACACGGGGACGGAGCCGAAGAAGGCTGAAAACTTGTCAGCGTTTAGAGTCGCGCTGGTCACGATGAGGCGGAAGTCGCGGCGGCGAGCGACCACTTTCTTCAGGATGCCAAAAAGCACGTCCGTGTGAAGAGAGCGCTCGTGCGCCTCGTCCATGATTATGCAGCTGTACGTGTCCAGGTCAGTCTCGCGCAGCGTCTCGCGCAGCAACACGCCGTCAGTCATGTACTTGATCAACTACAGACGCGCAGCGGGTTAGCTCCGTGCAGCCACTGGCATGCGGGCCCGCATCTGCGTACCGTGTTTGGCCCTGTGCAGTCCTCAAAGCGGATGGCATAGCCCACCTTGTCACCCAGCTCGCAGCCCACCTCGTCGGCGACACGCTTGGCGACCGACATGGCCTGCTGGCGAGTCAGGGGTATGCTGCCCTGGGAGCCAGGCTAAACGGGACGCACTGCTACGCGGCGGGGTTGCGTGCAGCCCACCATGCCATACTGCGCGTACCCATCCTCCATCATGAACTGCGTCATCTGCGTCGTCTTGCCGCTGCCTGTTTCGCCAACAACCACCACCACGTTGTTCTCCCGGATGACATGCATCAGGTCCTCGCGCACAGAGAACACGGGCAGGAAGGCGCGCTGCTCGGCAATCGTTTTGGACTTTGCGAAATCAGAGACGGCAGCCGCCTTGCCGCTCATGTGCTTCGCAAACTTGGCCCCTTCTTTGAATTCGACCTCCCCATCCGCGCCCACGCCCCCAGCTGCCTGGGCATCGTCCGCGTCGCCGGGCTGCTCCTCCCGCTGCAGACCTAGCACGTTGCCCATTTGGGTGCCGCCAAGCTCCCAGAATCGCTCGCGCGACTTGCTCTCGTCACGCTTCTGCCTGTACTCGCGCACCAGGGCGGAGCCCTTGCGCGCGATGACCGCCAGGTCGCTCGTCGCATCCTTCACAGGCAGCAGCGCCTCCGCCTGTTTGGTGAAAACGATGCGCCCGTCCAGGAAGGGCGGCCGTGTGTCGTGCACCAGCAACGTGGTGCGCGCCTCCTCGTCTTGATCAAAGTCCTGGGCGTGGTGCAGAAGTGCGTGAGAGCATCGCCAAGGGCGCGCCTCGCACGAGAGGGTTGCTTGCAACAGGATGAAAGCTGCGAATGACGCACCATGTCAACCTCGCGGAGGCGCGCGATGCCGGACGTCATGAGGCGGTTCTCCTCCCACGCAGTGTGGTCCATGTGCATCTGGCTTGCGCGCTTGCTTTGCGCCAGGGTCATCATGCTCCCGTCGCGGCGTGTGAGGCGCTTCTGCAGCTCCGTCTCTCGCTTGGCATAAGACGCCTCATCGCCTGCGAAGGGGTTGAAAGCCTCGCCGTGCCCGCCCCCGCCCTCGTCGTCGTCGTACCACTGGGTGGGTGTGGTCAGTGCGAGCTGTAAGCCTGCCACAGCCGTAAAGCGTCTCACCTGGCGGTCCACGCCCCGCTCAGCCTGCTCGTCTGGGGGCTCGTACGCCTCGGAGGGTGGCGGCGGCGAGCGTGCTCCTCCCCGCCAAGCGTGGCGTGGCTGCGGCAGCGCACCGCTGCGTGCAGCCGCCTCTTCGCCCAGATCGAACTGCGGCCGGGCAGAAGCCTCCCGACTGCCCCTGCTTGGCGTGGCCGAGACGCTCGCAGAGCGTGCGGAAGGGGCGGCAGGTGCGCCCACACTCCATGCTGGGCGGCGACCTGCCAGCGCAGTCCGCGTGGGCGTGCCTCGCCCGCCGCTCGCCTCGCCAGAAGCATGCTCCCAATCGCCACGGCTCTGCGGCTGCTCGCCGCTGCGCTGTGCAGCCTCACAGGGCGAAGAGGACTGCATGCCTGTCGCGACCTGCAGACAACACGAGCGTGGCACAGAGCAGAAGACGAGGCTCGCGCTCGCTGATGATCAAAACTTCAAAAGACCTGTCGGTTACGTTCTCTCAACAAAGACCGCTCGGACCGTGTCAGTCGTGGCTGGTTGCGAGTGTAGAACGTACGCACGCAGAAACACCTGAAACAGCGGCTTTTTTCACGCCTTTTCGCAACTTTGCACCCTTGCCTCCGCCTCCTGCGTGCACCTCTCCGGGCTGACAACCATGGGCACCGCGGGCACGTCACGCGCCACGGCGAGGTTCAAGCATAAGCTTCTGCCCACTGTGATCGCCGCACGGCGCCGCAACAAGCCCATGAAGCTGAAAGCCGCGCGGACAGCCGCAACTGCAGTAAAGCGACGCACTGAAGGTAAGCCGCCGACGCGGCTGCGGCTGGGCGGCCGAACAAACGCCAGCCGCCGCAGCCGCCGGCGCCCAGGGCCGCAGCCGGTCGCCTCCTGACGCCCAGCTGCGTCGGATCCTGACGCCCCACCTCATGCTTGCAGTGCCGGAGACCGTCGTCGCGCGGGAGGCGCGCGCGGACGTGACGATGGACGACTTCCTGAACGGCGCGTTTACGCAGCTGGTGGAAGACACCTCGGACGAGGACGGCGCGGACGAGGAGGACAGCGACGCGTCGGACGTGGAGCTGGTGCGCTCACCTCGCGCCCGGGCTGCCCGGGTGAGCTTCGGCTGACTCACTCACGTGTTCCGCAGACTGCGGACGATGGGCCGGAAGTGCGCAGATCGGGCGGCGAGGAGGCAGCCAGCTCCGAGGGTACGGCCGCTGGCTTGCGTGCGCGAAGCATAAGCTGAGGGCCCTCTCGCAGGCGAGGGAGACGATGGTGCGCTGGCTGGCGTTTGCGCCTCGAACCGCGCGCTGCGCACGGAGGTGTCTCGGCACGTGTCCGACCTGGAGGCGCTGAAGCAAAAGGTGCGAGGCTGTGCCGGGTGCGCCGAGGCTGCTCTGACGCTGCTGGACACAAACACAGGACCCCGAGTTCTACGCCTTTCTGGCGGCCACGGACGCGCAGCTGCTCTCGTTCCGCGACTCAGACGACGAGGCGGACGAGGCGGATGAGGCGCCCGTGTTTGCGGCTGCGCCCACCGCAGCAACGCGTGGCGAGCAGGAGGACAAGGGCGAGCTGCTCACCACCGCGCGCGTGGAGGCGTGGTGCGCTGCCGCTGCCGCCGGCACGTCTCTCGGTGCCGCTGCCAAGGTGCTGCGCGGATTTCGAGCATGCGCTCACTACGGGGACGCGGTGGGCGACGAGGACCAGTCGGGTGAGCAGCCGCCTCTCGCACCCTTGCTGCTCCCTTCCCTGACTCCCGCGTCCCACTGCCAGGGGCCGAGGGCAGTGTTCAGCTGCGGATCGCATCCAGCTCCGCCTTCAACCGACTGGTAGTGTTTGTGATGGACAATATGGACCGGACCCTGCGTTGCTTGCTGGCAGCAGGCGACGCAGCGCCACACCCGCGCGCTGCAGCTGCTGGCTCCGCGCCGCTGCTGTTCCACCCGGAGAAGCAGGCGCGGTGGAAGAAAGTGGAGCCGCTGGCGCGCAGCTTCCTGGGCAACTCGGTGCATCTGCTGACACAGCTCCAGGACCCGGGGGTGACCGCGTACGTTCTGCGCTCGCTCTCCCCGGCCGCACCCTTCGCGGTGCCCTTCCCGCGCCTCTCCAAGAAGCTGCTGCGCGCCGCGCTGGCGCGTTTCGGTGACGGGTCGCCAGCCGTGAGGCTGGCCGCCGTACAGCTGCTGCGCGCGCTAGCCTTCGTGTCGCCGCCGGAGGGGCTGGATGCCTGCTTCCGCGGCGCGTACCGTACGTTTGCGGCCAACGCAAAGTTTTCGGGCACGGGGCAGCTGGAGACGGTTGCGTTCATGGCTGCGGGTGTGACGGAGCTGCTGGCGCTGGACACCACGGCCGCCTACCCGCTAGCCTTCAGCGCCATCCGTCAGCTGGCGCTGCTCCTGCGCGCCGCGCTGTCCGCCAAAAGCAAGGACGCCTACCGCGCCGTGTACTGCTGGCAGACCACGCACTGCCTGGAGCTGTGGGCGCGCGTGCTGTCCGCGCACGCCGTCGACCCCGCTGCGCCGCTGCGGCCTCTGGTCTACCCGCTGGTGCAGGTGGTATCTGGCGCTGCGCGGCTATTGCCCACCGCCCGGCACGCCCCCCTGCGCCTGCGGCTTCTCTGCCTCCTGCAGCGCCTGGGCTGCGCCCTGGACGTGTACATTCCCGTGGCTTCCCAGGCGCTCGAGCTGCTCTCCTTTGCGGAGCTGTCGCGGCCGCCGCTGGTGCGGGCGGGCGGCGCGTCGGGGGACTACACCGCGCTTCTGCGCGTGCCGAAGGCGGAGCTGCGCTCCCCAGCCTTCCAGGCATTTGTGGTGGACAGCGCGCTGGACCTGGTGGCGCAATCGTTGGCGCAGTGGGCGTACCACCCAGCCCTTCCAGAGCTGGCTCACCTGCCGGTGCGCGAGCTGCGCCGATTCGCAGCCTCCACGCCGGCGCCCAAGTTCCACCGCGCTGCGGCTGCGCTGGCGGACGCGGTTGCGCGGAACGCAGAGTGGATTTCACGGCGCCGGGACGCTGCCGAGTTCGCACCCAAGGACTGCGCGCCTGGAGCGCCCGCACTTGCCGGCTTTCTGGGGGCTGAGCGCCAGCGCAACGAGGCGCCGCTCGCGCCCGTGGTTGCTGCGCGTCAGGCGGCTGCGCGCCAGCGTGCTGCTGCCGCGCACGCCACAGACGTGCGCGTGGCTGACGTTGGCCACCGCTCTGCCAATGACCACTCCGATGATGGAGCTGCGACGGCGTCGCTCCTGAAGCAGGGCAAGCGTGATAAGCAGAGAGCGCGGCTGGCTGATACGGTGCCAGTTGACCGGCAGACGGATGGCGAGGACTTCATCCACGCTTTTGCACTTAGCGATGAAGACGAAGACTACTGCTGACCGGCAGGCGACGGAGGGAAAAGCGCGCCGGCAGTGCGGAAACGATAAGTAAGGGTGTAAGAGCTGTCCACCGCACCGGACCGACTTGACGACGACCGCCCGACAACTTGAACCATGCTGTTTTGGAACCGCTGACTACGAGTGCCTTACGCCTCTGCGGCAAAAGGTCGGAGTTCTCATACGACAATCTTCTCTGTTGTTCCACTACCCACTACGAAGGTTGGTAGGTTCTCCAGTGCCTGGAGCGGCATCTCTTCTTCCTGTCTTCGTTGACCCGTACTCCCGTTGTGCGTGGGTTGTTGTATGTGTTCTGGTGTTGGAAGTGCCGGAGGAGGAGGAGGGAGTCGTCGGTGGCTCGGTGCCCACCAGTAAGCTGGTCAGTAAGTGGTGTGCTGCCCCCTGGCCAGCCCCTGGCTGCCCCCCCCTCTCCCCCCTCAGCCCCCCCCCTCCATCCGCCCTAGCTCCTCCTCCTCCGCCGCCCCAAGCGCCCCTGTGGTGACGTGGTGACTAGGTACCACGCAGCGTAGCTTGCTACGCGGGCGTGTCACAAAGACGGGCGTGGTCCGTACGGGCCACACTGTGGCGATGGGCAGATCGGCGTCTCAGCCTCCTGCCGTCGCCCTGTTAGTTTTTGCTGTTAGACTTAAGCGCCCCTGGTTGTCCATTCTAGCCCTCCTCCGCCTATACTGTGAAGCAAGGTTGTTTTACCATCAGCGTCAGCGGGCGCAGGGTGCTCACTTCTCGCTTGTACAGCACAACTTCCTCGCGCGCGTCGTCGGTCCGCAGAGCTGCAGCCTGCAGAAGAGCTGTCATCATCACAGCCTTTGCCTTTCGCTCCGCCCCGGCGCGCACCTGCTGGAGCGACCTACAGTATGAGTCCAGACGTGCGCATCATTTACGTTACCCAAAACATCTGAGCGTCTGAGGCAGCCTCCGCAGTTTGTCTCCAGTGCCATCGGCACCAGCGCAGCTCTGTCTACACACACCACGTCGACGTTGGACGAGAGCGTGGCTGAGACGCTGAAGCGCGACGCGCTGCGGTGCGCCTGTTGTTTTGTGCGCTGGACGCTGGACGCCCTGACGAGACTTCATGCCACATCACGCCGCCTTGTCGCGCCAGGGTCGCGTACAACGTGCGCGCAGTGCTGCTGCCCGGGCTGTCGGGCAGCGCCGGCATCCAGGTGCGCGCCTGGACTCGCGCGTTCAAGAATTCTTCCTTCACCTCACCTCCCCGCCAGGCGCTCCGCGACTGGGACCTGTGGGGACCCTTGCTGTTTACCATGACACTGGTGCGCTCCCAATCGCGCGCCGTGCTGCCGTGCCTCACGCGGCTCGCTTCTCGGCGGGCAGGCGGTGCTGCTTTCAGTACAGTCACCCGCTCCAGAGTCCGTGTTCGCCATTATCTTCGCCGTCGTGTCTGTTGGTGCTGTGGCGCTGACGCTCAACGTGCTGCTTCTGGTGTGCCCCCTGGTCAGCATGCTCCTCTCGCTGCTGAGCCTCGCGCGTGTGCACGCCGCAGGGCGGGCGCATCATTTTCTTTCAAAGCGTCGCCGTGTTGGGCTACTGCCTCTTCCCACTCGATGTACGCGACGTGCCCTCCCGGCTGCAGCATCTCACTTGCACCCGTCTCGCTTGCGGCAGGTGGCCTCCATCCTGTGCTTGGCGTGGAAGAACAAGGTGTATCAAGCCATTGTGCTCGGGCTAGGCACGCCTGCTGCCAGCTCCCGTTTTACTGAGTGACCATAAGACTTACGCCCCTTCGTCGCAGGAGCTCTGTGGTCCCTGCGATGCTGTGTGCCCTTCATTGCGGCAACCGTGTCCGAGCGCCGTCGTGCGCTGGCGGTGCGCCCCTTGACGCCATGTGCTGCATCGTTAGGTGCTTACCTACCAGCAATCACGTCCAGGTCTACCCTGTGCTCCTTTTGTACACCGCTCTCGGCTGGCTCGCCCTGCTGAGCTGACGAAGCGCACAATAATATTGTGTGAATGCGTGTTTCAGCTAAAAATGAGGCGAGGAAGTTTCTCTCCCTCAGTCGCTCATGCTCAGTCGAGCTTCAGCTGCAGCGTCTCGTGCCGGATGCCAGTCGCGTTGATGATGCAGATGTCCACCGCATCGCCGGTGAAGATGTCACGCTCACCTGAAGGTGCTCCGCCGCTCAGAGCAGCGTGCAAAGCCCAGCAAGGGTGGCGCACCTGCGGTAGCGAAGCAGTCCTTGACCAGGTCGATGGCCTCCGCCTCGGAGAGAGGCGTGGCCGCGCTCTGGGGCGGGTGCAGCAGCGGCGACACAGCCTTGAGCTGGTTGTCGAGCACGGGCATGATCAGCGCCTGGCCGCTGCCCTGGCAGCTGTAGCCGGTACGCTCGTAGCTGCCGATGGCATCGTAGGTGAAGACGCAGCCCTTGCCTGCGTTCGGCGCACGCCTCACGCGCCGCGTGAAGAGGAAGTGCAAGGCACGCACGCACCGTCGGTGTCCAGGCCGGCGCAAATGTTGAAAGCATAGTACGGGAAAAAACGCTTGTTGTACAGCGTATTGCTCAGCAGCTGCCGGAGGAGCGGTCAGAGGCGGGACGGAAGGGGCCTGCGGGGGAAGTAC
>Ga0208951_1000717_pt1 | contig 15238 bp, 17 predicted proteins | sample GreLakmeMI27MSRF_FD_187702 | JGI IMG/M metagenome (GOLD analysis project Ga0208951, IMG submission 187702) | Freshwater lentic microbial communities from great Laurentian Lakes, MI, USA - Great Lakes metaG MI27MSRF (SPAdes) | ecosystem: Environmental > Aquatic > Freshwater > Lake | place: Great... | reverse complement strand
TTGCAGTATTTTTTTGGCGCGATCTCAACGGCGGCCGCTCCGTGTAGCACGAGAAGTGGCCGTTGACCAGTCGAGGCCAAGCGTGTTTCTTTGCGACAGATTGACGGCTTTGACGGCCTGAGTGTACGATTTGTAGTTTCTGATTGCGGGCGAGACGAGGCCTGCGCGCTGTGCGAGAAGTTGCGCGAGAGCACCGCTCTTCGCCAAGTACAATTTGAACCCCTTTGGAAGCTGGCGACCTGAAACCGCGCCGGACGAAGCCGGAAGGCCTTGACCAACCTTCATTCCCGGCTTTTTAAACTGCCCCTGCGAGATCTTCGCGCGGGATTTCACCATCCTTCTTTTACCTGAGGCCGTAAGGGACCCGCTCAAGGACTCCCGCGTCCCGTACTTGTATTTGCGGAGTTTGTATTTGGTTCCGTTAATGTTAATCTTCCGGCCGCCGCGCCCGGCCTTGAAGACGAGGTTGAGCTTGGGGTTGGGAGGTGAAGAGCTGGGGGAACGCGTCCCTGAACGCGTCGCCGCCGATGACCCCGAACCTGACCCTGAACCTGACCGCGATGAAGGAGTTGGGGATCGCCGCTTCTTTGCACCGCCGCGACGAGGCGCCAGTGCCGGCAAGGAAACGAGCTGACCGGGACGCGAGCGTGATACGCGTGTGCCTGTCCGCGTGCCGACCATCTACTTGTATGTACTAGTAATGTCCTGTCGAGATATTTAATTTATTTACATTATGATGCCAAATTCAAACCCAGCGTTCTTTCTAGGAGACTTGGCTCCACATGCCTCTTCGGCTTCGGACGACGCAACCTCAGCGTTTCGTTGCCGAGCACCGTCGACGTTCCGAGATCTACCGATTCCGTCATGTCTTGTTTGGGCAGCGCGGCGTGTCGCCCAATCTCGCCGGCCCTCTGCTCGGCGATGACTTGACACAATGGAGCCATTTTGGGCGGCATGACATCGTACGCTAGCGTCTCTGACCGTTCGCGGAACTCGTCGAGCGAAAATATCCCTCCGAACGCCGACATCATAAATCGCGGCGGCGCGGCAGTGATGCGCGCCATCTTCCCAGTGCACCGTTTATAAAAGAGGGCGATCACATTCGCGTCGATGCCTCGACTCGTATGTGCGGGTGTGTTATCCCTCGAATAGGCCTTGAGACAACCCCAGCTGCAGAAGACGCCACGCACCTTGAACACATCGGTTCGTTCGTTATATGCAACTGGCATCGGGATAGGCGCGGTCTTGAATGCGTGTGCGCAATGCCAGCACAAGATACCCGACGATTGTGGCCATACCTCTGCAGCATGTTCCCAATTTGGCATCGTGCATGTCGGCACGACACGAACGGCATGTGGACCATCATGCTCGTTCTTCTTCTTCGAAACGAGTACGATGGATCCACATGATGGCATGCAATTCTTACATTTCTTCCCCTTAAGCGACCGACTTTATAATTAATTGGTATGGCTGAAGACGAACCGCTGGAATCATTGTTTTTAGCCCAGGCGCGTCTCCAAATAAAATTACGCAAACGGTTCCGCGCCGAACGATCCGATCCCAATGCACGATACTATACGTACGCTCTTCTTCTTCAGAACGAGTGTGTGTATGTCGGAAGCACAAATTGTCTGTATATGAGACTCATGGAGCACCTCCACGAAACTGCGATGTCCGCACAATGGGTGAGGGAGCACGGCCCGGTCATTCGAGTTCTGGAAGTGTCGAAGAACTGCAAGGCCGTCGACGAGGCCTATAAAACACTGGAATTCATGACCATGTTTGGGTGGGAGAGCGTGCGGGGCGCGAACTGGGCCAGGATCGATATGCGCGGCCCGCCTGCAGCACTGCACGAATTCACACGCACACGGACGGATTTCGAGTACTTGGGTCGCCAGGAAATCGACGAGGCCATTGTGATCGCACGCGACCTGGCGAGCGATATGGCATCTGACAGCAGCGTGTAAAACAATGTCAAGAAGTTAAGAAGTTAAGAAGTTAAGAAGTTACGAAGTTACATTCATACATTCTCTGAAGCGGCTTCGAACGGGGCTCGGCGCTGCGCCATGGACATCGATGATGACTCGGCGGGTTCGGCGCGTTGGATCGAAATATTTTCCATTTCCATATCGACCGTATCTGCACCATCGATCTGTGCGAGTTGCGGCATCGGCGTAATGCCTGCCATTCGAAGAAGAGCGTTCAGTTCCGTCGTCCGTTCGCGGCTTTCCTTGGCGCTATAATTCGCAAACAGAAGAAGAGTCAACGATAACGTCCCGAGACACCCGGCTCCAAACGCGACCCATTTCACTGTATCCCCATTATCCGTGATTGGGATCGAGCTTGCAGTGAATGCCGCGACAGATGCAAAGCCAGATACGACTTTCGCCGTCGCTTCAAACAGATCCCTCGAAGATTTCCAGCGGTGTCGTCCCCGAACGAGATCTGCGACTTCTTCTTCGTACGCGGGATTCACGATCTCACGGATTCTCGCTACCGACGAGGCACGCAGCGGCATTGCGCAAATCTTGTTTTTCCTTGATCTCCTTGAGCTTAAGCGCGTGTTCGGCCCGCTCCTTCAGGAACATGGCCGGATCCTCGTAGTACTTCTTGATCGCTTTACGTAGAAGCTCGTCGTGGCTCGCGGCCTCTTCGATCTGCTCGATCGTCTCGCATTCCTGGAGGTAGTATACGACGTTGGATGCCGTGTACCGCTTGCTCCGCTCCACCTGCGCCTTTGGCGGAAGGCGGGGTTTCGGGAACCCATTCTTCTTCTTCCCGGGCGCATTGGGGTCTTGCTTGTACATGTGCGCATACGCCTGGGCCTGGAGGAGCGCATCAGCGAGATCGTCGCGTTTAGGCGAGTTTGCGAACAGGTCCTTGATGGCGTGCGATTGCGTTGCTGCAAAGCCTTCCGCCGTCCGGACCGACAACTTCTTGCGCTTCACATACGTCCATCCCTCGCCCGTCGTCGGAGGCCAGTGCGGCGTCGTGGCGGCAAACTTCAGCTTGCATGTGGCGTGAAGGGTGGTGAGAGGCACATTTTGAATCGCGAATATCATTTCGATCCACGCTTCGAGACGAAGCATCATCGCGTTCTTAGGAGGCTGCTGCTCCACAACAACTTCATCGAAGTGTTTGCCGCGCGTCAGTGCCGCAATAGTCGCTGCGAATTGTGCAGGATCTGTTGGGGCGGGGACCAGCGACCACGATAGGATCTCATCTTGACTTCCTTTCGGGCACGATCCGATTTTCAAAAGACACGCGCCGAGATTCTTCCGTCCAGGGTCGATGCTCAGCACAACTGTCATCTTGTTAATAAAAAGCCCCTTCACTCGCCTTAAGCGCATCATTTTTTTTGCATTCACCGGCGTGCGTTTGCCTTGTTCCGTACCACATTCTTGATATTGCGAACCGATCCGTTCGTGGCCTTCTGCAGCGCGCTAATTTGAAGTTGAGTTCGAGCCCGGATCTTATTGTTGGTATTTGTTTTACGTGCGAGTTGATTTATCCAAGATTTGATGCGCGCTTCGTTAATTCGGATCGCTTGTGCCGACATATCCCGCATCCGCCGCACTTTTGCGAGCCTTTGCCCCTTTGCAATTAATTCTTGGAGTTTCGCGTTACGCTCGCGTCTCTTCACGTTCAATTCCTGTCTCTGAACAAGAAACTCCTGTTCTTCCAGCTTCAACTCCCTCCGCAACTGGTTGAACTGGGGGCGTAAGATGGCCATGTTCCTCAACTCCGCCTCGTAATTAGTTGCAAATTGCCTCAATTGATTCTTGAGCGGTGTGGTATCAAATACCATCTAGTATCAAGCCGCAAAATAATCTGCGTTCATATCAGGAAGTATCAGGAAGGATGGACCGTGACATCGCGATCGGTGCTGCAGCCGCGCTTGCAATGTACATGATGATGCGGACCCCTAAAATGGTATGGGCGCCTGCCACGAGCGGCCGCATGTTTTACGTGAAGAACCTCGTCGACGCCCGCCGCGCCGCAGACCATTTGGAAGAGCTCGAACGGCGCATGATCGAGTTTGTAGCTCGTGCCAGGGAAGTTGTGCCGAACGATGAACGGATATTGAGGATTCGGGACCGGTGGAACGGCGTATTGTCAGAAGTTGAAGACGCCAGAGAGAATGTCGCATACTCACTTGGGAAAACGACAATCCACGTGTGTGTTCGCGAGAAGAATGGGGGCTTGGCAGATTACAACTCGGCGATCTTCGTGCTTCTTCACGAACTCGCACATGTCGCGACCGTCTCGTACGGCCATACGAACCTGTTTTGGAAGAATATGCGTTTCTTACTCGAGCTGGCCGAGTACCTGGGCTATTACAAGTACGTCGACCACCGCGACGGGCCGTCGATGCTTTGCGGACGCGATCTCGGTCCATCTCCCCTGACATGCGTCCGTGCCAACACGTGCCAATCGGAACTATCTTCAAATTAAAATATTGCATCATGAGAAGCAGCACAGCACGCATGTCAATGATGGGCGGAATGGGAATGGGTGGAATGGGCGGCATGGACCCAACGATGATGATTGCGTGCGTGTGTTGCGTGATGCTCCTCTCTGCCGGCATGCTGCTATTCTACATGCAAACAAGCAAGAAGGACGAAGAAGCCAAGGCGGCGGCTTTGCGGGCTAAGGCAGCAGCGGCCGCAGCGGCTGCAGCTGCAAACATGGGCACCCAACCAGCCGTCCCGATCGGCGGACCAGTCTTGTCTACGGGCGACGCAGATTGGGACATTGCTGCTGAAATTGGAAGCACTCCCGAACCGACAGATGCACCAGGCAAGAAGACGAAGAAAGACAAGCTGGGAAAAGATAAAAAGAAGAAGAAGAAGGGTATAAAAAACAAGGTACCGCGTCCGACACCCGCTGGCAAGTCGACGCTTACGCAGCTCAATCCTACGACGGTGCGACAGACGTGGAGCGACGGGACAGTTCGGGATTGGACCGTGAAAGCTTAGAGTTGTTTGTTTTATTTTAGTCGCATATATAAGAAACATCTATGAACCAAGGTGGCATGGATCCCATGATGATGATGATCCCAATGGCTGGATGCATGGTGTGTGTTATAGGTGCGATCCTATACTACACACTCGTCATGAAACCTCAACAAGAAAAAGAAGCCACTGCCAAGGCGGCAGCAGCAGCAGCGGCAGCAGCAGCTGCAGCTGCTGCGGCATCCAGTGCAGTCGAGACAACTGCGCCTGCATACGCTCTGACGGGCGGTGGATCAACAGGTGATGCCGGATCGGGTGGATCTGCGAGCAGTACGAACACCAGCATGGCACAGTGGCTGTCACAAGGAGGGTCGATCGCATGGTCGAAACCCATGATGGGAACATCTTCGCCTACTTTGTCTACTTCAAAGTCCCGCACGCTCGCCCAGAAGAAATACTGGATCTTGGAAGGTGCGAACGCTGTTTCCCCTTCTTCCAAATGCACGAATCCCAAGATGTCGAAAAACACAAACCAGTCGGGCCAAGTATGGAACGTTGTGCCGTACACCGGTCCCGGCGGCAAGAAGGCATACAAGATCATGAGCGCATCGAGTGGGTGCGCGCGAGCAATCACTGCGCCAACATGCACTGGCGGGGCCACTCTGGAAATTCCAGCAAGCAAGGTAACGCAATTGTGGAATTTAGTGTACGCCGGGCCAGGCAACAAAACGATATTTAGGAATGCGGCATGTGCGACAAACGGCTTTCTGCGCTCAGGGACGACGGGCGCTATGGGAATGGGTTCGAGCGGCACAACATTTATTGCCAAGCCGTACACAACAAAAAAAACGTGAAAAAAATAACCTCCTGATATAATAAATGGAACTTGCCATCGCAGCGGCCGTAGGGATTCTCGGTTGGCAATTCTCACAACGCGGACGTCAAGATCCCCAGCCGTACCACGCCCCGATATCTCCCGAAGTAATTGGCGTACAAGATAAGATTGGGTCGGGCGGACGTGATATCGAGCTGCCTCGTCCTGGGAACTACCCCATTGGCCCGCCGCCCATAACATCAACGGAGCTCCTCAAGCGCCACGACCAGCTGGCCGAAAAACGATGGCAAGCCGCGCACGATCCACGCGTATCTGGCATTGTGGGACCGCGCTCGGTGCCGTTTTTCTCGAGTTACAGGAAACAACACACGAACGACGAGATCAAGCAACAGCGCATGGAAATTCATACGGGAAACCTCACGGCCGGCGCCTCCCAGACCGGCACGTGGAAATCCAAGACCGAGGCCCCGCCCATGTTCAAACCTGTCGCACAGCAAGTGACATCGAGTGGATCCTCTGGGAATTCTTTGAACTACGGCACACAACGACAAGCCGCAGCCGTCTCAGGGAAACAGAACAACACGCTGCCGTTCACACAACAACGCGTCGGACCAGGCATTGGTGTTGGGACCAAGGTGTCTGCCATCGACGGGTTCCACAGCCAGTATCGCTCCCTCCCTCCGGACGCGTACGGCTACAAGCGCAACGAACTCGAAGGCCGCTCGTTGACTGGCGCTGCCATTTCGGCGCGTGCAGTCGATCCCGTCTCGTATGTGAAGGGCGTGCCTCGCATTTACGACATGGATCGTCGGCCGCTTGAAAAGGGTCGCGCGACAGTGACCGCTCTCGCACAGCGTCCCGCATTCAGCAAATTGCGCCCTCTTCCCGCGCCCAAGACCATGGGGTGCCGCGTCGATGGCGAAGACTATTACGGCATTGCGGGCGCCGGCGGGCACAATTTGACGGCGGGTGCTTCGTCGCGCAGCAAGTACGATACGCGCCCGAGCCTTCCTCTCACCAACGTCACTGGCGCACGCGTCGCGGTGGGGGGGTACACAGACTCGACATACGACACGGCACGATTCACCTCCCAGCAGCGCGAACACGCCCAACGGACGGACGCAGGCATGCTGACTGGCGACCATATGCGCCACCGCTCGTCCGGGACATACGACGTCGCCTCGACGAATCGCGACATTGCAACGCGCCGCGACCACACAGGCGGCGCGGGACATTTCGTGTCGACTGGGGCTACTCGCCATGCCCATACGCCGCTCACGACGCTCCGGGAACTCACGCACGACAAGAGCCCTGGCCCCGGCGCGGTCGCCCCCATAATTACGGGCCAAAGCGTGCAATGCACCGACCGCCAGCTCCTGAAAGAGGCCAAGCGCGGCTCGTACGTTGTTTCAACGTACACTGCGGCTCCAGAACGCACGAACGAGTTCCGGCGCGCAAATATTGGCGATGAGCTCCTTTCACAAGATAGGGCGTGCCAAGGTCGCGTCGCCACACGATCCGACGCCAACGCCAACCAGATCGCAGCCCACGCCGCCTCTTCGAGCATGTACATGAACAATGCACTGCCAGGCACATCGACCACCGACGGGCGTAACAAGCTCCCTTCCGTCAACCAAAACCAAGATTACGGCATTGCGAAGGCTGTGCTGGCAGGCAACGAGTATGCTGTCTCAATCAATTAGGACTGCGGTCAATTCAATCTAAAATTATCCGTTTCATAGTACATGTCTACACCAAACCCCGATCACGCTTTCGAGGCATGGAAGAAGGTCACTTCCATGCGTGCCGAAGCCACACGCGCCGCCATGTCGGAATCTGAATGGGCCAAGCAGAAGATCGCGCCCAAGGATATGAAAGTCGAGTTGGGACCCATGCTGACCGAGGAACAGTTCAAGGAATACTGCCAATCCAACAATATCAAACCACATATCATGAAAACCAAGCAATGATAAATTTGAAAATTTTTTCTGCGCCCTACTTCATCAGATAGAGAATGGTTAAGGTCAAGAAGCAAACTATGATCCAGGTCGGCATCGCACTCGCCATCATTCTTGTTATTTGGCTCGTTCTCAAGCTGAAGCGTAATCGCACCCGCCGCGTCATTGTCACATCCGTCCCCACCCTCGCGCAGATGAAGCCCGCCGAGAAGTACGAGGATGATGAGGAGGAGTACGGTGAGGACGAGGACGAGGAGTACTACGTCGACGAGACCGAGGGCTACGCCGAGTACCCCAAGACCGAGGCTTACACCCAGTACGCCGATGCCAACTCCACGGGCGATCTTCTCGAGTGATTTATCACATTTTTTGAATCTCATCCAACCATTTTTTGAGTGTGTCTCTAGGCGGACACGCTCAAAATATGATATGCATCGCAAGCAAGAAGAAAAACCTTTGTGTACTTGTAGACGAGGAACGCTATGCCAAGGTCACGTATGCCAAGGTCGCCGACATACGCATCGATCGAACGCGATGTTCTCCGCAACGGCATTGTGACTCAAAGTGAAATACGCGACGCGATCCAGATCATCGGCACACCCCCCAAACCTCAAACAGTACCAAAGAACGTCCAGCGAGATATCGAGAAGTTTACGCGCCGCATCTCAAAACTCGAATCGTCGCTCAATGACAGTAGCGCTCCCACAGCCAAGCAGCTTCGCCCATTGCGCATTCTAGCACGTACGTTGACGTGGAAGCTGGCCGGCATTGCATGGACGTTAGCGAAGGGGCACATGTTCATCGGAGCCGTAGGAGCGTACGGCTACCACACGAAAAAGGAATGGAAGGGGAAGGTTGCAATGGTGTGTGCGTCCTGGATGTTATTTACGCAATGGGACCTTGCGCGGAAATCGGCCCAGAATTGGCTGAAGTATAAAGTGCAATTGACGTTGTGGCAAGTTATGATCCGGCTCTTGGCACTTCCCATTGATGTTCCAATATACATCATCAAGAAGATCAACGCCGGCGTGCGATCTACGTCTTCCAAAAAAATAATGCAAAATAATGAATTTTGATTGTGTAAGCCGAGTAGTATGACACACACGATCAAAGTTCAACAAAAAAAAGCATGATGGCATGAAAAAAAATCAGCATGACGAAAGGTACTGCAGACCTTGACGCGTGGAAATGCCGCCGCGAACATCTTCCTCGACTGCATTGGGCGCGGCAATGCATGCCCATGTATCGTACGTGACTTCGGCGAGTGGTTTATTGCAGTGGTGTTTGTAGCCGCCGCTCGGAGCCCATGCCTCGCTGAGCGCATTGGGGTTATTGAGCGCGCCGTCGCCACGCGCCTTGAACGGCCCGCCAATAATCTGTGTCGACGCGCTCGGCTGCGTCCGCGTCCATCCAGCGACGCCCGGAATGATGCGTGCATTGTAATTGTCGATCGTCGAGCCAGTCACGTGGAACTGTTTGCAGCCGCCAGTGTAGGCAGTGCACGACGACGAAAACGGCTCGGTCTCCAACCGATTCGGGATGAGGTCAGTATGGTACCGGAACGCATATTCCGATTGCTTGGCTTGGGCGGCGATGAACGCTTCGTCGCTGTAAAGCTTGGCTGCTTTCTGCATATATATATCAGAAAACAAAAAAAACGCAAATAGATTCACGCGCGCTTGAAGATTTGCGAGCGTCCTTCCATCCTCGACGAGCCTCCCAATACGGCATCTGTCGAACGGCTATCGCAAATTGGCGCGGCGTTCTGATAATGTTCAGATTGGAAGCGTTCCGTCGAGAAGGCGCGTCCTGAATCTGGGGTATGCACGCTCCGCTTCGCCCGCGTCGTTTCGCCCATGCCGCTACTGTAAATGACTGTGGGGATGGGGCTGGCCTGGGGGAGGAGCGGCGGCTCGGTCTGAACTTTCGTGAGTGGCTGACCGAGACCGAGGAGGAGACTGGATGCGTCGACGAGCGATGTGTATTGGCGGCTCATCCTTGATGCATGTGTAGAATTTATTTTCGTTCTTTATCCTTGAGATGCTATGTATAAGAAAAATATCTGCACGAGATGGTAGAGCGCTCTTGGATATGGACAAAGCGAAGATTCCCGCTTTGGGGACGCGATCTCCGCAAGATTCACGCATCTCCATCGTCTTGAAGGATGGACGCCGCGTTCTCGTTGGCCGCAATCAGATCGGTTTGATCCGCGAGATCATGAAGCGCAAGGCGGCCCAACGAGGCTCTGGATCTGTGGTCTCGAAGCCCACGATACAGAAACCAACTCCCAAAATCGCCGAAGGGTGGAAAGGCGATTCCTACCTCATCGCTCACCCCGTGACGGGTCTCCGCACCCAAGTCGGCCGGAAGAAGATCGACAAATTACGGATGCAAGGTATGACCGGGCCAGATGCAGTTTTGGCTCGTCAATATATTATCGGCAAGAAAGCGCCTCGCCGCATGCCTGGCCTTGGCGTGAATGGCCCACGCAACCCTGGCAAGACCGGTGCGAAGCCACCAAGATCGGTCGAAGGATGGAAGAATTCCAGCAAGACGAAGTATATCTTGAAAAGGAACGACGGCAGCATCACGACGATCAGCGCGAAGAAGATAGATAAATTACGCGCGAATCCCGGAAAACTCAACTTGACGAACAATCAACTTGCACGCAACTACAACGATCGCCTCCAGAGGCATAGAGCAGGCATCTTCTCGCCGAAAGAAAAGAAAGTGCGCGGACCTAAATCGCTGCAGGAAGGCTGGACTGCGAACAAGAAGCAGTACATGCTTTTGAAAAATGACGGCACCATGAAGCGGATCAGCGCGAAGAAGATAGATAAATTACGCGCCAAGCCTGGAAAACTCAACTTGACGAACAATCAACTTGCGCGCAACTATAACGCTCGGCAGGAGAGGCATAGAGCAGGCATCTTCTCGCCGAAAGAAAAGAAAGTGCGCGAGAAGAAAACTGATTCGTATAATAAGGATGCAGACACGTACTATGTGGTAGATAAGGAAGGGAAGATTCGTCACGTCACAGGCGCCAAAGTCCGCAAAGCCATCGAGTCGGGAGAAATCGGGAATGCGATGCACGTTGCCAAGAAACTCGTCGCGTACAAGCAAATGGGCGCCTCGCTCCTCCAGGATACGTATAAGACAAAAATCGGCAATGTAATGCAAAAATTCCCACTGCAAAAACTCGAGATGTTGCGATCCAAACTCGGCTTACCAACTCTGGAAGGCGCCGCTCAGAAGTATGTCGCTATGACCTCCGAGAAACCGCCCAAGGGCGAGAGTGGATGGGCACCCAATATGCAAAGCGACGACCTCGATACCAAGTACTACCACTGGACGGGAAAGAGGCACGAGAAAATCGCGCGTTCCGAAATGCAGAAGTATACGAATGCCGGTATGAGCATTGAAGACGCTGCGCGCCGGGCCATCGATAAACGCGAGCCTGGCTGGACCAAGGACGGTTCTCGATACTTTGTATCGATGACAAATAACAACGGCACAGACCGCAAGTTGCGCTGGATCACCAAGGACAACATGCTTCGCATCCAGCAACGTCTCAAATCGTTCGGGTTGCCTTCGAACGATACCGACGCAGGCATCGCATGGGTGAAAAGCAGTATGAAACGCAAGAACACCAAGAAAGGAAACGCACCATTCTTCAATTACGCGCAAAATGAAATTCGTGGCGATGGGGAGCGTATTAGCGGTTCGCGATTCGTTCCCGCCTACAAATCGTACTTGGCCGCCAACCCGAAAAGCATCGAGCGGAGCGAAGTCAAGAGCGGCATCGTCCAAATTGCACGGAAAGATGTCGTCAATGACCTGGTCAAACCCGATATCATCGAAATCGTCGAATCAGATCGCCCGGCACGCGACGCCGCAGACGCGCAACTCCTGAAAGCCGTGCCGCCCGCCCAATCGCCCGCATTCAAAGATTTCCTCGTCAAGGTGTTCGAGCGGTACACTGGATCGCTCGAGACGCGTCCTCTTCTTGCCGGGAACGTCGGGTACCCAGACAAGGACCCAGAAAGCACGCCGCTGACACAACTTAAAGATGCGACAAACTCTATCGGAGGCAAGGTCGTAGACGGGTGCAAGTTGGCAGCGCAGGCGTGGCCCCGTAAGCAAGGACTCGGTCTCCAGGTTCACCAAGGCGTCGTGTACGCGATGGCCAACCTCCGTGCACGCGATAAAATCAATACGGCGGGATTAGCTGCGATCCACAGTGTCGGCGCAGGCAAGACTATCGAGGGTTTATCTGTCATTATCGCGTTCTGGAACAAGACATTCGCCAACGGATCGAAACCGTGGGGTATTTTTCCCATGTCTGTCCGCTCCAACCAATCTGGGAACGATATTAGGACGCTCGCTTCCGATGCAGTGAAATTCTTCAAGTTTTTCAAATCGACGTACCCAGACTCGAAGAATGCGTACCCTTTCGCAGGAAGCGTCAAGGCGGCCAAAGAAGCTATCGAGGCGCGCATTATTGCCGGGTACCGCGCGCTGGGCCACAAGGAAGATATTCCTCCCAACCACCTCTTGGGATCGTTCGGGACGACCGCACACGATTTTTACGGCGATAACGGGAAGAAACCGAAATTCTCATGGAACCGAACGACCAAAGTGCAGCATGCCGTTTTCATTGTGGACGAGATCCAATTGCTGAATGGCGGCGCCAAGAGCGAAGCGGGTCTCTTGGAAAAGGAGTATCCCCAAATCCGTTCGTTATTGAGCCAGCACCGCGATCCCGCGACAACATGGGTCGTGGGATTGACCGCGACGCCCGGCGAGACTCTCGAAGATATTTCCAAGGTGATGAACTACATTTCGGGAACGACTGGCAATTTCGGGACCGAAGCCAAGATGCGCAAGAACGTGCGTGGTCTCGTGAGCTATGCGTTTGCTCAGGCCGATCTGAGCAAGTTCCCTTCCATCCAGGTGAGGCATGAGTGTGTGGATTTGGACGACGTGACTAAAAATGATATCGTGCACGCCTCATACGCTGACAGGTACGCATCCACCCTTCGGAAGTACCAGGAAACGAAGAATATCAATGTATTGGCCGAATGGGGCGGCGGCGATGAGGGCGGGGCCGTGCGCGTCGGGCGGGAACCTCACCCTGGGTTTCTGGATTACGATGTCGCGCATAAACATAAGTTCTGGTTCCGTGTGCGTCGCGCTTCCGAGTATATCCAAGTCGGTGCCGCCTCCGACGAGAATGTAATGAACGATCCTCTTCCTTCATACCTTCCCCAGACGCTCGGACCCCGACGGAGGGAATCCAAGGAAGCTGCAGCAGCCATGCAATCAAATTCCAAGTCACCAAACCCCAAAAACGCGACAAACTCCAATTCAGAAATCAATTCAACGACTCTGGGCACGCTTTTGAGTGAATCCAAGCGGCCCGGCATGCCCATCGTTCGCGAAGTGCAGGGATATACTCCGCCGTCACTGCGTGGCGCCAGGGCCCGTGGCGCCGGTCCGATCCCCAAACAACGCGAAGTCTTCTACATCCTCTCCCCGAAACTCATCCAAATCATCCAGTATATCGTCACGGACCCATCGAGCGAAGGAATTCATTATGTGTACAGCCCCGATTCCAAGAGCTTGCGTCTCATTGCATGGATACTGAAGACGCGCTTCGGCTTCGACCAGTACAAGGCCGGCATTCGGACCGAGAAGCCGATGTTCGCGTACGTCGACAAGTTCGATAAACCCAATCCGTGGTGGTATGGCCCAGACCACGCGGCGCCACACGAGCAGTATGGCGTATCCGGCGCCGACGTCGCGGGGCTCCTGGATAAACAGACTGGCATTCTAAAAGGGAAAAAGCCTCATACGGTCCGCGTCGTCCTGGCTACGCGCGAATCGTACAAGGGCGTCGATATCCGAGGCATCACGCATTTGCACCTCACGTCGGCGCTCCCAGATTACACGGATCTCATCCAATTCATCGGCAGATCGACGCGATACTGCGGCCACGACAATCTCCGCATGGCGCAACGCAAAGCCATTGTGCACTTGTATAAACTCGTACGCGACGTGAAACAGACCAACAAAGGCTTGCAGGGCGGGTGCCTCGGCGGCCGCGGCCACGCAAAACTCCTTCCCGATTGCTACGTTTTGCAACATGCGATCGAGCGATTCAAGGGCGGGTGGGATCGCATCGAACGCGTGTTGATGGAAGAGTCTGTCGATTACGCTATTTTCAAAGACACGTATAATAAGGCGGCTCGTCAACTCCACGCGCAAATCATAACACAGAAACCGTGCCAGATCTTAGTGAAACCCAGTTTAATGGATGCGGTACGTAACAAGAACAAGAACTGGGGCGCGCGGAACGTCAAGCCTGCATCTCAAAAGACAAAGAAGACGGACGGATGGACGAAAAGCGGATCGACATATACGGTACTTAAAAACGGCCGCCGCACGCAAATCAGCCGCAAAAAGATCAATGCGATGCGAAATCCGAATCGAAACCCAGGCAAACTTCTATTTTCGAATGCAAAACTTGCCAATACTATTGTTATCGAGAAGGCGCGAAAAGCACTGGTAAAGAAAATGGCGGCGCTTGCACTTTGAAATCACACGACGTTGAGACGCGCCGAGTAGGGACTCTTGCTGTTTTGTTTCATCTTCCATTCGGCCATGGCGTTGACTTGGCGACCCATTGCGCGATGCATATTCATCATTTTCAATGCATTCCGAGCCCGCATGCGTCTGTTGTCATACAGCGCCTCGGCGACGACATTCTTAACTTCTTTTTTCTTGCGTGAATGCGTCGTCTTGCGGTCGACGAGAGGAGCGCGCCACTGCCACGGCTTGAACCAGCTGGGTTTCGCGTGGTGGCGGCGCGTTTCGACAATCGACGCTTCGCCAGGTCCGTGCGTACGCCATTCCTTGTGGTGCGGCTTGATTGCAACGCGGCGCGTCTTCGTTCGCAAAACGTATCCCGTTCCCGCCTTGAGCCCGCCGGTTTTTTTCGGAGAGGTTTTCGATTTCGTGCGTTTTGCAACGATCTTCCGAGTCGTCTTTTTGGTCTTCTTTTTAACCATCTTTGCAACCATTGGTTCGTGGTACATGTAAACCAACATTTTTTTTCGATCGAGACAAAAAAAGTGCCACTTAAGGACGCCCCGGTCGATCGAGACAAAAAAGTGCCACTTAAGGACGCCCCGGTACTAACATGTCATGGGCAGCACGACGAGTCTCGTCGCGCCTGTCGAAATGACTGAATCTCCTAAAGTTCCTAAAGTTCTTAAAGTTCCTGGAGATGATGAGGCAGGTCCCTCGCGTCCTTCGCATCCCCTTCCAAAAGACCCAAAAGATATCGAGACAGAATGTCCCGTGTGCTGCGAATCGTATACGCGCGCGATCCGCAAGCCGATCGAATGCTCCAAGTGCGAATATGCAGCCTGCATGAATTGCTGCAAGCGCCACCTGACTTTATCGGTGAATGCGTCATGTATGATGTG
>Ga0208951_1000710_pt1 | contig 15324 bp, 16 predicted proteins | sample GreLakmeMI27MSRF_FD_187702 | JGI IMG/M metagenome (GOLD analysis project Ga0208951, IMG submission 187702) | Freshwater lentic microbial communities from great Laurentian Lakes, MI, USA - Great Lakes metaG MI27MSRF (SPAdes) | ecosystem: Environmental > Aquatic > Freshwater > Lake | place: Great... | reverse complement strand
GCCTCGCCTTCGCACCCACCCTCCTCCCTGCACGACGTTGCGGCCGCGGCCGCACACACCACCGCCGCCATTGCGCTCGCGCAGGCGCTGCGCAAACAGCGCGAGGAGCGGCAAAAGAGACGCGCGAGGGTACGTGCTTGCACGCGGCGCGTCGCTGGATCGCTGGGCACTCTTCTCACAGCCCCTGGTGCGACAGGAGCACGCGACATGTCGTCAGCGCCAGCTTGAGGAGGAGCTGGCGGAGGCGGAGGCTGCGGAGGTGAGCGCTGTGGAGTGGGGCTGCAGCGAGGCTGCTGCGGCGCGTGCAGCGGTTGCAGCGGCCGACGCGGCTGCAGCGCGCGCGGACGCCGTTGCGCTGGAGGCGCGCCTGGCTGCGGTGGAGTGCTTGGCGCGCGAGAGAGGCGCGCTGGTGGCGGGCATGCTGCAGACGGAGGAGCGAGAGCGACAACAGGCTGCTGCTGCAAAGTCGGCTGCAGCTGCCGCCGTGCGCGCTGCCAGCGAGGCTGCGGCTCGTGCCGCGGCCGAGCGCAGCGCGGCAGAGAAGCGCGCGGCAGAGGCTGCGGCCGCGGAGGCCAAGTCGCTGGCGGACAAACAAGCGGCCGCCTCTCTCCAGGCTGCTGCTGAGCCTCCTGCGCGTGTCAGCACTCGCGGCGCACCGCGCGCATCCTCTTCCGCTTTGGCTCAGGAGAAAGAGTTGGCCGCCCTCTTGGCAGCCACTCGCGCCCAGGCCGCCCCGTTTCGGCTGGATGAGCCCTCCAAGCCGCATCGCCGCGCGCTGGAAAAGAGAATCGTCCTCATCGTGCAGCAGATCTCGGCCACTCGCCAGCAAATCTGCCGCAAAGCCGCAGACCTACACACGCTGCTCGCCTCCCTGAGCGGGCCCGTGGCCGCGCACGCGCAGCTGTGGCTGTGCGAGAAGCTGTTGTCGCAGTGCGAGTGTCAGGTGGCCAGGCTGCACGGCTTTGCGTACGCTCTCGCCGACGTGGTGACCCCGTTGGCGCCGCACTTGCCCTCGCTGCTGCCGCTGCTCACAGCGCACCTGCACGAGGCGTGCTGCCTGTCGGTGCCCAAGGTGTACCTTTTCAGCCGCGAGGCGTATCCTTCAGAGGAGGGGTACCTGAAAGCGATGGGATACCAAAGGCTCTCAGAAGGGGGGTTTGAACCCACAGACGCGTATCTGGGACGCACCGCCGCATTCATGCTGCTCTATGCGGCGCTGATGCAGGCTGACGCGCTGCCCGCGGAGCAGGGGCTGCACTGTGCGTGGGCCTACCTTGCGCGACTGCTCAACGCCTGCCCGCCCTGCCGCGAGTCTGCCACAGCGCTGGAGGCGCTGCTGGAGCTGGCTGGATGGCGCCTGCACTGCGCCTACGGGCGACAGTTCGCGAAGCTGTTGCACCTGGTACATTCCGACTTTCTTCCCAGGCTGGAAGCTGGCGGAGACGCAGAAGCGCGACCCGTCGCCACGCGACTGCGCGCCTACGTGGAGGCTGGGGAGCACCTGCGGGCTCACCCCAAGCGGAACATGCCTCAGACAGATGTATCCACGGAGCTCAAAGTGTAGAGCAATTCGTGTTGAGCGCGATCTCGACGTGCTATGGTACTCTGCCATGGGCTGTGTTTGTACTCTATAATGACGTGGCTGCGTCCGGCCTGCGCTTTAGCCGCCAAAGGAGCCCAGCGCTTTGTTGGCCGTCTTTGACGCCAGCACCGCCGCCGTCGCCACGTCCAGCTGCGTCTCCGTGCCCTCGCAGTGCGTGGTTCCGTCCGCGGCCACGGTGCACTGACACAGACAGCAGGAGGGGGAGAGGCGGTTAGGATAGCGCAACACGATGTCATGCTTGCAGCGTTCCGCGCAGCGCCAGCGCGCACCTGTGTGGCCGGGTCCGCATTCAGGACGGTGTACTCGCCTTCCATGAGGCCCTCACAGACCTGAGCGGCGAGCGCGGGTTCGTTGCAACGGGTCAGTGACTCAGCGAGCAACCCGAAAGGAGAGGCCGGGGCGCAGGAGAAGCGCACCAGGTCTCCCGCCTCGTTGAGCGTGCAAAAGACGCCGCAGTCTCGTGAGCGTGAGACGTCGCAGCCTGGCGCCGAGGGTAGCGCCTTTTCGTTGCGCACGCCCTGTCCCGCCCACCAACTGGACACGGTGTACACCCCCGCCGGCAGGTCCGGGCACACCAGTCGACCGTCGCTGCTCACAAGCACGCGCACTTCAAGCTTGGCCGGCGCGGCAGAGCACCTGACCACCCGGCGGGACGCGCTACGCGGCATCGCGCAGCACGGGCTCGCATACGCGGGCTGAAGCATCCAGCTCATCTCACGCGACCAGGCGTCCTCTCTCACAAAAGTCGTGAGAGGGGCGCAGCACGATCAAATTCTGCCAGTCGCCCAGTCCGCAGCACTCTATTGTGTCAGCTTTGCCGCCAAAGATCGCACCTCCATCGCACCACCCCACGCTCGCCTGTCGCCTCTCCCATCCCAATAGGCTGCTGGCGGCCCCTGAAAGTGCAACGCCACTGTGCATCAGCCCCTGCTACGCTGCAGTGCTGTCTTCGCAGGAGCACATGCGTCACCTCAGATAAAAGCCGCCTGCTGAGGCCCAATGCACCCCGCGCGGCCCGCATCAGCCGCCTGTTCCGCCCTGTCTTCTGCGGAGCGGCCGAGCGCGCTGCGGGGGTGCAGAGCGAGCGGGTGCGGCGCACAATGTGTTGTCGGGCGAGCCACGGCGGTGCCACAGCGCCCTCGCCTGACACGCGTTGGGCGGCGCGCGGGCGGCCGTGCGGCGCTGCAGCGTCCCGTGGACGCGCCCCGCGCAGCAGAGGAGGAGGAGGGCCTCGCCCACGCCCAGCCCGTTCCGGAGGGTAACGACGCCGCAGTCACCGCAAGCGACCCGCCAGCAGAGCAGCAAGGCGGCTACGGGGAGCCTGCGAGCCTATGGGCGCTTACCCTGCTTGGTCTGTGCTACCTCCACGCAAGCGCCTGCGCGTACGCGCTGCCTGCGCTGCTTCCTGACGTGGCTTTGGAGCTCACTCTGGACGACGCACAGTCTGCCGCGCTCACGTTCGCCTTCACGCTCACCTACTCGCTGTTCCTCATCCCGGCCGGCGCAGCCGCGGACACGCTGGACCGGCCGCAGCTGCTTGCTGCGGGCGTGACGCTCTGGTCGGCTGGCACGGCGCTCAGCGCCGTGGCACCCACCTTTCCGGTGTTGCTGGCGTCTCGCCTGTTGTACGCTGCGGGCTATGCCACGCAGAACCCGGTGTCGTTTGGCATCATCCCGGAGCTCTTCCCACGAAGGCGCGCCTCAGCCATGGCCGCATACAACGTGGCTATCCACCTAGGGCGAGCCGTCTCGTTTGGTGGTGGCGCGCTCGCAGCTCCCACGCACGACACGCCGCAGGCCGTCCCTTCCGCCGTGGAGGGACCACCCGGAGACGGGTGGCAAGAGCTCGTCACGCTGCCGCTGGCACGGCTGGCGGACGTGGCTGCGCTGGGAGGAATGACCATCCTCTACCTCTCGGGCGATAATGTGGTACTCTCACCTGCACTTGGCGGCGGCGAATCGGGCGTTTCCATCGGCGAGACGGCGCAGGCTGCGGCGTCCGCGGCACTGGCAGCTGCTGGGATGTCCTGGCGCGACGTCATGTTGATCATTGCTGCGCCGGGGATGCTGCTCGCGCCGCTGTTGCTGCTGACTGTGAAGGACCCGGGGCGCACGGGCGACGGCAGTCGCGCCACCCGACGGCGCGTGCGTGCTGCGCAGCGGATGGCGCGCATGGCGAGCGCGGTTGGCGCGGGCGCCTTGGCACGCACCACAAACGTGCTTACGCCACGCCGGGTGTCCCTCCCAAACACAAAGGCTGTTGTTCCCCCCCCTCCCAGCAGCTCTCAGGTTGTAGAGAACCTGCGCTCGGTGGTTGCCTCCTCCCCCTGGCGCTTGGTCACCGCCGCTGCCGTGCTCAACGACTTTGGCGCATGGGCGCTCATCGCGTTCCAAGCAACCTTCTACGAGCGCGTGTTCGGCTTAGAAGCAAGCGCCTACTCGCCCGCGCTGGCACTCATCCTCCCGCTAGGCGGCGTGCTGGGCGGACTGGGCGGCTCCATAGCGGTCGACCGTCTGGCGGCGCTGGGGCTCACCCGCTACAGGCGATACCTGCTGGCCGGCGCCAGTTTGCTGGCGGCTCCGGCGATGGCCGCCAGCCTCCTGGCGCCCGACGCGCAAACCAGCCTGGCGATGCTGCTTCCCGCGGCCGCGCTGGCAGAGGTGTGGCGCGCGCCCACCAGCGTCATGGTGCGCGAGGCGGCGCCCAGAGGGGTGCCTGGCGCGGCGGTGGCCGCCCACCTGGCGTGTCGAAACGCCCTGTGCGGTTTGGGTCCCATTGCAGCCGCGTGGCTCGCGCGGGGGGGAGATCTCAGGCACGCGCTGCTGCTCACGCCCGCCGCGTTCGCCGCGGCGGCGGGTCTCTTCTGGGCGGCGGAGGGTGCGCTGGAGACGCGTCTGGCCGAGGCTGCGGCCTCGCGGGGGGTTCTGCAGTTGCCGGCCGCGAGCGCGGAGGGGGACGGCGGAGGCGAGGAGTGAGAATGGTTACAACACGCGATGCTGCGCAGAATCAGAACTGGCTCTTGTCGTCCTCTGCAAACTCGAGCTTTGCGTTGGCCTTGGTGTCCGTCTCCTGCTTCTTCAGCTCCGCGTCGCTCATGGGTCGCATGTGCCACGACCCGTCCTCCAGGCCAGCCTTGCGCCAGGGGCGCACAGACACCTTCTGCGCGCCGTCGCTGCCCTCGAAGGACGGCCCAAAGTGGGGCACCCAGTTGGCAGGCGCCTTCGCGAAAGAGTCAGCCTCCAACGCCGCCCACTGCCGAAACAGCGACATGCCTGCGGGTCCCATAGGGGGGCCCTCATACCTTTTTGGCGGAAACGAGTGAGATGATTGATGAGAGGGCGCGCGCGACGTGAAAGGGCAAAGGGCGCGTGGAGGGGCCACTGCGCGCGCCTGAAGACCTTCCTCTTGGGCACATCCGCGTGCTTAGCCACCAGGGCACGCAACATGCGACGCAGGCGGCCGGGGCGCCAGCCCAAGCCAGCCTCGGTGGCGACGTCAAAGACGCTTTGTGGCACGCCCAGGCGCCCAGTGCAGATGTCCTGCGCGCCACGTGTCAGCACCCCGCACGCACGAGCGTGCATCACTGTCGCCGGGCGCGCACGTTCCAGCCCTCGTAGGTGAGCAAGTCCGCGTCGGCCCCCTGCTGCAGGAGATACTCGAAGAGCTCTAGGTACGGGTACGCGCGCGAGTGCGCCCTGTGGCACGCGCGTGAGCACGCCGCGCGGCGAGTGGGTGCGTGCAGAGCGCGCACATGCGGGCCACGCGGTGCAGTGGCGTCCAGCCTTTGGCCCGGTCCTGCTGGTTCACCTCTGCGCCGCGCTGCTCGATGAGGAAGCGCGCCATGTCCAGCTGCGCGTGTCACACGGCGCGTGAGGCTCGCGAGCGCGCTCAAGGGGTGCGTGCACGAGCCTGGCCGTGGTCACACGCAATGTGCAGCGCGGCGCCCGCGCCGCGGTCGAGAGTGGGGAACCACCAGTCCGAGGTGTGCTGCTCGATCTCCAGGAACTGGGGCAGGTCGCCGTGGCGCACGGCGTCCACGTACTGCGGTGAGAGGCGTGAGAGTCCGTTGGCGTCGCGGCGCGTGGCCGCGGCCGGGTGCCCGCAGGCGCGCCTGGAAGAAGGAGTAGGCGTACACGGGCGCGACGCCGTACTCGACGCCAGACCAGGTGCGGCCAGCGACCGCCTGGCGCGCGAGGAGGCGGTCGGGAGGTGAGTAGGCTCCGAGTGCCGGCCGGCCGCGCGCGCCCGTCACGCGCTCAAAGCGCCTCACACGCGCCTTCACCAGCCCCTCGTCGCGAACCACGCCCTCCTCCAGCGCCTCTGGCGCCTGTGCGTTCGCAGGCAACAGGTTTCCCTCCTCCAGAGCATACACGCCGCCCTCGCCGCTGAACTCCGCAGGCAGGTGGCCCTCCAGGGGCAGACCGTAGCCGCCGAACGTGCCCGCCATGGCGCCTCAAGCTTGCTAGAAGCCGAGCGCGAGGGGGGGAGGAGGAGGAGGGGGCCCGCCATGGTTATCAGTGCGCCAGGTGAGCCCGCCTGCTGATGCCCGCCCCCACGACCCCACCAGGCCTCCGACGACCCCCTCCCCAGCGGTGTCAGTCAATCCCACCCTCGGCGTTCTACGCGCCAACATCTCGCAGGGATGGCTGAGATGGAGAGCGCGGACGGCGCGGACGGCGCCAGCTCGCTGCTGGCTCTGCTGGCTGCGAGCAGTGCGAGCGCCTCTGACGGTGTGGCCGTGCCGTGGGTGGGCGGCGAAGGGAAACAGTCGCTGCGATGCCTGGACCCGACGCACGGCGAGGGGTGCAGCCGGTGCGTGGGGCGGTGGGTCGCGCGAGGTAGCACGTGGCAAGGTCCCATCTACCCTAGGACGTGCACTCACGCGCCGCACGCGCCCGCGCAGCTGTGCCGCCGCGCCCCCGCCCGGCGAGGAGTGTCGCTACGAGCTGGTGGGCGATCCGGGGCGCAAGAACGGTGCGCAGACTGGCTGCGCGCAGTCCCTAGCCCCTTTGGTGCACGCGCAGCCACGCGCACTGCCCGCCTCCCCGTTGCACCTCGCCCGGCCCCGCCAGCTCCAACTGCGGCTGCGCCGCGTTGCGGCTGCGCGCGGGCGCAGCCGGGGGCGCCCGCAGGGCTGCTGAGGGACCGCGCTGGCGCCGCGCGCTCTTTTCTCACGCTTGCCTTCCCCTCTGCTGCGCAGGCGAAAAGCTGCTGAAGAGCCTCCTTTCCCGTACACCAGAGTGGCGCGACCGCGAGGCGCGACTGGCAGCCGCGTGCGCGTGCGAGAGCCAGGGCTACTCGTCCCTCGGCCGAGTGCTGCGTGGCCTCGACACTTCCGCTGCGCTCCGCAAAAAGGACATGCTCTTCGTCGCGCGCTTCTGGCACTACCGCTCGCTCCTCTGGCGAACACGCGCGCCGCGGCGGAGAGTCGAGGCCGGCGCGCGCGCTGCCCGTACAGAGGCCTCTGTACGCCTCATCGCCGCCGCTGCTGGAGCCGATTCTCCCCCCGAGCCGGCGCCCGCCCCGCTGCTCCAGCCGTCCTCCGGTCAGGTGGTCCCGCCTGTGATGGGCTACCCCTTGGCCCCGGCCCGTGTGCCCAGCGACGTGATGGTTCCAACCGCCGTATCCATCGCGCTCCACGGCTATCCTCCATTCCCGGCGCTCATCCTCTGCGCCGCTCCCCCCGGGCTCAAGGCTGCGCTGGCCAAGGGGGCGCTGCCGTCGATGCTGATGGCGCCAGAGCATGCCTTTCCAAGAGAGGGGGTCCCGCCTGCGCAGACGCACGCCGTGGACGGACTGCCGGACCTGCAGGCGGTGCTGGACGGCATGGGCAGCGCCGCGGCGGCCGTGTGAGGCTGGCGCTGGGATTTCGCTGATGCTTGATCGAAAGTCGAACACGCACGCACCACGCGTCGCTTGTTCAACACTTCAACTCCGACGCACTTTCACACCCTTTCGCCTCTCTGGCCATGCCCGTCCCGCCCGCGCTACGCCTAGAGCAGCTGCCTCCTCTGCTTGCGGAGCTGCACGTCGCCTTTGTGAGGCGCAGCGCAGAGGTGCGTCCCTTTGCGCTGCTCTGTCACCACATGTGCCATGCCACTTCACCCTGACGTGCGTGTGCGTGGCGCCCAGGAGCGAGGGACGATGGAGGCGGTGGCGTCTGAACATCTGCGCCTCAACGCCGTCTACTGGGGCCTGTGCTGCCTGGAGCTCCTCAGCGCGCCCGCGGACACGCTGGACCGCTGTGCGCTGCGCGCGTGGGTGCTGAGCTGTGAGCGCGACGGCAGCGGCGGCTTTGGGGCGTCCCCTGGGCACGACGCGCACGTGCTGCCCACGCTGAGCGCGCTGCAGGTGCTGGCGCTGCTGGGCGACCCGCTGCTGGCGGAGGAGGCGTTCGGGGGTCGCTGCGCGGGGTGGCTGCAGGGGCTGCAGCGGCGGGACGGCTCCTTTGCAGGCTCGCAGGCGGGCGGGGACGCGGCCGAGGTGGACACCCGCTTCACCTACGCCGCGCTGGCGGCGGCCACGCTGCTGGGGCGCCGCCACAAGCTGGACTGTGCGGCCGCAGCGGGCTTCCTGGGCTCCTGCGCCAACTTCGACGGAGGCTATGGAGCCACGCCCGGCGGAGAGTCACACTCCGGCCAGGTGTTCACCTGCCTGGCCGCGCTGTGCCTCGCCCAAGGCGAGGCACTGCGTGCACTCGGCCAGCCGGGGCGCCTGGGCGCCTGGCTCGCGTCCAGACAGCTGTCCTGCGGTGGGCTCAACGGACGGCCGGAGAAGGCCCCCGACGTCTGCTACTCGTGGTGGGTGCTCTCCTCGCTCGCCATGCTGGGCCGCGCACACTGGCTGGACGGACAGCTGCTTGCGCGCTTCATCCTAGACGCGCAAGACGCGTGTAAGGGGGGCATCGCTGACCGACGAGACGACGAGGCTGACGTGTACCACACCTTCTTCGGCGTGGCGGCGCTGGGACTGCTGGGACACCCACAGGTGCTCGAGGTTGATCCGGTGCTGGCGCTGCCGCTCAAGACGTTGCAGCGCCTGCGGCTGCATTGAGGGAGGACCGTCTGCTGTTGCACACGTGTCGCCTGGCGTCTTATGCTGCTCTTCGGCGGCCCACCTGCGGTGCTCAGGTGGCGTGGCGCCGCGTCCAGTCTTTGGCAGTCACCTCGTAGCGCTTGCGGTCTTGCTTGAAGAGCGCCGCGATCTCCGGCACCAGAGGGTCATCGGGGTTGGGATCTGCGAGCAGGCTGCAGATGGAGAGCAGCACCTTGCTGACGGTGAGCGCGGGGCTCCACTGGTCCTTCAGAATGTCCAAACAAATGTTGCCCTGGCCGCTGGGACGGGCGTGAGTCACAACAGGCTGGTGCGCAAGCACGCGGTTGACGCATCCACTTGCTTGATGTTGGGATGGAACACTTTGGTGCGGAACTGCACCTTGGGGGGGCGAAACCTGTGCGGGCGCTTTCAGATGCGGCGGCGCGGGAGCGGCACGCGCGCTCTCACGGGTAGTCTGGCGGGAAATGGATGTCGCAGATGAACACGCCGCCCTGCGCGCAGGCATGAGCAAGCTGCGAGGTTTGCGAGCAGGGTCGACTATGGATGGAGAGCAACGTGCAAGGCTCGCACCGCGTAGGGACTCTCGCTGGGGCCCAAGATTGTGGCCTGCCAGGCGAAGACGTCGGTGCCGGTGGGGCCCGCGGAACAAGTGGCGGGCGGGTCCTTCGTGAGCTCCTGCAGCTCCTTTTGGAGGCGCTTGCTCGCCGACTGCACAGAGCGCACGTGCGGCGAGCGTCAGCGACCAACCAGGGCGACGAGCCTGCAAGCGGTGGCGCAGCGGCGCGCGTTCCAAGAAGACGCGCGAGGGAGATGAAGGTGACGACGCGGTGACGCCTTGTGGCGCCCTTAGACCACGAAAGCAGCTGCACGCACCATGGTGGCGTCTGTCGAGGTATCAAGAGGGCGACGGCGCGCGCAGGAGAGATGTTGTTGTACGACGAGTTGCGTGCGTGGTGCGCGTCCATCGTCCAGTCACTCACACGCACACCCCCTCGTCTCCCACGCACCCCACCTCCGCCGCCTAAGCAGCCTCCTCCCGCTCTGCCCTCAACAGCCCTCCTGCGCCTCTGCCGCCGCTGCGTGCCTCCTGCCGCAGCGGCCGCACTGCCGCGGCGGCGGCGTGCCCCGCAATGGGCCTCTACTCTCGCGCCGACCTGGAGAACAGCCCCAGCAGACGCGCGGGCCTGAGCGTCAAGATGGAGTCGCAGTTCCGGTGGGCTGCGTGTGACCTGATCAAGGAGTGCGGGCAGCGGCTGAAGATGTGAGAGAGCGCGGCGAAGCCTTGTGTGGTGGCTCGCTTCCCCGGGTCTGACCCGCCCTCCTGTGCCAGTCCCCAGCTGACGATCGCCACCGCCACGGTGTTCTGCCACCGCTTCTACGCGGTGCACGCGCACAACAAGTTTGAGCACGACTGGCATGTCGTTGCGCCCGCCTGCCTCTTCCTGGCCGGCAAGGTTGAGGAGACGCCCAAGGCGTTGCGCGACGTGGTGTACGTCTCCTACATCCTGCGGCACCGCAAGGACCCAGACGCTGCGGAGAAGCTGAAGGAGAAGGCGCGTCCGCAACCCTAACGACAGGCGGGGCGCCCTCCACGCTTCCCGGACCTCCCCCTCGCTGCTCACACTGCGCCGCGCAACCCGCAGGAGGTAGTGCACGCGGCTGGCGAGTTGATCTTGGCGGCGGAGCGCAAGCTGTTGCACACTCTGGGCTTTGAGTTTTCGGTGGCACACCCGTATACCCCCCTGGCCGTCGCCATCAAGAAGATGCGCACCACCAAGCCCTGGAGCGAGGACGTGGTGGCCACTCGGGAGCTGTTCCAGGTTGCGTGGAACTTCATCAACGACAGCCTGCGTACGACGCTCAGCCTGCAGTATGACGCAAAGGCGATCGCCGCCGCCGCCATGTACCTGGCCGCACGCTTCAAGAAGGCTGAGCTTCCGCAGCTGGCTCTGCCGTCCATGGGCGACGGCGGCGAAGGAGCGGAGTGGTGGTTTACAACGTTTGGCACGCCCGCAAGCCCCGAGGTTGCCGAGGACATCGGCAATCAGATCCTCGACCTCTACAAGGAGAGCGGAAAAGCGCCCATGGGCGCGATGGGCACGATGCTTGCAGACGCAGCCGCAGCCTCTGGCGTTGGGGAGGCTAAGAGCAGCGCGGCTGCGCAATCGTACCCGGATTCCACGCTTCCCAGCCCAGCCTACTCGCCGTACTCATCCAAGCCGGCGCCGCCGACGATGCCTGCAGCGCAGCTTCCCGTGGCTGTCAAGGCACAGCAGCCGATGGCCCCACCGACGGCCCCACCGATGGCGCCGCCGATGGCGCCGGCCGCGGCTGGTCTGTCTGCCGTGGGTCGCGTGGACGAGCGTCGTCGCGACGAGCGTGAGCGGCACCAGCACTCGGCAGGCGGACACCGCAGCCGCAGCCGAGAGCGCAGTCGCGCGGAGCACGGTGGCGCCGCGCGCGCGCGGAGCCGCAGCCGCAGCCCTCGTCGTGAGCGGGAGAGCTGGGACGGGCGTCGTGGCGCGGGGCGGGAGCGTGAGCGTGAGCGGGAGCGGGAGCGGGACCACCGTGAGCGAGACGGCGGTGGTGGAGGGCACCGGGACCGCGAGTCTCGCGAGCACCGGGGGCGCAGCCGCAGCCGCGAGCGCGGGCGCGAGCGCAGCCGGGAGCTCGAGAAGGGCCGCGAGGAGCGCCCTTCCCGGGAGCAAGCGCTCATGCGGCCGCCGGGCCCGCCGCCAGAGCGTCGCGCGTCAGAGAACGCGCGCGCAACCGTGGAGGCGATGCAGGCGCAGAGGCGAGAGGGCGAGCACGGTGGGACCGTGCAGCCGCCGGCGCAGCCGTGAAGTCTGCAGACTGGCGTGGCAGAGTGTTTGGGACAGATCACATACCGAGCCGCGATGCAATTTCAGAATCTCAAAAACCCCGCTTTCAGCCTTGCCATCACCATTCTTTGCACGTTTTGCCGCAGATGCAGACGCCCAGCCCCTCATCCCCTGGTCACAACGCCCCATTCCCAGCCCATCCCCAGCCCTGTGTGATCCACCCAGCCTCACATGGAAGCCGGCTCCTCCGCCTCCGCCGTGACCGCCTGCTGCTGCTGGAGGATGGCGAGGAAGCTGGGAAGCAGCTCCTCGGAGACGCCCAGCGCCGCAGACAGCGCCGGCCCGTCCGCACTGGCGGCGGGCAGCGTGACACCCGACGAGGCGAGCGCCTGCTGCAGCAGCGCCGCCGACTCGGTGGTGAGGGCGGTGCCAGAGGGGGGCAGCGCCTGTGCGGCAGTGATGGAGGCGCGCAGGCGGCCCTGCAGCGCCTCCTTGAGCTCCGGTGCGACCTCCGCAACGTCACCGGCCGCCAGGAGCGGCGCGGGCGCGACGGGCGGGTAGACGGCGTCGACAGCGTCCAGCACGGGGCCTTCCGCACCCTCTTCCTCCTCCTCCTCCTCCGCCTCGTGACCCTTGCGGCCAGCCTTGGCGGCATACACCAGGCGGCGCTTCTCGTTGTGCAACCTCAGCTGCGTCATGCAGGTGCGTTTGGTGCCCTGTGCGGCGCAGGAAGCGCTAGCGTCAGTGCGCAGCCACAGCCGCAGCGTGCAGCAGTTTGCCACCACGCGCCTCGAACAAGGCCACATCCTCCCACTTGGCGCAGCGCTGGCAGAAGCGAACCGTCCCCAGGTTCTCATCCTCCAGCGCCAGCGACTTGAGGTGCTCAGGACACGCCTTGGCGCGCTGGTTCACGCGCTTCAGCTCGCTCGCATCCTCCGGGGCGGCGCAACCAGCCACCTGGGAGCGCGCGCGGAGGCGTGAGGGGCGGGCGAAGGCGCGGCGGCTGCGAATTGGCGCTTCCGGGCGGTAGGGCAACCCCCCTGCCCCTAGTTACGTCCCTGGGTGCGCAGGGACCCCCGGGTGAGCGCACGCACCCGGCACTTGAAGCCCGTGATGCTGACCGACGCGCCGGCGGCGGGGGGTGCGCGCGGCGCTGCGGGTGCGGCGCGGCTGCGCTTCTTCGTGCGCTTCTCCGCCGCCTCCGCCACCGCCGCGGCCACCTCCTCCTCCACCACCGCCACTTCCTCCTCAGCAACCTCCTGCGCGCCGCCAAACTGGGGCAGCTCCTCGTCGTGGCCCTCCATCGCGCGCGGAGAACAGAGAGACGGCTGAATGGGAGAGAGAGGCACGGCTGCGGGGGGCGTGCAGCACTGCTCGGCGCCGCGTCCGACACGCGACAGGCGGAGCGACGGAAGAGGACGCTGAAACAACGGGACGCTCCTCCTCTGCGTGCCGTACGGCGGCCGATGGCCGGTGGCTTGTACGACTGTCGGCGGCGGTTCCCTGGGACACAATTCGAGGTCGCGCCAGCTCGCGGCAAACGTATGCCGTAGCGATTCTGAGAGCCTGTTCATAACACTCAGCTCGCTCTGTTGTCCGCTGGAGAGCTACTGATGGCGGGGCGGCGGCAAGCGTTGATCTGAGTCACCATTCGCCAGGCTGTCGTCAGAGCTTCGAACTTGGAACGGGTAACCAGCTCACGCGGCCGCCTGATCCATGAGCTGCTGCAGCGTGGGCGCCTCGCCCGCACGTGCCGCGTACTGGAAGGCGATCTTCGAGGCTGCATCTGCTGGGTGGCCCCTCCTGGCCTCTCCGAGCAGCGTGAGCGGCGCGCAAGCCCCCGGTCGTCCATGCTGCATGGCTAAGGCGCCTGGGGGTACCGCCAGGCGCAGCAGAGCGCCCGCAGGATGCGGTGCGCAGTGTGTTCCGACAAGGCAGTCGACGAGGCGAGCCAGAGGGTGCGCATCGCCCGTCATGAGCCATCCATCGGGCGACAAGCGCAGCACAAGCAGCTGGAGCGGTGGGGGCTTGCCATGCGCGTCCGTGTCTAAGAGGTGTCCGCTGCACTCGCCGTCCTTCCACTGCAGTGCCAGCGGCGTACACTCGCCTGGGCTGTACACGCACTCCCGGTGAACCAGCAGCAGACCATCACGCCGGAAGGGCACCTCCCCCCGGGCAGCAGCGTGCAGCCCAGCCGCATCCGCAGCCGCGTATGCCAGCGCTCTGAAGTCGTAGGCCCACGCACGCGGCCCGCCCCGCGGCGCGCCTAGCTCGCACAGCTTGGTGTGCAGCCAGTAGAGGCGGAACTCGGCGCCGCAGTCGTACAGGCTGTAGCCTCGCCACACCATCGCGTCTGCGACGCTCAGCACCGGCTCGCCTGCGTGCAAGACGCAGTCCAGGATGGTCAGAGACTCGCTGCCCTCCGCGGTGGCGGCGGAGCCGGCGGGCAGTTGCGACTGGAAGTGCGCCAGTTGGGAGCCGTCCCGGCGGTACGCAGTCGTGCTGCCCCGCGCCGCAACCACGCAGCAGCGCGTGCCCTCCGGCCGCGCGGCCGTCAGCCAGCACTGGGGCAGGTCGGGAGGGACGTCCAAAAGCCTGAGGGAATCTCGGCGGGTGAGTGCGCACGCCGTGAGACGCTCACCGATACACGCACACGCACCACTCAGGCTGCATCAGCGCCTCCGCCAGCACCCTCCGTGCAGCCGGCCTGCGCTGTGCCCCCCGTGGGCGATCCAAGGCCATGTCTGCGTCGCCAGGCTCTTCTGACGCGTCTGCTGCGTCCTCTACACCGCCCGCCAACGCAGGCACCTCCTCCGCTGCGACCTCAGGCGGGTCCCCCACGAGCGCCGCCAGAAGCTGCTGCCGAGCGTGTGCCACCACGCCTTGGCGAGCAGTCCTCTGCGACAAGGTCAGCGCTCGCTGATGCGCTGACAAGCCGCGCGCGCGTGCGTGCCTGTCGCGCCAGCGCATCTGCGCGACGACGCTCCTGCGCCACGCACGCGCGCGCAGCGGACTTGTCCTGAGCGCTGGGCGGACGCAGGCCCGCCATGGCTCTGCTCGCCGCAGCGTGTGACTGTCGCACTGTCCGCTTCCGTCGGCAGTGGCATGCGGGTATAGCTCTAACGAAGAGCGGCAGGGGGCTTGCGAGGCTGCGAGGTGCGAGGGTGCGAGCAGTGGTCGGTCGAGTGGTCGTACGACAGCGTTCGTAGTCTCCTCCGCCTGCGCTATGCCCCACTGGCGGGCTCCGTGGGCGCCAGCCATCTCACATCCTCCGGCGGGCAGTCGCCAGCCCCGCAGCAGAAGGGTCGAGGCTCGGCCAGAGTGGGACGTGCGTGCTCCCTCTCGCTCGCTCGCTGCCGCACACGCTCACGGCGACGCGCGCTTCCAGGACACGGTGCAGAACCTGCGCCAGTTCGCGCTCAGCGAGGAGGAGCTGGTGCGGTGCAGGGGCAGCTCTCGCTCGCGTGCGTGCTGGCTCGCCTCACCCGCGCGCCCTGCAGGCTCGCCGTCGCGCGATACACCGCTCCCGCAACCTCCTGGTCATCTCGCCGCCCGGTGCGTGGGGCGGCTGCTCATTTGGCACCGCGGGGCGCCCGCGCAGGAAGCTGTCTGTCACTGGGGTTTTGAACTCGGGCCCCTCCCTTGCGCGCAGGCCGCCGCCAGCCCGAGGAGAGCGACGAGCGACAGACAGCCGCCCCCTGGGCCTCGGCGCCCGTGCTGGCTGCGCGGCGCGTGCGTGCGCGCCACGTGGCGCCGGTCCGACGCGACAAGCCGCCTGTGCAGCTCGACTACGCCGCCGTGGCTCGCCAGCTGGCCGCCGCGCGCGAGCGAGACTGCGCAGC
>Ga0208951_1000709_pt1 | contig 15336 bp, 11 predicted proteins | sample GreLakmeMI27MSRF_FD_187702 | JGI IMG/M metagenome (GOLD analysis project Ga0208951, IMG submission 187702) | Freshwater lentic microbial communities from great Laurentian Lakes, MI, USA - Great Lakes metaG MI27MSRF (SPAdes) | ecosystem: Environmental > Aquatic > Freshwater > Lake | place: Great... | reverse complement strand
CCGTCCCAGCGCCAGCTGAGCGTCGCACAGGCGCATAAATGGATCGACGCATACCACATTTTGGGCTGAGCGGCGCAGTCGCGCCCCTCCCGCGGCGCGAAAGCTTCCGTTTCCGAAGGTTTGAAGCTTTGAAAGCTTCGGAAAGTTTCCGAAAGCTTGCCAGGCTTTCGGAAATCTGCGGCTCCCTGCAGCTCCCAGGGCGGGCTGCACACCACGACGGCTAGCGAATGGAAGAGGCGGAGGACCGAGGTGTGTGTATTCTTCGAATGATCGAAGCCAAAACAACAGAAGTGAGATGGATGCATCCACGTACATCACACGCACGAAAGAGCATCCGTCACAACTCGTCGGCGGTTCTTGCAACTCCCCGCTGGAGCGGCATCGCATGCCCAGCAATATCAACCTGTACGGCTGGCGCGCCTGCCCTTCTCCGCAGCGTGAAGACGACAGGCGCGTTCACAGGATGACCTTCCCTGTTGCAGATTGAAGCGTTCATGAAGGCCACGCCCCGCTGCCAGCTCACGCCCGCGCTCTCGTGAATATGCCCGCACACGTGGATGGCCGGACGAACGCGAGTGAGCAGCTCTCGCAGCAGGTCATGGCAACCTACATGCTCTGCTGCGCGAGGCACGTAGTCACCGTGGCCAGCAGCTGGGCCGTGAGTCACTACCACGTCCGTGGAGGTGGGAATGCGCGCCCACAGCTGGGCGAGGCCGTCTTTGCCTTCGCCGCGCTCTCGGTTGAACGCACCCCAGAACTGAGGGGTCCAGGGGGCGCCGAACACCGTGTAGCCGCCCCGCACCGTGGAGACTGAGTCACCACAGAGGAGAGTGCTGGAGGAGCTGCACAGCAACTGGGCGCACGCAGCTCGCTCGCCGGCTTCACCGGCCAAGTCCTTGTCCAAGCAGCGCTCGTGGTTGCCTGCGGCTCCGTGTGAGTCACAGCCCGAGCACAGCTGAGCGCCTCGCACCGGCTATGAGTACTTTCTGTGCGTGCGGCTGCGCGTGCCACCAGATCGCAAAGCTAGAGACTTCAGCCACAGTTCCATTGCGCGTGAAGTCGCCCGCGTGTAGCAGCACGTCGCCAGGCGGGAGCTGCGCCAGCTCCTCGTGGCGACTGTGCGTATCGCTGATGCAAACGAATGTGCAGGCATCCTCTGCGCCGCCGTGACCACCGAAGGTTGGCGATGGCGCGCAGAGCATGCCGAAGCAAGCGCACGGGGTGGAGAGAGAGAGAGAGAAGAGAGAGGTTAGCTCAGTCAGCGTGCAGGACAAGGGAGCGGACGCGAACTGCCTGTTCGACTGTGCAGTAAGTGTTCAAGTCATCGCTCGGAGGCACCAGAGGCTTCTTGCGCCGCCTGCGCAGCCACCTGCGCCCGCCGCGCCGCCTGCCTCGCCTCAAATGCTTCCTCCTGTGCCCTGGCCGCGTCCACGTCGACAGTGGCGCTTTGGAAGGCGAGCTCACCCGCTCGTTTCGCCCGCGCTCGTGCCTCTTCCGGTGTGGCGCCCTCGGCCCGCGCCTGGCGCAGCTCGAACAGCTCCGCAGCGCTCTTGGCCATGTACGCTGGCTCCAGCTTGTCTCTCTCGCGCTTCTCCTCGGCTGCCAGCCTCGCCTCCGCAGTTTCTCTCGCCATCGCGCGGATGCGACGCACCCGCCGCTCCTCTGTGCTCAGGGGCTGCGTACGTTCGACAGGCTGCAGCAGCTCGCGGCAAGCCTCCGTCTGCGAGCGAGCGTCAGAGGAGTTGCTGTTAGCGCTTTCGAAGCACGCACCGTGCACAGCTCGAAGGCGCTCTGCGCGGGCGCCCCTTGCGCGGGTGCGCTGAGCAGCGTGAAGGCCAGCGCGAGGGCACAGGCGCGCTGGCCGACGAGCCGCGGATGTGCTCCCCGAGGCTGGGCCTCACGGGCCTGCTGCGCCCGCGGCATGCATGCTCTGGCCGCCAGCGACGTGCGCAGCATGGCAGAGGAAACGGAGCGAGTGGTTTTGACCAAATTGCGCAGTGCGGCACACGCACGCACGGGCGCACAAGATTGCGCACTTCGCTTGCCCCGCCTGTGCTGTGTGCTCTGTGACCGTCCCCTCAAGCTCAGATGGAGCCTGCTGAGGCGCCTGCCGCGTCTGCGTCGGCCTTGAAGCAGGGCGGCCCTCCGGAGCTCGGCGCAAGCGCAATATGCGGAGGAGTGGGTGCCGCCGTCACTGTGCTCGCGCTCACAAAGAACGCCACGGCTGTCACGGGCAGCGCAGACGGAAGCCTGCAGGCGCGTCAAAGCTGCGTGAGCTGCGTGAATTGCCGGTGTGCCGCCGTAGCGAACCGCCCTGCGCTGCTCTGATGCCCTCCACACGTCCTGACACCCCCCTTCTCGCGCTGTGCTGGGCCTAATAGGTGTGGAGGGTGGCAGACGGACGCAGCCTGCTGACTGTGCCGGACGCGCACGCGGGCGGCGTGAGCGCTCTGTGCCTGCTGCAGCTCAAGGATGGCAGCTCCAGCGCGCTTTCCGGGGGCCTCGACGGCTCCCTGCGCGTGCACTGCCTGCAGGAGGGCACGCTGCGCTGCGAGTCCCGCGGCGCGCACGCGGGCGCAGTCACCGCCGTGTGCTGTGCCCGGGACGGCACCAGAGCCTACAGCGTCGGCGCCGACGGCGTGGCGCGCCTGCTGCTGGTGCCCTCGGGCCTGGCGGCGGGCCCGCAGGCGGCCTGGCAGGCTGCGCTGGCGGTGGCCGCCACCGTTGCTCCCGGTGACGGCCCTTTTACAGCGGCCCAGCTGTCGCACGACGCCACCGTGCTGTTCACAGCCACCGCTGGCGGCGCCGCGCACGCCTGGCGCGCGGCGGACCTGTCTGCTCTGTGCTCCTTCTGGGGCCACAGCGGGCCGGTGCGCTGCCTGGCGCTGTCGCAGGCGCACGACAGCCTGGTCACAGCCTCCGCAGACGGATCCGTGCGACTCTGGCGCACCGCGCAGGGCGGCGCGGCGGCGCAGGTGCTCTCCGTCCCTCCAGACAGCGGCGGGGACTCGCCCGACGAGCCAACCGGCCTGGCGTCCACAGCCGACGCCGCCATGCTCTACGTCGCCTACGCCAGCGGCGCGCTGCGATGCTGGCGTGCAGATGGCGTGTGCCTTCGCTGCGCGCCGCCTGCAGCGGAGGGTCAGCCGATCACAGCGCTGGCGCTCTCTCACGCGGAAGACCGACTGGCCGTAGCTTCTCTGGACGGAAGCATCCGCCTCCTGCGCTGCTCCGACCTGGTTATCACGCAAACGCTGGTCGGGCATAAGCAGGCTGTGACCTGTCTGGCCTTTGCCAAGGATGGATCCACAGTCACGGCGGGCGGAATGGAGGGCATCTTGCGCATCTGGCGTGTGGGCGCCGCCGCGCCGCTGTTTTCGCGCACCGCCTGCCTGACGTTGAACACGCGCACGCCGGGCTGCATTCCACAGAATTTGAGTAAGGTGGTGCAGAGCACGCTCAGCGCTGTGGGCAAGGAGATCGGCCCGGGGTCTCTGCGTCGCGCGCAAGCGGCGGCGGCCGTCACGGCTGCGGTGGGCGCCGCGCAGGCGGCGACTTCGAGCGCAGCGGCGGCGATTGCGGCTGCGATCAGAGAGCGGCGGGAGAGGGAGAGGTCGGGTGTCGCGGCGGGCGCTGCCTCACCAACAGCTGCGTCGGATGTGGCGGCGGCGAATGTTCCGGAGGCGTACGATGCCATGGCGACGGAATGAGCCCTCCCTTTTTTGGTGCACAGTCTTTCACTGACTCTCCTCGCTCGTCTCGCGACTGACGACGTCGCAGCACGCGCAGCAGGAGACGCGGGATGGCGTGCGCGCATCTGACGCCGCTGACGCACACACGTACTTCCTTGTCCAGGTGGCCTTCTCTTGGAGTGCTTACCCACGGCCTGCGCCGCAGCTGCTCGCCGCGCGCGAGCTACGGCAACGGCGGCGGTAGCAAGCCGATGCCGAAGCAGCTTGCGTTGGACCTGGACTTAGCAGCACGCAACGTGCGGGTATCGAGCATCACCAAGGGGCGCTACGCAACCTCGCTCTCTCCCGTGGAGCGCGCCGAGGCTGACATCTATCACGTGAGTGCGCGCGATGCGCGGCCCAAAAGGCCAAGGCCCGTGGCTCACGCAGCTTTCTTGTGCCTCGCCTCGGCCACAGGCAATCTCCGTGGCTTTGCACGGCACGCCCTGGCGGCCCTTCACCCGCGCGTTGTCGCTGAGCGGCGCTGTGCTTGTGCTGGCACTGTTGACCAGTCGGGCCTTGGACGTGGCCCTGGCTCATTTCGAGGCGCGCGAGGAGGCTCAGCGGCGCGCCAAACGCGCCGAGCGCAAGGTGCTGACAAAAACGGTGGCGCCGGAGGGCGATGTGCTGCCTGATGACATGGCAGGGGTGCCTCTGGTGCACACCTACCTGACTCGGCCGGGGCTCTTCCTGGTGTGGACCACCGCAGCCTCCGCCGTCGCTGCGCTGCTGCTGCGCGCCGCCGCGTCCTCGGCCGCCATCGCGGGACAATCGCTGGAGGCGCTGATCTATGCGGCCTGGCAGCTGGCGCTTGTCTCCTGCCTCTCCTGGGGCCTGGTACTGTACAGCGGCGCCATGCTGGAACACGCCGCATTGGACGACCCCGGCCGGGCGCCCACTCTCCGGATGCTCCACACGCTGCTCGCCCGGGCCGTCGCCGCTGTGGCCGCCATCCTATGCCTCGGCGTCCTTCGCGTGCCCCTCTCCGCGCTGCTCACCTTCGGAGGCGTGGGAGGCGTGCTCATCGGCGTGGGCGCGCGCGAGATCGCGTCCAATGCAGCTGCGGGCATCAGCCTGCAGTGGTCACACTTCATCCATGAAGGGGACTTCATCGTCCTGGTGGGCAAGGACATCTCTGGCACCGTGGTCGAGCTGAGTCTGACCACCGCCACTCTGCTCTGCGCGGACGCCACGCGCGTCACACTGCCAAACGCGCAGCTGGGCGGCGGCGCGGTGCGCAACCTGAGTCGGCGTACCGCGTCAGCTGTAACGGCGGAGTATGCGGTCAACGCGGCATACGCGGCGAAGCTGCCATCGCTGTGTCGCCGCCTGGAGCGTTTTCTGGCATCGCATCCAGGCGTCAGCGCGAGCACCTGTGGCGGCGTGCTGACCACCGCGGTGACGCTGTCAGCCTCCAGCAAGCACCAGAACGCGCTGACCGTCACACTCACGGCGTACGTGGAGACGCAGGGCCGCACGGCCGCCGAGGTGGAGCGCGTGAAGCGCGAGGTGCTGATCGGCGTCTCGCGGCTGGTGCTTGACTCTGAGCTGGCGCTGGCGCAGCCGGTAGTCACTGCTGTGCTGCCCATCCAGGCAAGCACGGAGTCGTCGCGGCAACAGACGGGGCCCTTCCGCCGCCGTGCACTCTTCCCGCGCACCCCGAGGAAGCAGCCGGGCGCCCCGCCTGCCGAGACGGGGCTGGTCGGCGTGGACGACCCGGAGGGCTTTGCGTGGCGCACGGGCGAGCTGGAACAGAACGAGTGAGCGCTGGCGCAGCGGGGGATGAGCACGCTGAGCATCGGGGACTTGAAGCATGGCGGCCCGGTGCTCATCTACGAGTCTGCAGGGCCGGGGGCGAGCGGATGCAGCGGCGCAGACGACCATCGCCAGACCGTAGTGTCGCTCACCGCCCTCGAAACCGATGCCAGCGTGATGCAAATGGAAGGTCAAGGGCAGCTTCGACATTCTCGAGCCCTACCTTCCGCCTTCCATGAGCGGTCGCTTCTTTTCGGGGCTGCGACCGGCACCGCGCGAGGATGTGGGCGAGTCGCCGGCGCCCTTGGAGTCGGGCGCCGAGGCCGAGGCGGCTGCTCAGCATGAGGTAGTGCCCATCAAGCCGCCAATGAGCCTCTCCGCCGCCGCCGCGCAGATCTACAAGCTCACCAGCCTCTCCAGCGACGCATTCTTCGTGACGGCGCTGAGCGAGGGATTCATGACGAACATGTACGTCAGCCCGTCCGTCACAAAGCAAATTGGCTATACACCGGAAGAGCTTTTCAGCCGGTGCGTGCGGTGCCTCTCAGTTGGGACAACTCTGCTGAGGCTCGCAGCACCAGGCAAGTCCCGCTGGAGGCTTGCGTGCACCCGGACGACCTGGAGAAAGTGCGCGACATTATTCGCCGGGGTCAAGGCGAGGAGGGCAAAAAGCACCGGCGGGAGTTCATCGAGCTGCATTCCTTCTCCTACCGCCGGCGACGCAAGGACGGCACCTGGGCTGACCTGGAGCTGGGCGGGACAACCGACGTGCGTCCTGCGTCAACTGCAGCCTTGGTCCGCCTGGCGACGCGCATTCTGAGCTGACGCGCGGCATCGCTGCGCAGGGCACCTTGTTCTACGGCATCGGGCGAGACGTGAGCGCGGACAAGGCTGTGGAGCACGCGCTGAAGGATCTACTCACGTCTACGTCGTTCGACCTCAGACTGAACGCGCAGACAATCTTAGCTGCAACATCATTGCTCCTCAAGAACCTTGCGGTGCAACAGGACGAAGAGGCTCTGTTCCTGACCAACGCGGTGCAGTCTGCGTGCGGCCTGCTGCACGGCCTCGTCTCGAACGTGGTGGAGGTGCGCTCGCTTTCGCTGCCTGTCGGCGCACGGCGTGGGCGCATAGCTGCACTGCCGATGCGGTGCCGCGATGGCCGTCTCTGACGCGCGCTCCGGTCGCTGACTGCTCTGCCAGATGCACAAGATCGAGGCTGGTGAGGTTTCTCTGACGCGCAAGACGTTCTCCATCCGCCAGATGGTGCGCGACATCCTGCAGATGTGCCGCCTGGGTCTTGCGGAGCGCATGAGCGACCTGGTGTGGGATGACGAGGCGACGCCGCTGCCTGAGCGTGTGGAGGGCGACCTGTTGCACCTGCAGCAGATCACGCAGAACCTGGTGGGCAACGCCATCAAGTTCGCCAACGGCTCGCTGGTGCGCGTGAGCGCGCGCATGGAGCGGGCGGGCAGCGAGGACGTGCTGCGGCTGGACGTCTCGGACCAGGGCGTGGGCCTCACCCAGGAGGAGTGCAGCCGCGTCTTCCTGCCCTTCGAGCGCGCGCCCGACAGCGAGGGCGGCGGCACGGGCCTGGGGCTGCACATCAGCCGCACCTTCGCTCGCGCTCTGGGAGGTGATGTCACGGCCTTCAGCGCCGGCAAGGGCCGCGGCGCAACCTTCACCGCGTGCATCCCAGTGCGCGTCATCGACGACGGGTCCGCGCCCGCGGCGGCCATCAAGCAGAGCGTGCTGGTGCCCTCCTCGCTGCCCAATGAGAGCACGGTGGAGGCAGCTCACTCAACCACCCTCGTTCTGCCGCCGGAGACGGACATCGTGCTCAGGATGCTCCAGGAGCTCATGCAGCACGCCTCCGATGTGTTCCTCTTCACCGATCCCACAGGCCCCGCCAGCACCAAGCCAGTGCGCATTCGCTTCATCAGCCCAAACGTACGCAAGGTGCTCGGCTGGCGCCCGGACCAGGTCATCGGCAAGCACTGCCTCGACGTGCTGCATCCGGACGACTTAGAGCTGCAGAAGCGCACCATCGGCGACCTGTTCAAAGTAGCGGGCTTCACTGCTCAGTGCATGCGCCGTTTCCTGTGCGCCGACGGCTCTTACAAATGGATGCACATGGACCTGTGCTACGATGGCGAGATCGTGTACTGCGTGGCGCGAGATGCGACGCGGCACAAGCGCGCTGAGGCTGCTCTCTTCGACTACCTGCGCTGCACCTCTCACGACATCCGCACGCCCTGCCACTCCATCAGCACTGCCGCGCAGCTGCTGGGCTCGCTTGGCAGCGTCCACAGCGATGCGGAGGCGGTCTTTCTGGTGCGGGCGATCAGCTCGAGCTGCAAGACGATGCTTGGCGTGATACGAAACGTGCTGGAACTGCAGAATGCAGAGGCGGTTGGCGCTGCGTCGCGTGCGGCCGCGGCGGCAGCAGAGGCGACACCCGCAGCGCCGCCCGAGGCCCCGCCTGCAGCGCCCGAGGCCGGCGAGGCTGTGCGACTGCTGCGCCGTGCGGCGGAGGACGACCCCGTGGGCGCGCCCACCGCGCAGCGCCAGCGGACGGAGGCTCCCTCGGGCACGCCGGCGCCCCTGGTGCGCCTGCTGCTGGCGGAAGACCACCTGCTGAACGCCAAGCTGGTGAAGCGGCTGCTTGAGGGCAAAGGCTTCGTCGTCGACCTGGCTGAGAACGGCGCTGTCGCGCTGGCCATGCTGCAGGCATCGCTGGGCGGCGCGGCCGGTGCGTCGCCCGCGCCGGAGCTGCTGCTGTCGGACATCCAGATGCCCGTGCTGGACGGCATCGAGCTCATCAAGCGCTTCCGCGCCTGGGAGGCGCAGGCGCGGCCCGGCAGCCGCCTGCCCGCCGTGGCGCTGACAGCCAACGTGCTGGACAGCATGGTGCAGGAGTGCGCGGCCGCGGGCTTCGATGGACACATGTCCAAGCCGCTGCGCGCCGACTGCGTGCCCGAGCTGCTCAAGCACCTGCCGGCGCGCGGCTAGCACGCAGTGCACCTCGATTACGCCGTCGGAGGAGGATGTGCGACCGATGGCGCCTGACAGCTGCAGAGAGACCACGAGACGCGAGACGGCGCAATGCGGCCTGACAACGATTTGTTTCAAATGCAGCCTGCAGATGCTTTGCTGAGCGTCATCTTGCTCTGCGGCGCCTGACAATTCCCAGACGCGGCTCAGTCGAGTACCTCTGGGATGGGTCCCAGAAGGTCCGTTATGGGACATGTCCGGAACACCTCTGCTTCTCCCAGACTCCTTTATCTCTCCTGCTCCACAACCTGCTGTGATGTCGCCCTTGAATGTGGGCCGCAGCGCCGCTACGCTACTCGCCCTGCTGATGGCGTGTGCGCTGCGCGGCGCCTGCGGCGTGGAGATGAAGAGCATCTCGGTGGGTGGCGTGCCCAAACAGGTGATGCTGTTCGCTCCTTCCAACGGCTTTGGTGCCTCCTCCCCCGGCACCGTGCCTCTGGTTCTCTTCCTCCGCTCCTTCACCTGCAACCTGCCAGACGCGATTGTCGGCCTGCTGCCCGCCGCCCGCGACCAGCAGGAGCTCTCCAACTCTGACATCGGCCTCGCGCGCGCCGCCGCTGATGCCACTGGCGCCATCTTCGCGCTGGTGGATGCACCGCGTTCCGTCAAGATCTGCACCGTCTGTGCGCAGAGCGCCGCCTACGCCCTCAGCGGCAACGCCTCCTCATTCGCCACGTCCGGCGAGCGCGGCAGCATCCTGCTGGGCAGCGCGGTGCTATCGCTGGCGGCCAAGGCTGGCGCCGACTGCCCTGCCTGGGACTCCGGCAGTGCCTGCTGCCAGACTGTGAGCAAGCCGGGGGGCGATGTGCCCGTCGTGCTCCAGGTTCTGGCGGAGCTCAAGTCCAAGCTGCCCTCTGTCAACGCGTCGAATGTCATCCTGGCCGGAGTGAGCGCGGGAGGCTTCATGGCGCTCCGCACAGCCTGCGACGCGCCGGCTGGCACTTTCGCCGGCGTCTTCTCCTTCGCCGGCAGCGCCGGCAGCCCCTCGGATGTGCAGCGCTGCAAGCCTCCCAAGCCGCTGCCGGTCATCGTGGCCCATGGTGTGAAGGACCTTCGTGTGGCGTTCGGCGGCAGCATCCCCGGCCCGTACCCGCAGTTCATCGGCGCCGAAGCGACGCTGGCCAAGTGGGCCAGCGTGGACCAATGCCCGGGCGCCACCTCCAGCCGCAACGTGCGCGTTGGCGGGCAGCCCAGCTCGGACCTGCGCGTGGTGAGCTACAGCGGATGCCGTGTGCAGCCCGTCGAGGGGTGGTTCACGCCCTGGGGTGTGTCACTCTGCGCGGCGGCCAGGTCAGGCGCCGGACTGACGCAACCTCGTCGCCCGACAGGCCACACGCCTCCCCTGCTGTCCGATGACCCGGGCCGATTCGCGGCCACCGAGGTGTTCGTGTCGGCTTTCCAGCGCCTGCTGGGCCAGCGCAACAGCGTGAGCAACAATGCCCCGTGATGCGGTCACGCAGTCTTTTGGCATGCGCCATGGCATGTCGGCATGTTAGCTCTAGTGATGTGGTCCGTCACGGTCATGTGCAACTCAACGCAATACTTGTGCGCTGTTAGGCTGTTGTGTGCTTGCAGTCAGAGCAACAGGCGCCCTGAGGCCTGATGAGCCTGCCCGTTGACTACGGAGGGACCCGGCCGACCGGAGGTGACGTGTCTGCCTGTCGGGACCGAAGAAGTGGCGGTCCCTTTTGACCGCGTCCCTTCGCGTGTCGCGTGTGACGTACGCGTTGCGCAGCCTGCAGGCTTGACGGCCGGGGTGGTGGCTGGACATGTTTCGAGCCGTTGCGCCGCTGAGCGCCGCGCCAGCCTCTGCGTGCGCGTCTGTTCCTACGTGCGCCTTTGAAGTTGCTTCTGCAACCGCCTTCGCCACCAGCTCGGTGCTGGAGCCGCACGCGGCTCGCCGCAAGGCGATCTTGGCGGCGCACCCGGAGATCCGTGAGCTGTTTGGGCCGTGCAGCCAGACCAAGTGGACGGTGGCGCTCGTAGTGGGTGCGCGCCCCCGTTGAAGTGCCTCGCCCCCGTTTGCCCCGCAGCCAGCGGGCGCGCCCGCGGCTCGCGCTGCGTGTTCCTGTCGCGGCTCGCTGACGCTGCGCGCGCGTGGTGGTGCCCCCAGGCCTGCAGTTTGCTGCCGCGTCCCTTGCGAGGTCGCTGCCCTTTTGGCAGCTCCTCCTGCTGGCCTGGGCGCTGGGCGGCCTTCTGACCAGCAACCTGTTCCTGGCGGCCCACGAGGTGTCCCACAACCTGGCGTTTTCGCGACCGGTCCTCAACAAGCTCCTCGGCCTGCTGGCAAACGCACCCGTCTGCGTTCCCTTCTCCATCCCCTTCGCCAAGTACCACCTGGAGCACCACCGCGCGCAGGGACAGGCTGGCGTGGACTGCGACCTGCCCCACCCGGCCGAGGCTGCTCTGGTGAGCTCAGGAGGGTCGCCCGCCAAAGCCGCCTGGATGTCCATGCAGCTGGTCTTCTACGCGCTGCGGCCACTCATCGTGCGTCCCAAGCCGCCCGGCACATGGGACGCGCTGAACCTGAGCTTCTGCCTGGCTGTGGACGCGGCGCTGTTGCTGAGCCCCTCGTTTGGGCCCCGCGCGCTGCTGTACCTGCTGCTGTCGGTGCTACTGGGCGGAGGGCTGCACCCCGCGGGAGCGCACTTCATCGCGGAGCACTACATGTGGCCTGCGGATGCCGCCGCCATCGCCGCCGAGGCGCACAAGTCGTGCGCCCAGAAGGACCAGGAGGCTGTGGACGGCACGGGTGCTGCGCAGGAGACGTTCAGCTACTACGGCCCCTGGAACGCGCTCACCTACAACGTGGGCTACCACAACGAGCACCACGACTTCCCGCGCATCCCGGGCACTCGCCTGGCCGCCGTGCGCGCCGCAGCGCCAGAGTTCTACGCCACGCTGCGCCACCACACCAGCTACAGCGCGGTCATCTTCGCATTTGTGTTCGACTCCAGGATGGGGCCCTTCTCGCGCGTGGTTCGCACCAAGAGCGCCTAGGCTGCCCTGGCCTGCTGCCGGGCGCTGGGAGATCTACTGTATGGGGGGGGGGCCGGGAAGGATTCATGTTGCCAGCCGTGCTTCGCACGGCTTTGGCTTTTGCTTTGATTATTTGTGGTGCTTGGCTGGGCTGCGGCACCTTGCGCTGTGCTATTCAAACTGCTTTGTACGCGACGCAGCGACGGGCGCCCGCCGTCTCAGACGCGCGCCGAACGCGCCGTCCGTGTGCGTCCTGTGCGGCATGGGCGCCAGGAATCGTCCGTCGGGGGACAACGCCTCCCGCGGTATGCCCTCAACCGCGTCCGCCCTCTCCAGCTGCCACTCCGCCCGGCCCAGCTGCGAGTCCAGGAACGCCTTCACCACGCCCGAGTTCTCCTCCGGCTCCGTGCTGCAGGTGCTGTAGACGAGCAGGCCGCCCGGCTGCGCCAGCGACGCGGCCGCGGAGAGCAGGCTCAGCTGCAGCTCCGCAGCGCGCGCCACGTCGGGCTCTACGCGCCGCCAGCGCAGGTCCGCCCGCTTGGCAAGCACGCCCAGGCCGGTGCATGGGGCGTCCACCAGGACGGCGGAGAAGGATGCCGCGCGGCCGGGTGCCGCGCACCACTCCCGCACGTCGCCCACGCTGCAGCTCAGGCGCCCGCTCAGCCCCTGCGCCGCCGCGGCGGCCACCAGCATGCGCATGCGCCCCGGATGTGCGTCCAGCGCGGTAACGGAGGCGCCCCGAGATGCCGCGAAGAGGGCTTTGCCACCCGGAGCCGCGCACACGTCCGCCAGCGACATGCCCGGCCGGGGCTCCAGCAGCTGCACCACCAGCGCCGCAGCCTCGTCCTGCAGCGCCAGACGGCCTGCTCTGAGGTGCGCCCGCAGCGGCGCGAGCGTGCCCTCCACCCGCAGCAGGTGCGCTGGAAGCAGCGCGGAGGGGGCGGCCTGCACGCCGTCAGCCACGCAGGCGCCCGCCAGCTGCTCCAGGCTGGTGGCTGGGTCGCAGGGGCGCAGGCCGTGCGCTGGCTGCGCCCGGTTGGAGGCGGCCAGCAGCGCTAGGGCCTCCTCGCGGCCGTAGCGCTGCACCCAGCGCAGCACGATCCAGTCGGGCATGCTCAAGGCTACGCCCAGCGCAGACACGCACGCCTCCAGGGGCGCACCCTGGTCGGGCAGCGGCGGCTCGGGCAGCGTGCCGGCCTCACGGCACCGCACCGCGCTGCGCAGCACCGCGTTCACCAGCGCCGCGGCGCGCGGGCGACGCAGCGCCCGCACGGCTGCGACCGCCTCGTTGACGGCTGCGTGCGGGGGCGTGTCTAGGAGGAGGAGCTCGTAGAGCGCAACGCGCAGCACGTTGTGCACCGTGGGCTCCAGCTTGCCGCACCCGCCGTCGTACAGCGCGCCGATGAGCGAGTCCAGGCGGCGCCGCCACACGGTGACGCCCGCTAGCAGCTGTGTGGCGAGGCGTGCAGAGTCGCTGGAGGGCGCCTCCCCAGAGTCGCCCAGCAGAGAGGTGAACGCGCCGTCCTCCTCCACACGCAACAGCTGCCAGGCGCGTCAGGGAAAAGGAAAGCAAAGGCACGCAGGCTGCGTTCTGAGTGCTGTGAGCGCTTGTGTATCCGGAACTCAGACAGGGGCGAAAAGGCGACACGGCGACTAAACCGTGCCACGCTCATCAGGGCCGAAGCCGTCAGATGAACTATGCTTTGGTGTTGTTGGCTCATCAGCCGGAACACAGGGCGCAGAGCTGAGAGCACAGAGAGGCGGCTGAACCCTGATCCAGCTCTGGTTGGAGCCCGCACGCGCCTGTTTCACGGCCAGTACGCGTCCAGATGCGTGTGCTCCACCAGCTGCTGCCACCTCCCGCGGATGCGGCTCTGAGGGCTGCGAGGGCGGGCGCTTTGCTGGACGCCGACTCGATGTCAACTGCTTGACGCCATCGCCTGGGATCGGCGCAGGGCGCGGCGCAGGGCGCAGCGCACCGCCAGGGCCCGCCGCGCAGCGCACGGGCAACCGCGCCGCACGCGGCAGCGCGCCAGGGCAGAGGCGTGCTGCTGGAGGCATCGCAGAGAGGCGAGGCTTTGTCTGCACAGCCCTACTGCGCCTCCATCCGCGCGGCTAAGGCCGTTCACGTCATTGCCAACACAGGGGCGAATGGTGTGGCCGCTCACCGTGCCTTCGTCCGACAAAATCTGGTGAGTGTGTTCACTGCCTTCACACGGTGGCTTCAGTCGTCGTCAGAGTCGATGACTCGCCGCTTGCCGGCCTTTTTGGGTCGCTCCTCGCTCCAGGAGCCCTCGCTGTCACTGTCGCTGAATGCGAAGCCAGGGGCCGCCTTGCGCTTCTTCTTCTCGCTGTGCGCCTTGGCCGTCAGCTCCAGCGGGCGCGCATGCGGCTGCTCCGCGTCGTCGTCGTCAACGCCCTCCAGGAAGCCCTTGCTCATGAGCCCCCCACCGCTACGAGCGTCCTCCAGCGCGTACTTGCGAGCCACGTCAGCCTGCTTGCGCGCCAGCAGGTCCCGGTCCTTGGACCGCGCCAGCTCCTCCTTCTCCAGGCCCAGCTTCTCTCGCTCTGGGTCAACGGTGGTGAACGTCTTCTTCAGCTTAGACACCTTGGCGTGCCGCTGCGCAGTCGCAGCAGCCAGCAGCTTGTGTGACTTGCTGTCCAGCGAGCTGGGCCGCAGGGTGAGGCGCGTGGCCAGGGGGGCTGTGGCGGCCAAGATGCTGGCAGGCGGGGCAACCCTGGCAAAGAGGTGCGCGTTGTCCTTGGAGATGTCCACCGGCGCAACGTCCAGCGTCTCGCCGCCCAGCTGCAGCTGCAGGCTGCCGTCCGACCAGCGCACGAAGCGCGCGTTGGACTCGGCCTCTCCGGCTGCGTTGAATCGCCAGCGCACCACGTTGTTGTCAAAGGCGCGCACCTCCTGGCGCCCAAACGCGTCCGTCACCACGTCACCCTCCAGCTGGTGCTCCAGCGCGTCGAAAGGCAGGCTATTCACCTGGCAGATGTTGCTCTGACGCAACAGCACGGACTGCACGCCGGGCGCTGTGCGTCATGCGGGGGCGCCCGCGTCAGCCTGGCGGGTGGGCGCGCCGCGGGGCTGGCGGCAGGCCGGCACGCACGTGGGGGCGGCAGCAGGGGCGCTTGGACGTGCAGCGGCGGGCCGGTGGGTGCCGGGGCGCGGTCCGGAGCGCGCCGCCGCAACTCCTCCTCCTCTTCCTCAGCCTCCTCCGCGGCAGCCTCCTGCACCACCACCAGCTGCGCGGCGCGAGACGCGAGCGTGTGAGCGACAGCACGTGGGCGGAGCGAGCACTAGGGTTGAATGGAGAGGCGACGCACCGCGCGCTCTGACGCCGCGGCAAGGGAGGGAGCGGAGGGCAGCTCCTCCTCGTCAGAGTCGGAGCCGAACAGGTCCGCAATCACGCCCGCAGTGGCCCCGGCCATCGCGAGTGACGGGCACGCTCTCGAAAAACAGGCACTGACAGCGCACAGCGGTGGGCGAGTGAGCAAGCGGTCGCGAGCAGGCCCGTCTGCAGGCAGGCGTGAAGCTCGTGTCGAGAGCACGGAATGCGCAGCGAGGGGGTCAGAGTCCGCAGGCAGGACCGACCAGAAAGAAGACGAGCACGCAGCGTACAGGGGGGGCCCACCCTTAAGAATGCAGAATTTGGGGAGAGCGTCTCAACTTCTTAGTTCCAGCCCTCCGCGGGCCGTAAGAGGGGTCTCAACTTCTAAAATTTTGCTCCGGCGCTGCGCGCCGGGGGGCTCAACTTCTTGTTTCAGCGCGTGGCCTTGCGGCGTGGCTGCTGCTGCCTAGCGCTCCCCT
>Ga0208951_1000708_pt1 | contig 15342 bp, 14 predicted proteins | sample GreLakmeMI27MSRF_FD_187702 | JGI IMG/M metagenome (GOLD analysis project Ga0208951, IMG submission 187702) | Freshwater lentic microbial communities from great Laurentian Lakes, MI, USA - Great Lakes metaG MI27MSRF (SPAdes) | ecosystem: Environmental > Aquatic > Freshwater > Lake | place: Great... | reverse complement strand
GCCACGGCGAGGCAACGCACGGCCTGACGGTGCGCCTGGGCCAGCGGGTGCTGGTGGAGGGCGCCCTGGCGCACGCGGTTCAGTGCGGGGGCGCCGACCCGCTCGACGCCCAAGCTGCGGACGGCCAGCCGGAGGAGCTGGACTGGGAGCTGGTGGACTACACGCCCGCGGCGGAGGGGGAGCCCCCTCGGCGGTGCGTGCGCGTGACGCTGCGCAAGGCGCAGTCCCTGGGCGCCACCCTGGTGTTTTGGTGGCCGCGCGCGCTCGCGGGCGACCCCGCCATCGACACGCAGCTCATACTGGACAGACAGCGCGCCGCGGGGCGCACGCTGGCCGCACGCGCGCTGTGGGAGCAGGCGGAGGAGCAGTTCAAGGCGAGGGTGCGCGCGCAGGAGCGAGTGGAGGTGGACGTCTGACACCACACTCGCCGAGGAGCTCTGCTGGCACCTCATTGAGACTGCGCACACGCTGAGCGCACGCCTTTGAACGAGACGGAGCACTGATACCTGCGTAAGTGTGGCGTGTGCATGTGTGAGCATGATGAGCATGAGCGTCAGCGTCGCCGCCTCACTGAGTGTTGCGCGCCGTGCGGCCTTCACGCATCGCACCACATCGTGCCGTCGTCGGCTATGGGCGCCTCAGTGGGCGGCGGGGCCCCTCGTGACAGGGGCTGCGCTGCAAGCAATGATGCGTCTGGCTGCGGCGGCGGCCCGGCGGCTGCGCAGATTGTGCGCAGCACTTTGGCCCTGCCACGTCACGGGTCAGCGAGAGCGCCCAAGGCGCTGCACGCGCGGGACAGCGCACTTGTAGAACGCCGGGCGCAAGGTTCGCTTCGGCAGGAACGACCGCGGCGCAGACGCATCGCCGGGTGGTGCGCGAAGCAGCACAAACAGCTTGAGGCCTGCGCGCAGCGCTTCAGGAGAGCTCCCAGAGCGCCCGCAACAGCAAAAGGACCGTGGAGAGTCGGAGGGGCCACCAACGCGCCTTGCGGAGCGTGAGGCGCGTTCACCAGAGACTGAACCAGACAACGCTGCACGCGGCGGGCAACGTCGGCGGCGACAGCTGTGCCCCGCGCTTCGTGCCCAGCAGGCGGCTCGACGGTGCTCGCACTGTCCGCTGTCTCCTCTAAGACCAGCGGGGGCAGCCGCAGCTCGTACGCCTCGCGCGGTCTGGACGCGGACGTGCCTAGGATCAGCACCACCGAACGGGGCGCCAGCTGAGCGAAGGCTTCTGCACTGAGCGACTCGCAGAGCTGTCGCAGCTGAGCCACCGCCCTGCTCAGCTTGCGGTCCACCACTCGGCGGCGGCGGCGCGGCGGCGTCTCGTCAGCGCTGGGGGGCGCAGCGAGCTGGAGGCGTGGCGAAGTGAGCGCGGGAGTGCGCGGGATGGCGAGACGCAAGGTCGTTGTTAGCAGGCGCCAAACTCGCTGCTGGGTGCGCAGTGCGTGCAGCTCGCGCGCCTGTGCGCAGAGTTCTTCGTACAGTCTGTGTGAGTGCGCACACGAGGCGTGAGCCCCGCGGTCCAAGCTAGCACGGCACGCTCATGCCTATCGCACAAAGCAAGCACCGCACCCGGGAAGCTGCGCTCGCAGGAAGAGCAGCGGCTTCAGCACCTCACAGCACACAGCTGCGGCTGTTTCTGGCGCAAGCGTGCGCGGCAGCGGCACGCGCAGGGTCGCAAGCACAGCGTGATGCTTGGGCGCACGCGGCATCGCCACGAACGGCACCGCAAATGAATGCCAGCGTCGTGATGAAGCCGCGCTCTCACCGCTCTCAGCCCAGCGACAGATATGCGCTTACCGAGGGGAGGACTGAGTGTCGCATCGATCAAAGATCCGCGCGGGTTGGACCAAAACAACCAATGCACGCCGCCCTCCGCCTGTGCCATCACGTCACCTGCCGCGCCTCGCCGCGCGTGTTGTTGCAGGTTCGCGGCTGTGCGCGCATGCAGCCTGCCGTGGTATCCGTGAGCGAGGCGTCAACCACTCGGTGGCTTCGCCTGAACACCATCAAATACACGGACGAAAAGGGCGCCGAGCGCCTGTGGGACGCCTGCGAGCGCACGACGCGCAAGGCGGAGGCGAGCGCGGACGGTACGGAGTGCGCACTGGCGCAGCGCACAGCTCACAAGCTCCTCTGTAGCCGTGGTTATCCTCGCAGTGCTGAGACGCCAAGGCGCGGAGCCGCACACGCTGCTGGTGAAGCAGTTCCGCCCGCCGGTGCGTGCTGACGCATCGGCGAGGCCGCTGCTGACAGACCCTCCCACAGATGGGTGCGCACACAGTGGAGCTGCCAGCGGGCCTCATCGACCCCGGCGAGTCCGCGCAACTCGCGGCGCTGCGCGAGCTCAAGGAAGAGACCGGATATACCGCAACGGCACGTGCTGTCCGGTGCTTGAGGTTGTGAGGTGTCCTGCCACAGTCTCACGCTCTCTTTCCGGCTTTGCAGGTCAAGAGCGTCTCCCCGGCAGCCTGCATGTCGCCCGGTCTGACCAACGAGACGGTTCACCTGGTGACGGGTGCGTTGTGAGGCGTGACGTGGCACGGTGTGACGGGCTCCACGCGCAACGCAGTTGACGTGGACCTGGACGCGCCGGAGAACGCGGCGCCGATGCAGCACGAGGACGACGCGGGCGCCATCCAGGTGATGCTCGTGCCGCTCCGCGGGCTGCAGGCGGCGCTGCAGGCGCAGAGCCAGGGCGGCGCGGTGGTCTATGCCGGCCTGTGGGCGCTCACGGCAGGGCTGAACCTGGTATCATAGGATCACATATAGCAAACAGTCTTTTTTGGACCCTCTGCCTACTCCGTGCTCTCATGCTGCGTGCAAACACCGTCTGTGTCGCGCGAGCCCGTGTGCTGTCCCTCATCCTGCTCCACTCTGCGCAGCGCTGCCAGCTTCGCTGTCGCGCCAGTGCAGCGAACATGGCGCTGCCAACTTTGGAGCTCAACGTCCTCGGAGCGCCGCTCATGAAGTGCTGCTCCTCGCCGCCCACCGGCTTCTTCCGGGACGGCACCTGCTGCACCGGTCCGAGCGACCACGGCCGACACGTTGTGTGCGCGCAGGTCACAGACGCCTTCCTGCAGTTTAGCCTGTCACGCGGCAACGACCTCATCACGCCGCGCCCGGAGTACGCCTTCCCGGGCCTTAAACAGGGCAGCAAGTGGTGCCTATGCGCCAGCCGCTGGACCGAGGCGCTCGAGGCTGGCTGTGCGCCCCCGGTGATCCTATCCGCGTGCTCCGAGGCTGCACTAAAATACACCTCTCTGAACGCGCTCATGCAGCACGCTGTGCCCGAGTGAAGAGACGCCTGCGAGACCACCGACGCCTTGATTGATTGAGCTGAGCTGCCTTGTTCCTTGCACAATCACGCGCGCAGTGTCTTAACTTTTGTTCAGTGCTGAGCAGGCGCCGGCGTGCCGGGCGCGCCCTGCTTGGCGCGGAAGTCGTCGAGCGTCTTGAACTCGGCCAGCAGCGCCTGCAGCTTCAGGCAGATTGCCGGCCGGTCGCCCTCTGCCCCCTTCCAGTACTTGTGCAGCGCCCAGAACTTCTCCAGAGCGTACAGCCGCCCGGCTGCGCAGTCCTGCAGCGTGAGCGCCTCGAAATCCGCGTACATTGCGCTTCGCCACTTCGCGTTGCGCTGCGGCTGTTCCAACCCATACGAGAAGAAGCGGTGCAGGCACTCGGTGCCGTAATGGTAGTGCTGCGCCGCGTCCTCAACCGCCAGGTTCTTGAACTCGCTGTACATTGCGCGGCTGAAGGTGTTGCGCAAAAAGTAGGACCAGAAGCGAAACAGCGTGTTCATCTCCTCGCTCTTGCCCACACCCAGACGCTTGCGCTCCTCCAGGCAGCGCTCGCGGAACGAGTTGTACTTTTGCTGGCGGAAGCCGTTGTCCTCCAGCAGCGCGTGGCTGGGGTGCTGGAAGGCTGGGATAGCGCCCGGCGAGCCGGAGGGGAAGGCGCCCCCGCCGCCGGGCGACGCGGCGCCGCGACGCAGGCTGCCGCTCAAGCTGCGCTCGCCCCAGCTGCCTCGGCGGCTGACGGAGCCCGGGCCCGCGCCCACGGGGAAGTGGCTCCCAGCCGGGTGTGCGTCCGGGGTGGTTCCGCCTAAAATCCAACCCACGTCCCCACCCGCTGGCGCTCGGCCCCCCTCCTCGCCGCCGCCCCACCCCCCACCGCTCTTGTAAGAGGACGGGAAGAAGTGAGGACGCGGCTGTGCGGATGAGCGAGGAACGCCCAGGGGAGTCCCTGGAGACGCGCAGCCTCGGAAAGAAGTACCGCCGCCCACGCTGCCGGGCGGGCGGGGCACGCGCGAGGAGGTGCCATCGCGGGCGCCTTGCAGCTCGCGCTCGTAAAAGTAGAGCCCGTCGTTGATGGCGCTCGCGATGTCATCCGGCATGCCTGCACCGGGGGAAGCTGGCGGGCGGCGCTGCGCTGAGGCGCTGCCGGCCGCCGGCGACGCGCCCAGGACCGCGGATGCCTGCGTGGCAGAAGGCGCCTGAGGCTGCGAGCGCCATCCCACGCCGCCGCGAGCCTGGCCCACTCCGCCGCTACGCGAAGTGACGATGATCAGACGCGCCAGATCAGCCTCCAACATGTCGCAGTCATCCTCGTAATCTCCAGCCGCCACAGGTGTGGCGTTGCTTGCGGGCGCCTTCGCGGGCGCGTCGTCGCCGATGTCCTCATCCATGGTGAACACGTCATCGTCGTCACCCCCGGGCGCGCGCTCAGCCTTGGGCGTGGCGGGCGCGGCAGGCGGCGCTGGCTCGGCGGTGGGCTCAGTGCCGGGCTGGGCGGCGGGCGCGGGAGCGAGCAGCACAGTTGAGGGCGCTGCGTTGGGCAGCACCCACTGCTCCCAGCCCTCCCGCTTGCGCAGCGCGGCCATGTCGCCGCTGGTCTCAACGCCCTCGCTGCCCTGCAGCGCCTCCACCAGCAGCGCCGGGTCAGGGGTGAGCATGCGAACGCGATTAAAGGCTGAGATTGTCGCAGCCGGGATGAAGCCCTGCGAGTCCATCTTGCCGCGCAGGAACGTGTCCTTCACCAGGTTGTCCGTGGAGAAGTAGTACTCAACCTGGCGGCGCAGGGCGAGCAGCAGCTGGGGCAGCGGCAGTGCGACTGCGCCGGGGGCCATGGCCGGCGGGGGCTGCTGCTGGACCTGGGTGAGCGCGGTCGGGGCGCCGTAGGGGAAGAAGACGGGGGCGCCGCCGCCCCTGGGCAGGGCCACAAAGTAGGGCACCGCAGGAGGAACGCCCCCGGAGGCTGCCGCCGCCGCCGCCGCCGCTGCGGCTGCGTGTGCCATCTGGGGCGGGTAGGCGGGCGGGTATGCGCCCGATGCGGCGATGGGAGGGGCGCCCGCGGCGCGGGCGCCGCGGCCAGAGCCGCGTCCGGCTGAGGGCTCAAACGGCGTGCGGCCGCCGCCGGCGGTGGGGCCAGCCACGCGCGCGTTGGCGCCCAGGTAGGCTGCCGCTGCGCCCTGGTAGGCGCCCTGACCGCGTCCGCCGTCGCCGCGTGCGTTGCCGCGCCCGCCGTTGACGCCGGAGCGACCGCCGCCGCCGCCGTTGGCGGATGCACCAGCGCCGCCGCTGGCGCCGACGCCGCGGCCGCCCTCGCCGCGGCCGGCGCGCGGCGCGCGGGGGTCGTACGGGGCGCCAGCGTCGTGCTTGAGAGCTGCTGCTGCTGCTGCGCTTGCAGCTGCGCTGCCGCCCTCGCCACCGTCTCCACCGTCGCGGCTGCGTCGGGGCGCCTGCGCTGCGCCGCCGCCAGGCTTGCCCTCCTGCACGCGCGGGGCGGGGCAGGGCGGGGCGTGAGCGTGTGACGGGGCGCGCGAGCAGAGGCTGACAGGGCGTGGTGCGCTGGCGCGCCCCAAAGATACGCCGCACGCGCAGCCTCGGCGCCTGACCGCGCACCTTGCCGCCCGCCGTCTGCGCCTGCAAGCCAGCCTGCAGCAGCAGGAACGCGTCGGACGCCTCGTCGGCCGCCTGCTTGGCTTTCTTGGCGTCTGAAAGGGTTGGCCAGCTGCCGGAGGCGGCTCCGGCCACCGCCGCGCCGACGCCGTCCACCACAGCCGGCTTGGCTCCCCATGCCGGCTTGGCGGGCATGGCCGGCGGCGACTCCTCCTTGGCAACACACGCCGGCGGCTGCGGAGCGGCGGCCGGGGGATCGCTGGAGGAGGCCGCCGCGCCACCCTCTCCGCTTTGCGCGGCCGCAGCAGGCCGCTTGGGAGGAGCCGCCGCCGCAGCCTGGGGCTGCGCCACAACAGCGTCCGCCGGCGGTGCCGCAGAAACGACAGCCGGAACTGACACGATGGCAGCCACGCTTGCAGCCTGCGGCTCCTTCTCCTTCACTGCGGCAGTCTCGTCGAAGCTCTTGCGCGCAACGGCGGCCCAACTCTTAGGGGCGGCAGAGGCGGACGCCGCCGCCGGCTTGCTAGCAGAGCTGGCAGGCTCCATCTCTCAGCACTCCGCACTCCGGCTTCGTTGGACTGCGTCCGCGCGCGCTCGATTGCCGCGGCAGCCACGAGGCCGCTCCGAGCGCGAGGAGTGGCGAGCGGAGCGCCGGCAGCAGGCAGTCTGAGTGTGAGAAGGTGCTGGCACTCCGACTCCCGGCACGCGTCAGGGCAGCAACACGCGGGAGGGCACCGGACACACACGCTGCGAGGCGGCTGTCAGTGAGCGCGACACCTATGTTCGAACGTTGTTCAATCGAACGCTCGTTGTGCCGCGCACTATCGAGCCTCCTGACTACGACCTCACGGTGGCGCCAACAGACACGTCAACGCAGCGCGCATCTAGATTCCACTGCCGTCACCGACGGCCCACGTCGCATGCGCTGGCGGCGGCGGCGGCGGCGGTGGTACTGCTCTACGAGTCCTCTGAGAGGCCTCCCTCACGGCCATCTGCTGCTGCAAATGCGGCCGTTGCGGCGGCGGCGGCGGCAGCGGCGACGACGACGGCGGTGGCGCATGCGCTGGCCGCGTCTCGCCAGGCGAGCAGCAGCCGGGCACAGGCTGCAGGTGCGGCAGCGTGGGGAGACCGTCCCTGTCCACGACGGGCCCACCCGCCTCCACATCCTCCACGTACGCCCGGAAATCAACCTTGCGCGGCAGCCGAGGGGTGAAGAACACCTCCACCCAGTTGCGCAGGCACCCCCGGTCGTACGGGTTCTCCCCCTTGCCGTACGAGAAGCGGAAGTTCTCGTATGTCGTCTGGTTGTGGCTCACCAGGTATGCGTGGAACCCCTGCACGCCGGGCGGGTGAACGAGTCAGGGAGGAAAGAGAGCGACGTGACGACGGGTGTGCTCGGACGGCACCGCTCTCAACGCACCGACAGTCCGCCCACGAACCAGACGCCCATGAACGTGAGGCACATGAGCGCCACCGCAGCTGGGGCGTCCTGCAGCGCATCCGCCACGCTAGCAGGGGTTGCCCGAGTGCCTTGCGCGTGCTGTCGCTGCAGCCCCTCGTAGCGCACGCGCACCTGCAGCGCGCACAGTGCGAACACGTAGAAGCACAGCAGCGTGGTGTTGAAGACGAAGAGCAGGAAATAGCGGTAGTTGCGCTGAGGATGAGAGAGGCGGCGTCAGCGCTTCTTCCAAGGCGCTGTGCCAGCCACGCGGCGCGCCTGTCCGATGGTGGTGCCCACCCAGGGGCAGTGGTGGTCGAACTTTTCGATGCAGTCGTTGTTCACGGAGCAGTGGTGCGCGCGAGGAGGCTGGTAAAAGTTGGTGCTGTCGTTCCACTTCAGTGACACCTTGCGCCCGTTCACCTCGATCTCACGCATCCTGTACCGGCCGCGACAGCGGCGTCAAAGGCGCTGCAGCCCAAGCCACGCGCGCATCACGAAGCACATACCTAGGGCGTCCGTTTGGGAATTCGTGGGCTTCCGGCGCCGGGATGCGGGGTATGATGCCCGGGTCAGAGCAGCCGGTGAGCAGCAGGATGGAAACCGAGAAGAGGGGCAACCAAAGGGCGAAGGCGAGGAGGGCCCAGCTATATGCGCGCGCCACGTCCGGGACCACCAGCGCCAGAAAGACGGCGCTGGGGGCTAGGACCAGGGCGCAGGTGCCTAGAAGGGACAGCCAGGAGGGGCCAGCCACCAAGCGGCCTCCGCAGAAGAACGTCTGCACAAGTGGGAGAGCGGGGTGTGTCAGCGTCACAGCCTCGTCGCAGGCTGAACGCACGCGCGGCACACGCACGTCGTTGCCCGGCCAGTCCTGGTACACTCGGCGCCGCGCGCTGGCGTCATGCGGGGCGCGCGTCTGGTGCGCGTAGGGCATGGCCTTGTCTGCAAAGGGGTGAGCGGGGATGCCCTACTCGTAGCGCGCGGCCACCACGCACACGCAGGCGCTCGGGAATCGCCAGGCGGAGGCGCCGCGCGGCTGCTGGGATGCTGGCGCGGGCGCGGGTGGGTCCGTGAGGGGTCTGACCCGTCCACTCGCGTCTGCTACAACGTCGCTTGTGCACACCAGCAGGCAGCCGCTCAGTGGTGGGCAGCAGGCTACGCTGCTGGACATGAATCAAGGGGCGGGCGGTTTTAGTAGAACAGAAAGTTGAACGCAACGGTACCGCCGCCGCTGCCACTGCTCGCGCCGCCCCGCCTTCTGCAAAGGGGCTGGTTCTTATGCCAGCTGCCTCCACCGAGCTGCTCCGTCTCCTCCAGCAGCGCAGCGCTGAACTGTGTGAGCTGGAACGCGACCCAGCGCTGTGGTCGCTCTTTCTGAGCCTCCAGATGGCGCCGCTGCGGCGCCTGCACGCCTGGGCTGTGCCCACCTCGGAGGCGCTGGATGCGGTTGCGGCCGCCAGCCCAAACGGCGTGGTGGAGGCTGGCGCGGGTACTGGCTTCTGGGCGCACGCACTGCGACAACGCGGCGTGAGCGTCGCGCCATATGACGTCCACGCGGGCCACTACAACGGCTTCCACTCCGTTGGAGGCTCCCCTGAGCGCCGTCCGGCGCCGCCGTTCACGCGAGTGCGCCCCGGCGACGCTGTACTGGCCGTCAGCTCGCACCCTCGCTGCACCGCGCTGCTCTGCTGGCCACCACCAGAGGCTGACCAGGCGTTGCCCGCCCGCGCGCGCTTCATGGCCTCCGACGCGCTGACCGCCTTCCGTGGCAACACGCTGGTGTATGTTGGGGAGGCTGAGGGCGGCGCCAGCGCAGGGCCGCGCTTTCATGAGAACCTCCGAGCGGGGTGGAGATGCACTCGTCGCGTGGAGCTCCCGCAGTGGCCCGGCGCCAGCGACAGCTTGAGCATCTGGCAGCGCGGCCCGGTTCCCGACGAGTCCGCTTCCAGACACGAGAGAGGGTCCGTGGAAGCTCCGACGACAGAGGAAGGACTGACTGCTGAAGAGGAGGCTGCTGCTGCTGGCGCGCGTCAGGCGCTGCTGGCGCAACACGATGCCAGCTGGCACAGTACGGCCGCGTGGCACATTGCGGCACGCGTGCTATCTGGCGGGCCTCGCGCGCGACCGGGCGTGGAACGAGCGGCCGTGGACGCTGCGGTGGCGGCTGCGCCACTGCGCCGCCTGTTGCTGCGTCTGCTGTGCTAGACATAGTGAGAGAACCTCAAATACTAAATACCAAACTTAACTTCAAAGCAGAGTTTCGACGCTACTCATCAATTCCTCTGGGCGGCAGCGCGCTCTGACGCAGCGGCGAGTCTTTGGAGAAGAAGAGCCTTGCGGCGTTGAGGCCCACCCGGGTGACGTGGAACTGCGCCAGCACCGCCCACACGCCGGGCAGACCAGCCTGCTGCCGCGCCACCGCCGCCAGCGAGGCTGCGCACAACATAGCGTTACCCGCGTAGCTCCAAACCAGCCACCTCAGGTCCCGCCCAGCAAGCAAGCATCCCTCCGTCGCCATGCTGGCCGTGTGCATGATGAGCGAGGCGCACATGACGGGTGCCACGTCACGCATCAGCGCGGCCACGTCAGCAGATGTGGTGAACATCCACGGCACAAACACCGGCACCAAGCCCGCCCAAATGCAGTTGAATGCGCCCACCACCATGCCAACCACAATCACCGCGCGCGCGAGCGCAAAGGATGCAGCCGGCCGCCCAAAGGTTGCGGGCAGGAAGCTTTGCGCGGCCTGGCTGACGCTGTCACCCATGGTTGCCGCCAAGATGTAGATGCCGATCAGGCAGGCGTGCGCGGCGGAGGAGGTTGGCGAGATTGACGTTGCAGCGCCTCCCAGAAGCACGGAGATGAGCAACACTTTGATGAGTATCAAGAGCGCTACTGGAGCGCCCACAGCCAGTAACCGCGCCACAGCTGCTGCGCTGGGGATGAGTGGAGGGCGGGAGACCAACAGTGGGGGTTGGTTTCCAGGCCGCGGGAGGCGCAAGCGGGAGAGGATGAGTGCCGCAGCGACAAACTGTGACAACGTTGTGGCCCAAGCTGCGCCTGCGAGGCCCTGTCCGAGGCCCACGCAGAGCACCAGGTCACCCAAGAGGTTCACCCCCGCAGCCACAAGCACCGTGAGCACCGGAACAGCGGGCTGCTTGGCCGCGAGGAAGGCGGCCTGGCAGACGGAGGTGACGAGCGCTGCGGGCGCGCCCAGCGCGCGGATGGCGACGTACACCGAGGCTGGCGCAAGCAGCTGCGCGGAGGCTGTGCCAGTCCAGAGGCGCAGCAACTGCGGCGCCAAGGCAAGGAGCGTCGCCGCCAGGCCCAGCCCGCACAGCGCAGCGAAGGAGAGCGCGTCTGCAACGCTGCGCTGCGCGTCCTCCTGGCTGCCCCGTGCGAGCGCGCGAGCAACCAGGCTGGTGGTGGACACCGCCAGGAACGTAAAGCAGTAACAAGAGGAATCTGCTAGCGCTGTCGCCGGGCCCAGGGCGCCCAACTCCAGCGTGCTTGCCAAGCCAACGACGCTGGTGTCGATGAGAGACATGATGGGAGAAGCTGTCCAGACAGCCACGCCAGCGGTGATGAAGCGCACCAGCTCGAGCGTGTTCGCCGGCGCAGGCTCCGCTGGTGTGGTGACGCTTGTGCAGCGAACGGTGAGTGAACGCAGCGGGCTGACACGCCTTGTGGCGCCTGTTGGTCGGGGAAGACCAAGGCGCTCCGCAGCAACAGTACTGTGTGCGCGAGCCGAGGCGCGGCTGCAGCGCGGCGCATGGCGGCTCAACAGCAACGCCATGGCACCACACGCGAGCTAGGCGTCAGTGTGGCCGAGTGGTGCGCGTCGTACGTAGTACGACTGGGAGTAGTGCGTGGTGGTGACGTGCGAGTGGAACCGACTACAACTCTCTCCCTAGCCACCCATGTCTGAGCCTGCGCCTGCGCTGCCGCAGGAGGTGCATCCTGTGGGTGAGGAGGAGGAGGTCGCGCCTGCTGCTGGCACTCCTCCGCTCGCTGATTCGCTCAGCAACGCTCCCAGCGAGCCCGCGCCCTCTCCTGCGCCCGAGACTACGCCCGAGACTGCGCCCGAGACTGCGCCCGATACTACTCCCGAGACTGCGCCCGAGACTGTGCCCGAGGTTGTTTCCCCGCCCATCCTGCTCCCGCGCCCCGTGGCGGTTGTGACGGGCGCAACCAGCGGCGTGGGCCTCGCGTTCGCGTGCGAGCTGCTTCGCCGCAACACGCACGACGTGGTCTGCGCGGCCAACGAAGCACACCCAGAGCGCGCAGAGCCCGCGCTTGCCACGCTCCAAGCATTCATCCTTCCAGTGCAGCCGCCCGGCGTGCCGCCGCCGCGCCTCACCTTGCTGCCGCTGCAGCTGTCCAACCTTGCGTCGGTGGCTGACTTTGCGTCGAAAGTAACGGAGCAACACCCAAAGGTGCACTTGCTGGTGCTGAACGCCGCTGTGGGTGACGTGGCATCCTCCGCGTTTGGCTCAACGCCGGAGGTGACGGCGGAGGGGTGGGAACGCACTTTTGCGGTGAACTACCTAGGCCACGCGGCACTCACACAGTTGCTGATGCCGGCGCTGAGCGCTGCACAGCCCTCACGCGTGCTGTGCGTCACCTGCGGGCGCCACGCACACGCGTGGCGCCTGCAGCGCAGCAGCTGGGTGGACTCTTCGGCGAGCAGCTGGTTGCGCCCTTTCCATGGCGGCGATGCGTACAACAACAGCAAAGTGATGTCCATCCTCTTCGCCTACAAGTTCAACCGCACCTACGCCGTCGCCAGCGGCGTCACCGCCAACGCGGTCAATCCCGGGATTGTGCCTGGAACGCGTCTGCTGCGAGACCGCTCTCCCAGCTACGCCTTTTCGTTCGAGCACATCGCAGCACCCTTTTGGGCCTTTCTCACGCGCGTCGTCTCGCCAGAGGAGGCTGCGCTGGCGCTGATGACTGCCGCGGAGGCGGTCAAGGGCGGCCAGTTCTTCCAGGGCAACCGGGAGGGCAAGTCGGCTGGTCAGACCTATGATCAGGGCATGCAGGACATGTTGTGGGACGACACCGCTGAGATGCTGCGCTTGGAATGGCCCATCCCCGGCCTTTAAACGAAGGGAGGAATGACAACCTGCAAGTGTCGGAACAGCAGTCGAACTCTCGTCGAACAACACCTCAACACGGTCCGCCATAATCTCCTAGCCTCCGCCTGCTGGTGTGTGGTTAATGGCGAGCCGCGTGGTTGTCAGCCTCTGCTGTCCGCGCGGCGCGCGTGCGAGGGCGGCGCCGTCCCGGCGCTGCGCCGCGCCCAAGGAGAGCGGCGGCCTGGGCGAGGCTGCGCTGGCGGAGGTGCTGGAGAAGCTGCGTCTGGCGGAGGAGGAGACTGCGGCGCTACGGGATAGGCTGGACCAGGCGCGTTTGCACGTGTGTCGCATAGCGGGCGCCTCCCTTCTCTGACTGACGCGAAGCAAGCCCCGCAGACCTCCGCCGAGCAGCTCTCCAAGCAGAAGCCGGCGGTGCTGGCCAGCGGGCTGCGCGTGGACGGCAGCACGGCTCGGCTGGGCGGGCCGCGCGCGGAGGAGGGCCGCGGGAGCGCCTGGCTCTCCGAGACGGACCTCAGCTTCTTCACCGGCGGCGGGCGCGGCACCGGCGACTCTGAGGGCGGCGACGGCGTCGCGGCGGAGGAGCAGGGCACGCTGACAAGGCGACTGGCGCTCGGCGCGGCCGCCACCGTCCTCTTCGCCGTGCTCTCCCTGCGCCCGGACAGCGCACCGCCGCCCCCGAAGCCCCTGTTCTTCTACCTGGTGCCGCTGCTGCGCGTGCAGCTGCTGCTGACGCAGTGCGAAGCCGTTGTGGCCGACGCAGACTGGGAGTCCCTTGGGCGCCTACGGGGCGCAATCTTGGGCTCGCCCAACGCCGCGCGCGACTCGCTGCTCAGCGCCGCCGCGGCGCTGCCCTCCCCCAAGCAGCAGGAGGCTGCGCGCAGCACCGCGACGCTGTTGCTGGAGTACATTGCGCAGACGGACTATCGCTCGTATTTCGACGCGCGCGTGACTCCCACCGGCGCGCAGAACGCGGAATTCTCAGCCTTTTGTCTCAAGGCTGTGCGGGCGGCGCAGGCGCAGCTGGCCACGTTCCTGGCTCTCATGCCTGCTGAAGACCTGGAGGCCGCGCGGCAGAGCGCGCGGCCGTTCATGGAGCAGCAGCAAAGGCTCAGGGAGGAGGCTGACGGGAGCCAGGCGGAGCTGGCGTGAGGATGCCATCGTGCCTTGCGAAGAAGGTCGTACGTTTTATGCCACGTCACTCGCGCCTCGCACGTCGCTCCCTCCGCAAGCCTGTCTGGCCGTCTGCTGGCTCTGCGCAGCCTGTGCCTGTGCGCGCGCTTGTGTTGCAAATCGAGGCCACGCGAGTGCGCGCTCGCTTCTGGGCCTCCACCGCCTGCGCCGCAGCCCGTGCGGTCGCTCGCGGCAGCCTGTGAGTGCTGCACGCTCGACTGGAGTGCCCGGTCGACTACGCGACGCACACGTGTGGCCTAGGCGTCTCTGAACTGTGCGTCAGCCCTACCCTCTCGGTGAGCTGCACTCTCCGCCTGGCCCTGCTGCGCCGTTGGGAGGCGCGCACCGCTCAAAAATATGGATGGAGCTGCCTATGAAGCTGAGACTGCCGAGTATGCTTAGCTCAACACTCGCTGTGCCGCCTCTCCTCATGAAGCGGCCCAGTTTGCGGAGGCACTGCGCAGCACCCCGCACTCTGCGAAGCAGGCACTTCTCATGAAGTGCGTGTTCAACAACCACGCAACGCTGGCGCGACTTGTGCTGGCCGGCGGCCAGTGTTCTCCCAATGCTGTCGCACCCCTAGTGCCACCGCAGAACCTGCTACGCATTGCTGCCGGTTTTGGGTGGAACGAAGTTCTCCGCGTCTTGCTGGAGGCTGGAGCCGACGCCAACGTCTGCGATGATGTTGGAAACACGCCGCTAGTAAACGCTATGGTGCATGGGCATGAAGAAACGGTACGTGAGCTTATCCCGCACACCAACCTGCGCATCTACAGTGCCGATGGCTTGTGTGCGCTTCACAACTGCATCATCTGCAACAACTCAAAGTGCTTCAAGCTGCTGCTGCCCCACTACACGACGACATCGACGTGCGCACTATCAAGCCACGCGCCCAGTTTTACGTGGGCAATCCGTACGACGCCACGCCATTGCAGCTCGCCTGTTCGGGTGGTCGTCACGGCATGGTGAAGGAACTGCTGGCTGCGGGGGCACTGCGGACGGCGTGCTCCACCGATTTGTCCTCCTGCCTTCACACCGCCGCTCGAGAAGGGCATTTGGCCTGCGTGACGCTGCTCATCGGGCGCCCTGAAAACCAGAAGATGATCCCTGCGGATATTGATGCGCGCAACGAGATCGGAGCAACGCCGCTCTTCTTGGCAGCACAGAGTGGTCACCGCTACTGTTGTGCCGCGCTCCTCGCTGCTGGCGCTGATCCGGCTGCCGTCTTGATGCGGGATGGGCTGGATGGCCCCACGGCGCTGGAAGTTGCACGGCACTTCCAACCTGGCAACCAGGAGTTGATCGAGTTGCTGGAGTGCCGCGGCGGTGGCCCAGCGCCGCTCCTCTGCGCCGGCTGCGGCGCCTCCGACAAGCGCCTCCGCGCCTGCTCCGCTTGTCAGTACGCGGCCTTCTGCAGCGACGCGTGCCTGGCTCAGTTCTGGCCGGTGCACAAGGCTGAGTGCAAGCGCGTCCAGGCGGAGAACGAGGAGAAGGCTCGCAGCAAAATTATAACCACAAAGACCACCATCTAGCGCTTACTTTAGAGCTCCACATGCGTTTTGTGGTCGTACAACGTACAGCGTTGGTCCTTGGTAGTAGAATTAAGCCCCTCCCGCCGCGGACGTCCGCGGCAGCATCCGAAAGGGGGGGGTCTCAGCCGCCCGTCCGAAAGCCCCGCCACGATGACGTGGCACCGCTGTGGCGAGCGCCGGCGCAGCGGTGATTGAGAGCAGGAG
>Ga0208951_1000704_pt1 | contig 15372 bp, 9 predicted proteins | sample GreLakmeMI27MSRF_FD_187702 | JGI IMG/M metagenome (GOLD analysis project Ga0208951, IMG submission 187702) | Freshwater lentic microbial communities from great Laurentian Lakes, MI, USA - Great Lakes metaG MI27MSRF (SPAdes) | ecosystem: Environmental > Aquatic > Freshwater > Lake | place: Great... | reverse complement strand
GAGCTCTCTGCTTCTCCGCATAGAGAAAAGCAGCGGCAGCTCCTCCCCGCCTCGAGCTCGAGGAGCGGACGAGCCCTGAAGCCGATTGAGAGCACCTGCCAACTGCTACCTGCCACTGCTTCCGTTCTCTCCTGTTCACGGGACAACCACGTCGCAGACACGCCGTCGATCATCGAGCGAACATGTCAACGCATCGCTTTTCCTGGGGCCCTTGGAACGCCTTCCCACGCCCCCTTGCTCTACTAGCTATAGCTACTGCTCGAAGTCATGTCGAACCTATGGGTGGAGAGCTACCTGGAGCAGCTGGTGCGCGCGACTCGCCGCAACGGCGTCGCTCGCGCGTCTGACGAGCGAGCCACGCCCAGATGTCCGTCGGCGGCCTCTCGCCAGAAAACAACCACCGGCCCATCCAGGGTGCTGACGCCGTGGACGCGGATCGCCAGGTGTTTGCAAACTACTATGTGCGTGCCCGGCACATCGGCTCGCGAGCTCGAGAGTCGCCATCGCATCGCGGGCCCTTGGTTTCCTTGGCGCGGGTATCTAGCCGCTGAGCGCCCGCCTTCTCACGTCGCAGGTGCAGCAGATACTGTCGATGAGCGAGGGGGACATCGTCACCAGCTGGGCCCGCGCGAACGTGGCGGCTGGGCGCAACCCGGCCGAGCGTGATTATCGCCTTTCCTACATCCTGTGGCGCGTCTGGTGGCTGCGCCGCAAGAAGGCGGAGGTGGAGATGGAGGAGGCTGCGCGCTCCGCGGCGGCGACCGACCTGGAGCCGGAGCTGGGCAGCGTCTCGGAGCTGGAGAACATGGGTGAGGTATGGGACGAGTTGTCCTCGCCGCGCGAGTCATCCTCTGGCGACAAGTCCCCCCCGGTCTCGCCTGGCACCAGCACGCCCCTGTCGCGGCGCTTCTCGGGCACGCGGCTGCCTGCGCTGCCTGAGGTTGAGCTGGACGTCACCCGCGGAGTACCTCTGCACTTCGTCCTCATCAGCCTGCACGGCCTGGTGCGCGGCACGGAGATGGAGCTGGGGCGCGACGCGGACACGGGCGGACAAGTCAAGTACGTGGTTGAGCTGGCGCAAGCGTTGGCGAAGCATCCGGGTGTGCACCGTGTGGACCTGCTCACGCGCATGGTCACCGACCCTATCGTGGATTCCTCCTACGGCGTGCCGGAGGAGTGCCTGTCCGCGCCCGAGGCGCCCGAGGATGGCAGCGGCGCTTACATCATTCGCCTTCCGGCGGGCGACCCAGCCGTGTACCTGCGCAAGGAGCTGCTGTGGCCGCACCTGCGCGAGTTCGCGGACCACGCGCTGGAGTACATCCGCTGCCACCCCGCCGGCCGGCTGATTTGCATGCACGGCCACTATGCTGACGCTGCTGAGATCAGCACCATGATTGGAGCGACGCTGGGCTGCAGTGTGCTTGTCACCGGCCACTCGCTGGGGAAGAACAAGCTGGACGACATTCTGCGCGCAGGCAAGATGACGCGTGCCCAAGTGGAGAGCCAGTACCGCATCGGCCGCCGCATCGAGGCTGAGGAGCGTGCTCTGGACCACGCCGAGGTAATGTTTGTCAGCACAGAGGAGGAGATCACCAAGCAGTGGGGTCTCTACGCCGGCTTCGACGTCACCCTGGAGCGCGCTCTCACACGCTCACGGCGCTTCTCGGGGCGCGCCATGCCGCGCATGGTTGTCATCCCGCCTGGCCTGGACTTCTCGCAGGTGCGCGCCTTTGAGCCGGAGGCGCCGCTGCCGGTGGGCGAGGAGGAGCCGCCCATTTGGCGCGAAATCGCCCGCTTCTTGCGCAACCCGCGCAAGCCGGCCATCCTGGCGCTGGCACGCCCCGACGCCAAGAAGAACCTGACCACTTTGGTGCGCGCGTTCGGCGAGAATGCGCTGCTGCGCGAGCTCGCAAACCTGGTCATCTTCGCGGGCAACCGCGACGCCATCGACGCCATGCCAACCTCCGCGCGGCTGGTGATGGAGTCCATCATAAAGCTCACGGACTCGCTGGACCTGTACGGCTCCATAGCGCTTCCCAAGCACCACAAGCAGGAGGAGAAGAGCGACATCTACAGCTTCGCCGCCAGCACGCGCGGCGTGTTCGTCAACTGCGCGCTGTCGGAGCCCTTTGGGCTGGTGCTGATCGAGGCGGCGGCGCATGGCGTGCCCACGGTGGCCACCAAGCACGGTGGTCCGTCCGAGATCCACAGCGTGCTGGAGAACGGCCTGCTGGTGGAGCCCACCGACAGCGGCGCGCTGGCGGACGCGCTGGTGGCTCTGCTCACCGACCGCGGTCTGTGGCAGCAGTGCCGCGACAACGGCATCCAGCGCATCGGCCTTTACAGCTGGGAAGCGCACTGCCGGCGCTACTTGGCGGTGCTGGACGACCTGGAGCGGCGCTCATCGCGGCGGCGACGGCGCAGCAGCAGCGCCAACGTGGCAGCTGCAGCCGTGGCGAGCCCGCCCATCGAGGCGCTCCACGCGCCCCCGCCCATGTCCCTGGTCTGCGTGCTTCTGGACAGCCGCGACGCGCAGAAGGGCGCGGCGCTGCTGCAGCGCGCCATCGACGTGGTGGTGAGCAGCGGCAGCGGCGCTGCCGTCGTTGTGCTGTCTGTGCTGACCGTCGAAGACACGCTGCGCACCATCGAGAAGGCGGGCGTGCTGCAGGGCAGCTGCCATGCGGTGGTGGCCGACTGCGGCGCCGTCGTACTGCAACACACGGCGCGCCGCCAGGACCTGGTGTCCAGCGAGGAGTGGTCCGAGCTCATCTCATTTCGCTGGCTCCGCGCCGTCGCCGTGCGCGCCGTGCTGAGCGCCGCCGCGGGCTCGCTGGTGCTGGCGCCCACGTCGGTGGGCGCAGCCGCGAGCGCCCACATCCTGCGCTTCTCGCTGGCGCCCTCCGAGACAGCGGTGCCCGCCATCCACGTGCTCATGCGCCGCCTGCGCCGCCAGGGCGTGCGCGTGCACATGAGCTACGCCGCGGGCGCCTGGGAGCTGCGTGTGCTCCCATTGCGCGCCAGCCGCGCGCTGGCCCTGCGCTGGCTGGCGCAGCGGTGGGGCGTGCCGCTGCAGAACGTGCTCGTCGTGGCCGCCCAGCACGACGAGCCCGACGGCGACCGGGCGGAAGTGCTCTCTGGCGCGCTGCGCGTGGTGCTCGTCGGCGGTTCGCCGCCTGCGACGCCGCGCGCAGTCAGCCGCGCAGAGACAGGCGGCGCCGAGAGCCTCACCGCGGACGACCTCGCCATCGCCGCGGCGCATGTGAACCGCACCACGCACCTGGACGACGAGCAGGAGCTGGCTGGGGCGCTGCTGCTGGCTTTTGACAAGTGCGGCAGCAACAAATGTGACGTTGCGGAGGAGTGACGACGGAGACCCGCGGCGCTCCAGGACGCTGCATGCTTGCTGTTTTCTCAATCAGACGTTTTGTGTGCACGCACGCGCAGGAAAGTATGTCCTCTACTTGAACACCTTGGCCTCCATGTTGGTGCAGCCGTCGATCTTCTCCTCCTCCGACAGGAAGGCCTCCACGCGCGCGCGCACGGCCGGGTCGGCGGGGTCAACCTTGGTGAGCTGGTAGACTTCCAGGTCGGGGCACTCCTCCACCATCTGCCAGTTCACCTCCTGTCCGCGGAAGATCCAGAAGCCCTTGATGGGGAAGGTGCCCGCGGCGGTGTCCTGCAGGATGGAGACAATGCCGAAGGCGTGCTTGCGCGCGTAGTCGCAGCGCTGGAAGAAGCCAGAGACTGCGTTGAGGGCGCGGAACTGCACCTTCTGCTCCTCCGGGTACTTGTGCTCGATCAGCCAGATGCTGTACCCCTCCGCGTCGAACCCCTCGAAGTGCTCGCCCGTGGGGCTGTTGGGGATGTCCGCGCCCGACCACAGCCCCTTGCAGCAAATCTCCTTGAACTTGGCGGCGGGCGTGTTGGAGTACAGGCGCTTCCACGAGTCCAGCACCATCTTGGACTTTGGCAGGTCGTCCAGGGGGTTCTTCTTGGGCTTCTCCAGCTCATAGCCGTCAGGCGAGTCATCCTCCTCCTCCTCGTCAGCCTTCTTGGGCGCGGGCTTAGCCTTCTCAGCCTTTTCCTTCTTGGGCGCCTCCTCCTTTTTGGGCGCGCCGGCGGCGGCGGCGCTGTAGACGAGCGGCTTGTCGAAGAGCTCAAAGGCGCCCAGCACCTTGACGAAAGGCGCCTGGTTGGCGATGGTGGCGTAGTAGCGGCAGAGGGATGGGAAGGGGGCGCGGAAGCCGGCGTCGAACAGGTTCTTCATGCCCGTCCACAGCGTGCAGGCGAGCACCACGTCAGCCAGCGTTACGCTGTTGCCAACCAGGAACGTGCGGCTCTCCAGAACCTTGTCCAGCACCGCGAACGTCTTCTTCAGAGACTCCTTGGCGCCGTCCTCCTTCTGCAGCAGGATGGACAGCGTGAGCCGCCGCTGCGCAGGCTGGGTGCTGTCGCGCCCCCACTCTCACGCGCCTTCTTGTCGAAGGGCCAGATACCCCACATGGGGTAGATCCAGGAGCTCAGCGGGCCGTCAATCTCGTTGCTGGCGTAGTCGATCCACATGTCCACTTGCGCCTGTGCAAGGGAGGACATAAGGTGCTCAGAACCAGACCAGACCGCCTCGCAGTCAAACTCCGCCGCCCGCCACGCACCGCCTCGACGGCCGTGGCGCCCAGGAGGCCGCTGGGCGCCTGGCGAGCCACGAAGCGCGCAATGGCGTTGCTCTCGAAGATGCCTCCCTCCGGAGTCTCAAGCGTCGGCACCTGCGAAAGAGGCTCAGCAGGCTGCACGGCTGCGCTCACGCTGCAGCGCCACGCGAGCCGGGCAGCCGCGCCGCGGGGTCGGTCAGCCGGCACCGCCCGGCGGCGTTCCGAGACCTTCCTCCCTCGCCTCGCACCTTGCCCAGCGGGTTCAGCTTCAGGAAGGCGGCCGTCTTGTTGGTCACGCCCATCTCGAACGGAGGCTGCGTGATCTTCACGCCGTTGTACTCGGCCGCGATGAGCGCCTTCGCTGCATTCTTGCTCGCAGGGTAGGTGTAGAGCTTGAGCTGCGGATGGAGCTGCGGAGTCAGCGACGGGGTGCAGTCCGTGCAGCAGGCTGACGCACCGACATCGTGCTTGCGGAGGGTGCAAAAAAGGGTATGTGGTGTGGGGGGCTGGGGGGGCGTGGAGGGACAGGGGGGGGGTTAGCCGCGGTGGGGCGGCCTGATGAGCGCTCGCTGTGTGGACCTCCTGTGGAGGAGGCGTTAACCACACGAGTCTCCCTCGGCGTGTCCTTAAGTCGCGCGACCTTGAACCTGGCGCAGGGCGCATAGCGCTGCGAGTCTGGACAAGCGAGGAGAGAGAGGGAGTGAGCAGCGATGTCAGGCGCGCGCGCTCCTCGCTCTCCTGCCTTCTCGCTCGACGCTGACGCGCTCACGTATCGTTTGGCTGCAGGCCGTGACTTGCTGGCTGCTGGCGACGCCTCCGCGCTGTTCGCGAACACTCCTCGTGCTCCCACTTCTCCTCCATTAGACAAGGTACGCTCCTAGATTTACGCCCACTACTTCACACGCGACACGCACACTGGACACACCGCCGCTGCGCTGCGCGTGGCTGCGAAGGCCGTCGAGGGGCGCGAGTGGAGGCCGTTGCCCGCACACTGCGTTGTGCCCGCACGCTCTCATCAGCGTTCTTCTCCTCGCCCCTTGCGCAGCCTCCCACCCCGTTTGGCGACGCCACACTGGTTGAGACAGAAGTGCCGTGCAGCATCCACCGGCTGGCGAGCATGCTGTTCGCATACCGGAGCGCCTTTCAGGCGACTTGGGCGGTGCGCCTGGGTGCCACCGCGGTGACAGATGAGCCCTGGGCGCTCTCGGAGGGCGTCGCCACGCGCCAGGTGGGCCTTTCCACGCCGCCGCCAGCCGCCTGGGGTTACCTGGTGGGCAGCACGCCCATTCCGTCGCGCCGCGTGCAGCGCTGCCTCAAGCTGTCGCACGGCCGCGAGGTGCTCGTGGAGGAGGCCACGCACCTGCAGATGCCCTTCGGCGACACCTTCCACTCCTGCGTGCAGTACCACTTGGCTGCTGCACCCGGCGGGGCCACGCGACTGCGCGTGACTTTCAAGCTCGTCTTCACGCGCTTCGCAGCGATGCGCGGCGTGCTCACCTCCATGGTGCGCGGCGAGCACGAGAAGGTGTTCAATCTTTGGCTGTCGGTGCTGCTGGAGGCACTGGGCGGGCCAGCCTCGCCCCTCGCACCGCTGCGCATCGCTGCGCCCGGTTTTGAAGGCGCCGCGCTGCCCCCGACGCCCGTGGCCGCCATCGTGGCTCATGCGCCGCACGTGGCCGCCGTGTTCGCCTCCGGTGCGCTGGCTGGAGCCGCCGCGGCCATCCTGTGCGCGGCTGCGCTGCACTACGTGGGCGACTCTCCAGTGCCGCGACGGGGACCGGGGTTGGCGACACTGCGGCGGTGGAGCCGCCTGGCGGAGGGGGCTGCCTCGGGGCGCGTCCCCCACGCGGGCTTGTTTGTGAGGACCGTTGGTCGCGCGCTGCACTACGCTCGCCACCAGCCCCTTTCGCTGGCCGTCGCGCTGCTGCTGCTGCTGTTCGCAGCGCACGCGCTGCTGCGCCTGTCGGGCGTTGAGGCGCTGACGGGGCGGCTGCCAGGGGGGCGCGGGGCGGGGGCAGCCGCAGCCGCCCACAGCAGCAGCAGAGTCGCCTCTGCCGAGCCCGGCTTTGCGCGTGCGACCAGCAGCTCGGCCGATGCCGCCCGCGGGTCCTCTGCCGGCTTGCCCGCGGGTGCCACACAGCGCGGCGGAGTCCCTGACCGGGTGGAGGTTATCGAGGCAGATTGCCCAGCCGGCGCAGAGGGTGCCGCCCCGCTGTCCCCCGCCGCGGCCCCGCCAGCCACGCCGGTGTGCAGCCCCATCGCGGCGCCGCCCGACAACCCCAGCGTGGTGCGCGGATTTTCGCGGCTGCTCAGTCGCGCGGGGCGGGACGAGGCGGTGGCGGACGTCAGCGAGGTGTGGTCCGTGCTGGCGGGCGACCTGGGCCTTCTGAAGCCCCGCGCCAGCGCCGGCGCGGAGGCGCAGCAGCCGGCCGCCAGCGCCGCCGCCCTGCCCGGCCAGCCTGACGACTCCTGGGTGCTGGCCCCGCTGGCCCTGTCGCCCCGGCAGGCTGAGAGCGCGGCCACGGAGTGGGTTCACGAGCACGCGCGCTTCATGCCCACACTGGGCTGGTCACACAGCTACCTGCTGCCCACGGACAGGCGGCGTTGGAGTCGCCTGGACACAGGCGCCAGCACGGACTCGCTGCGCGACCTGGTGGCGCTGCCGCAGGGCTGGAGATGGGCGGACGTGTGGCAGCGGGACATGCGCGGCGCAGATGTTGGCGCGGTGGACAGCGAGGGTTGGCAGTACGCGGTGGATTTTAAGTTCCTCCACGCCACCCCCACACCGGGCGGCGGCCGCGAGAGCACCTTGCGCTGCGTGCGCCGCCGGCGGTGGGTGCGCGCGCGCGTGCCTGAGGAGACAGAGGCGCTGCAGAAGCCACAGAGCGTAGCCGCGTCGCTGGAGAGCCGCCTGGAGGCTGCGGCTGCGGAGGAGTCGACGGCAAGTGCCCCCGAGGCTGAGGGCTGGGATGTGGACCTCCCGCCGCTGCCTCCGCCCTCGGAGGAGGCGGCTGAGGGTGAAGCGGAAGGGCTGGCGCCGCTGCTGTCGCGCGCGCTGGCGATGGCGGAGCAGGGCTGCTCGGAGGAGGAGGCGGCGACGGGCCTGCGCGCGGCGCTCCTCGCCTTCCTGCAGGCCAAGGAAGCCGAGCGGCAGCCTTCCGAGCAGGAGCCTTCCGAGCAGGAGGACGGCGGCAGCCTGTGGGACCTGGACCTCTCGGCGCATCAGGGCTCACCAGGACCCGGCGCTGCCCGACACGGCTCGCCCAGCGGGCGGCAGGCTTTGGTGAGCACGCCGGAGAGACTGGACCGTTCTGCACCGCGCCGTGGGGGCGCCAGAGCGGCCGCCTGCGAGCCGCCAACCGTCTCGGGGTTCGAAATGTCAGCGCTGGCGATGCTGACGTAGAGGACTGTAGCGTGATGCGTGCAATCTAGAGCTAAACAGCTATGCTAATGCTGCAATCGAATCGTCTCTGCCTCGCTGGGCGCCTCTGCGAACTGCGTGAGGACCGCCAGCTCGTAAGCGTGAGGCAGATGCGTGGCAAAGAGCGTGGAGCTGAGTGCAACCTCGCAGAAGCACTCGTTGTCCACCCAGCACGCCCCGGCCGCCACAACCTCGCTGTCAGTCGCCAGCTGCGCGGGCATCCAGAGGATGCGGCCCGGCGGATATAGACGTTCACTCTGCATGCAGGCATGCAGAGAATTTCTCAGCGCGAGCACCCAGTCTGCGTGCTCCGAAGGCACCACGTCCTCGGCCTCCTCCCAGCGAACACCATCCACCAGCGGCAGCGGCGAAGCGGGGCCCTCGTCCTCCGGCGGCGGCCCCACGGCTGCGATGACGCGACTGCACAGCTGCGGTTCTGCTGCCAGGGCGGTCACCGCATTGCGCAAATCTTCCACGTGTCCCATGCTCAGTCGGCAGATGATGTCGTCGCCCAACACTACGCTGATGACGTCTCGCATGCCCCGCGCCGCGGTGATGGAAAGCAGGCAGGGCGGGGCGAATGCATAGCCGCGCACATCTGCCACGCCTGCGCGCTTGAAGTGTGCTGTGAGTAGGGCTGCGACACCCGCTCCCTGACTGTGGCCGCAGATGCGTAGCGCAAAGTCTGGGTGCGCCGCCAGCAGCGCGGATATGGCCTCGCCCAGAGGGCCGGAGGCGAGCTCGTTGGCAGCCAAGAGGAGCCCCTCGTGCGCTAGCCCACCATCCGGGGCTGGGCAGGTGCGACACGTCAGGTTGGTGAGGGTGTCTAGCACGTTGATTGAGCCGCGCAGGGCCACCACCACGCAGCTGTGGCGCCGGTCAAGCGCCACAAAGTGCGCGGGCCGGTACACGCCGCTGCCCTCGAAGACGACAAGGTCGGTGAGCGGAAGGCCCAGCCGTTGAGCCAGGCCGGCGCGGTTGTCGGCGCGCAAGCCCTCGATGATGCTCCCCGCGCCGCTGCCCCTCAGCACAGCCAGTGCGGCGCCGCCGTAGGCGCCCGTTGCGTAGGCCACCATTCTGCGCAGTTCAGCAGCCTCGCCGGCTGTCAACGGCGGGTCTGGGCTGGGCGCGGGTTCGCTGCGTGCGCAAGCGTCGCACACTCGTCGCGCTGGGCTGTGCAGCGGGCCACCCTGGGCCTGGAGGCAACTGAGGGCATACAGGGCGTGCAGCAGCGCGACGCCAGAAACCTCCGGCATCTCGGCTGCGAACTGCCGTAGCAGCGCCAGCACTTGGGGCAGCCCTTTGCTGAGCTGCTCCAGCTGCTGCGCGTTGGACAGCAGTCGCTCGGTCTGCGCCAGACCCAGCTGCAAGCTGCGGCTGCTCAGCTCAACGCCAGCCGAGGCGGCTGCGCGCACGGACGCCAGCGAGACGCGAGCGCGCACGAGCGAGGTGTCAAAGGCAGCGCTCAGGGCTGGCATCCGTGCGGCGTTCTTCTGGGCCACGGCGCTGAGCCCATCCAACAGCCGCTCCACCGCGCCGAAGCCAACCGCGACGGCTACGTCAGCTGCGACGGTGCTCTGCACAAGCGTTCATCAGAGCGTTGAAGAGGAAAACGAGAACAGAGCTCGTACCAGGTCAGTCGTTGCACGCACAACCCTGAGGCCGACCAGGCCCCACTTGCATGCGGCGGCGCTGCTCTCGGCGGCCTGGGAGGCCTCCTGGTTGGCGCTCATTCTGAACCTCGGCACAACATCAGCTGCTCCCTCCTCAAGAGTGAAAGGCGCAGGGCACGCAGACCGGAGAGCTGCGCCGGCGACTACGGCGAGCGATACAGCGATATCGAGAAGACGGGAGGAGCGAGCGACTCGGTCGGCCGGACGATGCCGCCGCCGCTACAAGTGTAGTAGCGCACATTGCTTCCCGCCTTCTGCCACTGCTCGCTGTTGTTCGAACAGCTCCATCCCGTACGAATTAGAACGCGCGCGCCATAGCAGAGCCTGTCAACCTCCTCGCTGGTATAGAGGGAGTATGGGCGCCGCTTGCGGCCGCGTCACCGCCTCCAGCGCCGTGTCTGAAGCCGCAGATGCTGAAGATAGTGACAGCGAGAGCGACGAATCCTTCGCCACGCGCAGAGCTGCGGCACAGTCCAGCGCCGCCGCCAGCCTGGTGCCCCTGCGCGGCGCGTCCGAGGCTGGTGGAGCGGCGCAGCCCAGCGGCGAACCTGCGCCTGGCTGCGCGGCCGACGCGCCGGACACGGGTGCCCGCCACGACGGCAGCGCCCGCGCAGCAGCCGCCTCGCCGGCGGAGGAGCTGCGCCTTAGCTGGCAGCGCGGCGAGCTGTTGGGGGTCGGCGCCTTTGGCCGAGTCTTTCTGGGCCTCAACGAGGACACCGGCGAGCTGCTGGCTGTCAAGGAGGTGCTGCTGTCGGGAAGCACCATGGAGAAGGCTGCGGAGCAGCTGCGTGGCCTGGAGGCTGAGGTTTCACTCCTTCGCACGCTGTCGCACCCAAACATCGTGCGCTACCTGGGCACAGAGCGTACGCCGCAGGCGCGTGTGCGCCCCGCGCGATGCACTGCCCGCGTGCCTCGCCGCTGCGCAGCCTGGGCGGTAAAGCGCCCTGTGGGGCGTGGGGCCACGTGGCGTTCACGCACCTCGTTCAAATCCGGGCCTCACTCTCAGCCCGTGCCCGCCGCGCAGGCGCTGCACATCTTCCTGGAGTTCGTGCCCGGCGGCAGCATAGCGAGCCTGCTGGGCAAGTTCGGCGCGTTCGCTGAGCGTGTGGTTGCTGTGTACACGCGCCAGATCCTGGAGGGCCTGGACTACCTGCACCGCCACCAGATCATGCACCGGGACATCAAGGGCGCCAACATCCTGGTGGACAACGCCGGCTGCGTCAAGCTGGCCGACTTTGGGGCTTCCAGGCAGCTTGCGGACCTGGTCACTATCGAGTCCGGCCATAAGAGCATCAAAGGCACGCCCTACTGGATGGCGCCCGAGGTGATCAAGCAGACGGGCCACGGTCGTCAGGCTGACATCTGGTCCGTGGGGTGCACAGTGGTTGAGATGACCACAGCCAAGCCGCCCTGGAGCGAGTTCACGACACCCATGAGCGCCATGTTCCACATCGCCAGCGCCAAGGCGCCGCCGCCGCTGCCGGGCAGCGTGTCGCCGGAGTGTCGGGACTTTATGCTGCTGTGCTTCAACCGTGTGCCCAAGGAGCGCCCAAACGCCACGCGCCTGCTGCGCCACCCGTTTGTGGCGGGCGCGGGGCTTGGGGATGGGGCACCCAAGGGGGCACAGGGGGGGGTTGCTGCGGGAGGGACGCCCGCAACTGCTCTACGCAGAGCCTTCAGCGCCATCCCGGAGGGCGTCTCCCCCAGCATCAGCCCCTCCACCGGCCCGCGCACCGGCGGCGGCGCGCGCTACACGCCCGTCACGGCTGATGCGCTGAGCAGCTTGGGGTCGGAGGCGTCGCCGGGGGGGGAGGAGGAGGCTCGGGCGCTGGAGTCGCTGCGCCGCCGCCTGCAGCTCAGCGGCGATGGCGACGGCGGGGCGAGCGCGGGCAGCGGCGGGGGCTCGGCGGAGGGGGGCTTTGGAAGCCTGAGCCTCTCCTTCAACCCGATGGAGGAGCCCTCCTGGTCACCGCCCCAGAGCCTGCCCGCCGAGCCTGCGCCGCCGCCCTCGCCGCCGCAGACTCGCGCGCTGGAGCTGGATCCGGTGCCCAGCGCCTCGCCGGTGCTGCCCGGCGGCTGCGCAGAGGCGCCCGCGGGGGCGGAGGAGGAGGATGAGGCCGCCCGTGGGGGTGGGGGTGGGGGTGGGGGTGGTCCCCCCCTTTCTTTCCGCCTCTCCGACGAGACCATCGCATCCACCCTGGCGCGCGAGGAGCAGGAGCGCGCGGCCGCGCAGGAGGCTGCGCGCCTGGAGCTGCGGCGCAGCAAGCAGGCGCAGTGGGAGGAGGAGCTGCAGCGCGAGCTGGAGGCGCAGCGCGCCCACACGCGACAGCAACAACAACAGACGGCAGGCGGCGCGGCCAGCCTGCCGGGCAGGGCCAACAGCGCGGCGGCGGGGTCTCTGCTGAGGGCTTCAGGCGCCGCAACGCGCAGACCCACGTCCAGCTAACGGACATCATACAACGCAGTGCTATTCTATTATTCGTGTGGCTCTGTGCACGGTGAGCGTCCGTGTGGTCCATGGCTCATGTTGTTGAGTTGTTCTGTTCAGCCCCCCTCTCTCGCGTCATCGCTGCTGCACCCGCTTTGTCGAGTACCAGCTGTCGAAGAAGCCGCCGAGCGAGCAGAGGCTCTTCTTCTCCCTCGCCTCCTCCTCCGCCCCCTCCGCCGCACGCTGCGCGTAGTAGGCGCGCATCTGCGCCAGCTCTGCGTCGTTGGGCAGCTGCGGGTACATGCCCGGCCTAACGGCAAGTGGCGCGCAGTACTTGGCTGGTGAGGGTGACTGGGGCATGTGCGTTGGCGGCGACAGCGCTCCTATGAAGTCCTGGATGGCGCGAACGTACACCTCCTTGTCGTCCGTGACCACCGCGGGGCCATAGGCGCCCGGCAGGCAGCCGTGCAGAGCGCGCATAGCCGACAGCGTGTGCATCCCGTCGTCCTTGCCACCGGGGTCGGCCACGTAGACGCAAAGTGCCGGCTGCTGGATGCCCTGGAGCAGTTCACGCGGCAGGCCAGTGACTGGGAACTTAACTGCGTCGCCTGCGCGGGACAGAGCGTCTCCCCAAAGCTTCATCTGCAGCATGAAGCGCTCCGCCCCCCAGCTCAGCAGTCGCGCTCGGTTTGCCGGGTTGCGCTCAAACAGCGCAGTGTAGTGCGGGTCCTTCGCGACGGCCGCCAGGCCGAAGTTTGCACACGTGTCCAGGTGCTGGTAATAGCGCTCCGCGCTCAGCCGCTTGGCAGCCTTACTTCCATTCGTGACGTTGAGCAGCACGAGTGCGGCGCAGTCCTGCGGGTACTTAGCCGCAAAAACTAGCGACAGCCTTGCCCCGTTGCTCTTGCCCAGGAGCACCGCAGGCAGCAGGCCCAGGCTGTGAAGGACTTGGTGCAGGTAGTCCGCCTGCAGGTCGAACTCCGGCTGGCGCTCGTCGTCGCCCAGCGTCATCCCCGAGCCTCCCGTATTGGGCCGATCCCACACCAGCGTCTGCCGGCCAGACTTGAGGCGCTGCGCAAGCCAGCGAAAGCCGCCCTTGCCTCCACCACCGCCTGGTGTGAGCACCACAGGAAGACCACCGCTCGTGCGCCCGTGCACCTCAATCTCAATCTCAAGCCCGCGGACGTGCAGAACTTCCGCGCCCACCGGCGCCACGCTCGAGTCGAAAGCGCGCCGCATGGAAGCGACCAGCGTCGAGTGCTGTTCGCGCAGGCGTCGTAGACCTTAACTCGCTAGTGTATTCGCCAGCGCGGACTAGCTTAGCCACGGTAACTCTGTAACTCGGAAAGCTAGAGGCGAGGGGAGGACGAAGAGACGGCAGGCGGGCAGTGGTCAACAAAAAACACAACAGTGGTGGTGGTGCGTGGTCGGCCGGTGGCCCCGCCTCATCCCACCAAGCCTCGCACCGCTTGCTGGTTGTTATCGTGGCGGGCATGCTGGGCGTGACATGACGCTGGACGAGCCCGCGCCGGTGTATCTAGGTGAGAGAGCTGTCAGTGCATCGCCGCGTGGGCTGACGAGCGCGCAGGCAGCAACGGCGGCCTCGACTTCCCGCGCCTCTGCGCGGACCCGCGCGCGCCCGCGTTCGTGCGCAGAGCGGAGGGGCCGGGTGCGGCGCGGCAGTACCTCACTCGTCCGCCACGAGCTCACGGCCCCCCCCTCCCAGGCGCTACGCAGCTGCGTCTGCTGCCGGTGGGCCGCACGCACCAGTTCGAACTGCAGGCGGGCGAGGCGTCCGTCGTCCAGCGCTGGTCCCAGGCGTGCACGCTTGCGGAGGACGCCTGCATCCCTTCTGGCCTCCTCAACCAGCTGCTGAGCGAGTCCGAGGCTGCGGAGGCTGCGAGGTGCGCCAGCTGCGCGGCGGGCCTGTGCTGTGCCGTGCCCGTCTGACGCGTCGCGGCCACACGCGACACCGTCTTGCTGTAGCGACTCGCTGTGCGGCAACCTGCTGGCCGCCTTCACGCTGCCTGGCCACTCGACGCTGCCGCAGGGGGAGCTGGTGTGCCACCCGGCGGGGCGGGGCGGCTGCGCGGTGGCTGCGCAGCTGGTGCTGCTGCCGGGCGCGGGGGGCAACGCGCACGACGACGACGACGACGTGCGCTGCGTGCGAGTGTCCGAGGACACGCAGGCGGGCCTGCTCACGTTGCGCCAGCTCGCTTTCGCGCCAGGTGCGCAGCCGCCCGAGCATCTCTGAAAGGGCCATCACTCTGTGCTGAGCGCCCCCTTCTCTTGGCCTCACGCCTCTTTGCTCTCTCAGACTTGCCGACGGGGCAGCTGGTCCCCCCTCTGGCCGTGCGCAGCGCCCACCGCCTCCAGTTCTTCACGTGCGCATGCGATGCCGCCGCGCCAAAGGCTCTCTCAGTGCCCTGAGCCGTCCCCATGTTGACAGCTTCAACCTGGACGCGCGCCTGTTCAACGCGGTACGCACCTGCCGCGCCGCCGCGCCGGCCGCGCCGCGCCCGCCCGTGGTGCTGCAGTCGCTGGGCTTTGTGACGCCCTCCGCGCGGGTGGCACACCTGGAGTGGCTGCCGCGCGGCCGCGAGGCTGCATACGCGCTCGAGGACGGCGCGCTGCGCATCGTGGATGCATTCTCATCGGCATCGGCCAAGCACGCCGCCGCCCCGGCGCTGCACGGTGCGCGCCTGCGCGTCTGCGCGCGCGCGTCTTGCTCGCACCTGGTCTCACTCCGCTGCGAAAACGCAACCCTTGGCCGCAGAGTGGGCCGTCGCGGGCGCCGACGGCGCGCCGATTGGCTGGCGCGGGCTGTGCCGCCTGGGCGGCGCGCGAACGCTGGCGTGCGCCGCGGCGCAGCGGGTGTGGCAGGTTGACGAGCGGTGCCCCCCATCTGCCTGTCGCACCCTTCTCCACGCCCTCTCCGGCGGGCGGCCCACCCGGGAACGCATCACTGCGCTGTGCCGCGCCGGCGATGGCAGCGACGGCAGCGCCGCGCCGCTATTTGCGTGCGCCACGGGCGCGCGGCTGCTGCTGTTCGACGCACGCCACGCCGCCCATCCGCTGCTCATCTGGCGCCACGAGCTGGGCGAGGACGACGCGGACCCGCCGCGTCTGCTGGCCTGCGCGCCCGCCGCGCGATGGCTGCGCGGCGCCGCGCCGGCGGAGCGCTCCTGGCTGCTCAGCGCC
>Ga0208951_1000702_pt1 | contig 15387 bp, 16 predicted proteins | sample GreLakmeMI27MSRF_FD_187702 | JGI IMG/M metagenome (GOLD analysis project Ga0208951, IMG submission 187702) | Freshwater lentic microbial communities from great Laurentian Lakes, MI, USA - Great Lakes metaG MI27MSRF (SPAdes) | ecosystem: Environmental > Aquatic > Freshwater > Lake | place: Great... | reverse complement strand
CTTTGTCAGCCTTGGGCTTGTCCGCCTTTGGCTTCTTCGCCTTCTTGGGCGCCGTCTCGTCAGGCTCATCCGCTGCGCGCTTCTTCTTCTTGTCGGGCTTGGCCGGCGCTGCGTCACACGGGGGTACGGCGGCTGCCGCGGCCACTGCACTGGCGGCCTTCTTGGCAGCCTTGCGAGCCAGCTTCTCCTGGGGCGTCTCGGACGCCTTGTCCACCTTCCCCATGGCGGCGGCGAATAGGCGGAGGAGGGAGAGATGATGGCTCACCGCACAGGCGGGGCCACCACCTGCAAGCCAGATTTGCGACCGTCGCCTGTGATATTCTCTGTTCGCTGCTTTGGTCGTGCAGCAGGCCGTGCCCGGGTGTGCGTGTGGCAGCTGAGCCAGCATGCAGTGTACGCAATCAGCCGTCGCCGCTCCCGCCGGTCGGCCTGTGCGCCACGCGCCCGCCGTGGCCGGCGCAGCGCTGCGAGGCCGCGTGCATCGCGTCGCGCCAGCTTCGCTGTCGTTGGGCTGCAGTTTGCGGCTCTCTCGAAGCCGCGTTGCGTCGGTTGTTGTGGCTGCTCAGCCGGGCGACGACGTGCCTGAGGGCTACGGAGACTCCTTCCCGGAGCCCAATCCGCCACGGCGCGCGGGCGTGCTGCTGCACCCAACCTCCCTGCCGGTACGCACCTCATCTGTGCTGACACCGCCGCCCTAACCACCATCGCTTTTCGCGCACGCGCACGCACGCACGCACCGCCGCGCACCACGCACCGCACGCAGCGCGCGGACGCGCGCAGCTGCGGCACCGCATCGCGACGCTGACGCCGACACTCCCCCCGTTCGCGAGCAGGGCCCATTTGGCGTGGGCGACCTGGGGCCCGAGGCGTACGCCTTCGCCGACTGGCTGCACGAGGCTGGCGCGCAGGTGCGCGAGGGCGCCACGTGGCTTCAAAGTGGCGCATCGCGGCGCTTGACTGCGCTTCTTGCGCCTGCGCAGATCTGGCAGGTGCTCCCTTTGGTTCCCCCGGACGCGGACTACTGGTCCCCTTACAGCGGCCGCGACGCGCACTGCGGCAACCCACTGCTGATAAGCCTGGAGCTGCTTGCTGACGACGGTTTGCTGCAGGCGAGCGAGCTGCCGGCAGCACAGCCGGTAGGGGCGTGCGCCTTTGAGGCGTACGCTGCGGTGGCTGAGCCGCTGCTGGCGCGCGCGGCGCAGCGGCTGCTGGCCGGCGGCAGCGCGGGACTGACCGTGCTGCAAAAGGAGTACCGCCAGTTTCGAGAGCACCCGGAGACGGCCAGCTGGCTGGAACCGGCGGCGCTGTTCGCCGCCATCGGCACCTCCCACCCGTCGCTGGCCAAGCTCAGCTGGTGGGAGTGGCCGGAGGAGCTGAAGAGCCGCCAGCCTGCGGCACTGGCACGGGTGCGCCACGACCACAAGGCTGAAGTGGACGTCTTCTGCGTCATCCAGTTCCTGTTCGACCGCCAATGGCGGCGCCTCAAGCAGTACGCCAACGGGCGGGGGGTCAAGCTGGTGGGTGACATGCCCATCTACGTGGGCGGCCACAGCGCTGACGTGTGGTGCCACCCGCACCTGTGGACGCTGGGCGCAGACGGCCTGCCTGGCTCGGTGAGCGGCACGCCTCCGGACGCGTTCAGCGAGACCGGGCAGCTGTGGGGTTCGCCGCTGTACGACTGGCCGCAGCACGAGGCTGAAGGCTACCGCTGGTGGTCCTCCCGCCTCGGCCGCGCGTTCAGCCTGCATGACGAGGTGCGCATCGACCACTTCCGCGGCCTGGCGGGATACTGGTCCGTGCCCGCGTCCGCGCCAACCGCGCTCTCCGGCTGCTGGAAGCTTGGCCCCGGCCTCTCCTTCTTCCAGGGCATCCAGAAGCGGCTGGGGCCGCTGCCGCTGGTGGCTGAGGATTTGGGGGTCATCACCGCAGACGTGGTGGCCCTGCGCACAGCAATCGGCGCCCCCGGCATGGCCGTGCTTCAGTTTGGCTGGGACGGCAACCCGGGCAACCCGCACCTGCCCCACAACCACTACGCCAACAGCTTCGTGTACCCGGGCACGCACGACAACGAGACGATGGCTGGCTGGTTCACGGGCACGTCGCCGGTGGACCGTGCAAACTTCGTGGCATACCTGGGCAGCGACGGCAGCGATCCCGCCTGGGATGCCATCCGCATGTGCCTGATGTCTGTGAGCGGCACGGTGGTTGTGGCGATGCAGGACGTGCTGCGGCTGGGCAACGAGGCGCGCATGAACACGCCGGGCGTGGCGGCGGGCAACTGGGCGTGGCGGGTGGGGCCTGCCGGCGTGTTTTCCACGCTTCACAAGGAGGCGCGCGACCTGCGCAGCCTGGCGGCCAGGTACGGGCGACTGCCTCACGGTGCCTCTGCCCTGCTGGAGGGCGAGGAGACGGACGAGGCTGATGAGGCGTGAGCGACACGGCACACCCCTGCACGCGACGAGTATTGAATTGTGTGGATGAAGCAGCGTCGTTTGCTCTCGTGGTCGGGATCTATTTTGCTCTCGGGCGATGTACGTAGCGCGTGTCGTCGCGTCTTCGGAGGATGTCGTACGATGGTCACTTACTTTGAGGCGCCCTTACCATGTCGCTCGACGTGCTTCGTGGCGCACAGCAGGTGTGGTCGTCAGGCGACGAAGAGAAGGACGAGGTGCGTGCGTTGCTGCGGAGCTGCGCTGTGTCTACTCGCCGCCTCCCTGAACACACGAACGTTCGCGCGCAGCCGTTTCCGGAAGAGACCTCCCAGCGCGCCACGCTGAACGCGCTGCTGTTCCTCGACGCGGAGAACAAGCAGCTGCGCAATCGCGTGCGAGAGCAAGAAGCGCAGCTCGCCGCCTCTCGCGCAGCCGCAGCTACTGGCGCTGCCGCGCTGGCGCGTGGCACGCACCTGCGCACGAGCTGGCTGAACTCGTGCTGCGTCAAGGCGCGTGCAGCAAACGCAACGCCGGTCAGGTCAGCCCAATTACTGAGTTGTTGCTCGCACAACAGCTGGACGCTTGGAGAATGCGGCGCGTGTTCGCGGCCTGGCGCGAGCAGTGGGCGAGCAGCTGTCACAGCGCGCGTGCGCTGGCGGCGCTGCACCGACACGCAGTGCAGCGCGCGGTGCTCTCACGGTGGCGCACCCGAGTGCTGCAGTCCGCCTTTCTCTTCAACGCCGCTGTGCGCGTGTGCGCGGTGAGGCGGCGCAACACGCTGCGTACAGCTCTGCACGCGTGGCGCTCGCAGAGAGTGCTGCGGCTGCGCTTTACGCGAGCGCAGTTGAGCGCGCCCCGCGCTCGGCTGCGCTCCGCGATGTGCGCTTGGAGGGTGTGCACTTCCAACGCGCTCGCACGCCGCTGGGCTGCGCAGCACGCGGCTTCCGTGGCTGGCGCTGAGGCGTCCAAGGCGAGGTGCGAAGAGGCACGAGAGCGAGCAGCCGCGCAGGCCCAGCTGGCGCAAGAGGCGCAGCGACAGCTGGCAGCCGCCACGTCGGCGCTGGTGCGCGCCGAGCTGCGCGCGCCGCTCACCCCCGGGGCGCCTCTGCTGGAGGTGGCGCTGCGGGCTCGCGCGCTGTCGCCCACAGGTGCACCGCCGCCGCCTTGCCTGTGCCCCGCCATGTCCGCCGCGCTCAGCGACTGCGGCCAGTGGGAGGACGTGCTGCTGTGCGGGGCTGGCGCGAGCGATTCGGGTCAGGAGCCCTTCGCTGTCACGCTGCTTCGCACGCGCCTGCTGCCGCACCATCCGCATCCGCACCGGCAGCTGCCTCCCGGCAGCGATGCCGCCACCACGCGATGGATGCGCGTGCGCGTCTCGGGCATTGCGCCAGGACCGCGAGAACACCCGGCCGCTTGTGCTGTGGGCGCCCGAGGGTCGCTGCTCTTCCTAGGCGGGTACGACGGCCACGCGGAGCGTGCGGAGGCGTACCTGCTGACCCGCAGCCGCGGTGCCGCCTCCGCCGACGATGACGCCACTGGCGGACTCCCCGAGTGTGAATGGCAAGGGCCTCTCCGATCTGCAGGCGCGCATCCCGGCCCGCGTTCCCACGCCTCCCTGTGCCCTGTGCCTGGCGGCGGCGCCGCCTTCCTCTTCGGCGGCTATGCGACCACCGAGGGAGCGCTGTCAGAGCTGTGGATGGTGAACGTCAGCCCCCCGAAAGGCTCCGTTGACCAGGACGACCACGGATGGGCCGCGCCGCGCGCACTCGCGTGGTATCGCCCAGACGTGCTGGGCGAGCCCCCCCCCGCGCGCAGCGGCCACGCAGCGTGCGTGTCACCCCACGACGGGTGTTTGTACGTGCACGGCGGCTTCGACGGCGTGTCGCTACTGGCCGACCTCCACCGGTTCGACCCAGCCGTGGGCGCGTGGGAGTGCCTCCTGCCCTGGGGCGTTTCACCCGCCCCCCGACGCCTGCACGCGCTCGTCGCGTGCGGCAGTCAGTTGTTGCTTCACGGCGGCTGGGCGGGCGGGGAGGGGTCCGATGGCGATCTGAGCGACTGTTTTGCGTTGGACCTGCTGTCGATGACGTGGCGCAGTTTGACGCTGCACGGGCCAGCTGGTCCTTCTTTGCAGCGCAGCGCGCACGGGGCGGTTGCCACGGTGAGCGGCTCGGTGGTGCTGCTGGGTGGGGTGCGGGAGGGACGCCTGGCACCCGGTTGTGCGCCGGTGGTTGTGGAGAACGCCGCTGCGGCTGACGGCGCCGCGATGCGGCTGCAGGCCCTCAGCGACGCCAGCTGTGCGGCGCTGGCCATCGCCGCGCGGCGCGAGGCTGCGGCCTGCGCCGCCAGCGCCAGCTGCCAATCCGCGGCGGCGCGTCGAGAGGCGCTGCACGCCCGCTCGGAAGCGGCGGAGGTGGCTGCCGCCCGCGACGCTGCGACGGAGGCGCGCGCGGACCTGGCTGAGCGTCTGCGCCGCGAGCGGGAGCGCCGCAAGCAAGCGGAAGCGGCCTCCGCGAGCGCTGGGAAGGAGGCGGCGGCTGCCAAAGCTGAGCTGCTGCGTCGTACGGCGGCGCTCGAGGCCGCCGTCGTGGCCTCGGACGCGGACGCGGGCGCGCTGGAGGAGGCGATGGCGGCGAGGGCGCAGATGCAGCAGCAGATGGAGGCGCTGCAGAAGGAGCGGGACGAGGCTGTCCGGAAGGCTTTCGTCGCCGGCGCAGCAGCAGCCGCCGCCGAGGCTGCGCGCGGAGCGGCGGACATGCGGCGAGATCAGGCGGAGCATGCGCTGGAGGTTGCGCACGCGCACCTGGCCAACGTGCAGTGAATGGCGCGCAGTGTCTCCACACAGATGACGAGATGAGAGATAAGCGTAGACTCCTTGCAAATTGTCACTTGCCACGTCACGTTGACCGACACACCTCGTCCCCTGTCCTCGCGTGTCACCGTGCGCCATGACTGCGGAGGAGGAGGTTGTGGTTGCGCTGGCAGAGGAGAACAACGCTGAAGCGGTGCGCACACCTCTCGCTCTCACTGCTCGCCTCTCTCGCTGAGCGCCCGCCCGCGCGCAGGCGCCTGCGGTGGGCGAGAAGCGCAAGGCTGACGGCGAGCCCGAGGGCGACGCCGTTCCTGCGGGCGCGCCCGACGACGCACCTCTGCCGCCCTGTAAGACGCTGGTAGAGCCCCTGGTTCTGGGCCCGAAGACCTTCACAACCTCCGACGCCGTATTCCGCTACTTCTCGGGCGTGCTTGCCGCCATGACGCTCCACCAGGACTGCAACGAGGCGCGTGAGAAAGACGCAGCCGCCGGGCGAAGCTCAGGGTTTTGCGCCCTCGCGCCTGCGCACACCCTGACTCGCGCTGCACACCAACAGTACGAGAAGATGGTGCTGGAGCCCCTGCTGCGGCGCGGGCACCCGCACGCGGAGCTCAAGGTGCGAAGGGCTGGCGACTGCGCCACTCAGCCGTAGTTTGACGTGTCTGTTGCGCCTCAGATGGGCGCCGGCATCCGCGCCTTCCAGGCCCGCAACCATCCGGAGCACCCGAGCCGCTGCTTCTTCGTGGTGCGCAGCGACGGGAGCGTGGAGGACTTTAGCTACCGCAAGTGCTGCGAGGCGCTGATGCCAGACTCTGCGCCCCCGCCGCTGCCCGCTTTCCCGCGAGCCAACCGCGTGACGCGCGCCTCCGCGGCGCCGCCGTCGAAGCGCGGGCGCGGCGCAGGGCGCGGCGGGGCGGCGGGGCGGGGGGCGGCGCGGGGCGCGGGTCGTGGGGGGCGCGGCGCTGCAAAGGGCGGCCGGGGCGCCGGGCGGGGCGGGCGTGGACGCGGCAGGAAGTAGGTAGCTGCTGTCGACGTGTCAAGATGACGCGATGATGCTTCCGCTGCTCACTCACACTCACTCACTCACTCACTCACTTCGTCACCCGTACGCGCACCATTACCGCACACTCGTCCTGCGGCAGGCTCGCAAACGGAACCCGGCCGTCTGGCAGTGCAAACACCTGGTAGCTCACTCCGCCCCAGCGCTCAAAGCCACGAGCCCGAAACAGCGCCGCGCTCTTTTTGCTCGTGCAGAACGCCACCGCGGTTCGGTAGCTCCGCGCCTCCAGCTGCTCAACAGCGAGCTTCACCAGCGAGTCGCCCACACCTCGCCTCTGGAACTCGCCGGCAACCGCTAGGAAGGCCACATAGGCCACCGTGTTGCGCTCGTCAGGCTTCACAGTCATCCCGCGAGCGGCTGCTTCCCTCCAAAAGACCGCCTTGCATGCGTGCAGGATGCCGTCTATAGCGGCCATGCCTGCATGCTCCTCTCCCGACGGCGCAGGCTCCTCTGGCGCGTTGAAATCCTCCAGAGTGCACACACCCGCCACTGCGTCGGCACACAGTGCTATGAGCGACAGCGGGTTGCCCTCCTTCGCGCGTAGCGGGAGGTATACGTTCTCCATCCACTGAGCAAAGCGCTCCTGTGGCATTCCAAGAGGCCTGCTCCAGCTGTATTCGTTGTCAAAGGCTCGCTGCAGCACCACCGCCGCGCGCTCCGCGTGTGCTAATTCCAGCTGCACCAGATGGACCGGTGCAGGAGCAGAAGAGGACATGGCAGCGGTGACTCTGTTGCGCTGCAATAAAGCACGCGGCGGGCAGCAGCGGCTCAGCACGCGCATAGGCAGCACAGAGAGAGGGAGCGTGCTTTTTCTTGTTGTACGACACGCGAAAACGGCGCAGGGAGCACTCTTCCGCGCCGTGTGGGCGCTGCTGAGACGCCGCAGCGCATATCGCACCGCTACAAGGTCAGAGGGCAACTGTGCGACCGCACCCTTCTCGACACCGCTCTCCATCCTCTCTCGCAGCGACACGCACTTGCTGGCTGCTGCACGCAGCTTCGCAGCCACACACGGGGCGCTGTGGTGGCCCTTTGGTCCATGGACGAGGCGGGCGAGTCTGCGCCCGGGCGACGGGCGAGTCTGGACGCGTTGATGGCCAGGCTGGGGAAGCAGCGCGTGGCAGAGTTGAGCGTTCTGGCCATCAACGTGCTTTGGGGTATCTCCTTTGTCGTTGTCAAGGCTGGTCTGAGGTTCAGCAGCCCCATGGTGTTCACGGCGCTGCGCTTCAGCGTCGCCGGAGCTCTGCTGTTGTACGTGTACCGAAACAACATCGAGCGCGTGCACGTGCCGGGTGCCGCGTTGGTTGGTCTGCTGCTCTTCGGAGGCTTCTCGTTCCAGACTGCGGGGCTGGCGCGCACCAGCGCCAGCCGCAGCGCCTTTTTCACGGCGCTGTGCATCCCGCTGACGCCCTTATGCCAGTGCATCATCTTCCGCCGCCTGCCCACCGTCTTGGAAAGTGCCGGCGCGGCAGTGGCGCTGCTGGGCACCTTCCTGCTAACGCTGAGTCCCGGCGCGGAGCCTGGCAGCGGCAGCAAGGCGAGCCTAAACGTAGGCGACGCTCTGACGTTGGGGTGCGCGGTGCTGTTCGCCTTCCACATGAACGCGCTCAACCACTATTCAGCCACGGCGAGAGGCGCCTCCGCCTTCCAAACGGTGGCCGTGGGCCAAGTGACTGTCTGCGCTGCGCTGTCGCTGCTCCTGTGCGGCGTTGTGGAGACGGCCGAACTGCGCCCGGATCCGCTGCTCATCGCGTGTGTGCTCCTCACGGGCGTGCTGGCCACCGCGCTGGCGTTCACAGTCTTCACGTGGGCGCAGAAACATACCAGCGCGACCCGTGCAGCCATCATCTGCGCATCCGAGTCGCTATTCGCAGCAATCACGGCGTTCCTGGTCAACGGAGACCGCATGACCGGACTCAACTGCCTGGGCGGACTGCTCATCGTGGCCAGCATCTGCGTGGGCGAGCTGAGGGTCACGTTGCCACCGCCACCACGCTGGCTGCCTGCGGCGCTGCTGCCGCAGTGGGAGCGAACGCGCGCAGCGCAGGCTGAGCAGGCGGCTGCGAAGGCGGCGGAGGAGGCAGCAGGGAATGTTGAAGCGCCAGGGGAAGGTGCGGGGGGGGCAAAGGGCGTGGAGCTGGCGGAGCGGGTGGAGGAGCGGGTGGGGCTTTTAGAGCACCATGCGGCGGAGCAGCAGGCGGGGGAGGGCATGCGGGAGGTGCGGCTGTGAGCACAGCGCGCAACAGATAGAGGGCTGAAGCAGCAATGCCAAGCAGCAGCGGCAGGCAGACGGCAACTAACAGAATAACACTGGCGCCGATCAGAAGAAGCGCTGAGCTGCCTCGATCCCGGAGCGCATCGCCTGCTCCACATCCTGCGTGCGTGCGTGGTCGAAGGCAGGTCAGTGGTGAGTGAGTGAGGCCAAAACAGCAAGCATTTGCCCGCGCATCGCACACGCACCCAGAAGGTGAGCATTCCGCCGCAGTGATAGGTGCCCCTCCGACCCTGAATGTCGTCCAGTCGCTGGTACCAGCCACCCTGCACGTCGCTCACGCTCGGACGCGGGTGATAGATGTGCTCGTATACCTTGCGCACAACCGCCTTGCGGGTGCGCCCGCTGATGGTGCGCGCAGCCTTTGCAGCAACCTCGTCCGCAGAGATGGGGACGTCGCCGAGGCTGTATGCGACCAGCAGGCCCGGATCTGCGCTCAGGGGCACGCCTGTCGGGCGGCTGGCAGCGCCGTAGTTGACTCCGATGTAGGACGTGACGTCGCCCTTGAATGGCTGCGGATCGGTCAGTGCGGCGACGAGGGGTCGTGCCGGACGCGGACCGTTGCTGACGTTCTTGTCGCCGCCTCCGACGAGGCCGTGGCTGAGAGCAAAGCGCAGGTTGTCGCCGGAATCCGGCGGCGGCGGCAGCACAAAGAATCCGCCGGTGGGCAGCTTCGGGTACACCAGCAGCGCAGTGGTGAAATAGCGCGTGTAGCTCACGCGCTCAAAGAGGGACTTCTCCACATCATCCATCCCCAGATAGCTCAAGCCAAATGCCGTCTGACCCACCGCGTTCAGCAGCTTGCCGCACCGCAGCGTCGTGCTGCCGTCACCGGGCTGACTGTAGGTGATGGACACTTCGCCAGCTTCGGAGGGGCGAGGGCGCAGGACGGACAAGATGGAGACACTCGTGCGCACCGTGCCCGCCGGCCATCGCGTGCTCATGCTTTGCAGTACTTCAGCAAAGCCCACGTCGTCGGTAAACGCATACGCCTCCGGGGGATAGGATCCCGGGTCCTGGCCGGCGACGTTCCGCAAAATATCCTCGCCCAGGATGGACAGCTGCGCGGGATGAGCGTCATTGACAGCTAAGAGCACACGAGCAGGGCCGCGGGCGCACCATGTTCAATGGGGTGAGGTAGAGGAGGCACGCCGCCGCCGTTGTCTGAGACAGGTGCTGATAGCCCGTCTGCAGCATTACCTGAGCCGCGATGGGGAGTAGCGCGGCGGCCCCGATGTCGGCCATCCAGCGGTCCATTGGCGCAGAAAGCCCTGGATCAGCCTTTAGAATGACGGGCAGGCCGCCCAGCAGCCGCAGCGTAGGCGTCAGGCGCCTGTAATGGGACGCGTAGAGCTTAAATGCGTCTCCGAGGCCGGGCAGGTTCAGCAGCCCGGGCATGGATGTCACGCCGTTGGGGGACGCTGGAAGCGGGATGGGCAAACTGTCCCCGCCCGCGAAGAGATAGCTGCTGTTGGGTTTCCAATAGGGCTGGATGCCCAGCCCCACCATCTGGGCATAGCGCATGGTGATGGGGTAGTCTCCAGGAGCGAGCACGATTGCACCCATCAAGACGCGAAAGCCAGATGAAGGGTCCACGTACTTGGGAGCAGTCTGGCCGCCCACGAATGCCTCGCGCTCCAGCAATGCCACGCGCTTGCCTTTCTCGATGAGCGTCTGCGTGGCAGCAACGCCCGCAGGGCCCGCGCCGACAACGCAGACGTCGAAGTGAGCAGCGGACGATGCGGATGCGGCCGAACCGAGACGCGCAATGGCGCACAGCAGCAGAGCCGCGAGCAGCATCACGCGATGCGGCACAGGCCGGGCGAGGGGCGCTGGATGATGCACTTGGGCTGTCGCGGATTCCAACGACTGGTCAGTGACGTGGAGGAAGGGCTGGATGATGCTCAATGCTGGTGAGCGTCTGGCGGCGGCTCCTTATTATTCGTACCACCGCCTGCTCTGTGCTCCTGCGTCTCTGCTTGCGTGCTCTGCTGTGGCGCGACACGATGGGCAACAGCGCTTCAGCTTCTGCGTATGCGATCGACGAGGGCGAGGCTGGCCCAGTGCCCACCGACGCGGCGGTGCTCGGTCGCGCGGCGCGGCTCTACAAGTACGAGGCTGAGAGCAGCAAGTGGACGGTGCACCGCTCGCTGTGCGAAGCGAGCTTTGTGGATGCAGCCGAGGAGGGCGACGACGATGACACACCAGCAGCCTGGCACCTTGAGGCGCGTCACCACTCTGCGCTGCCTGCGCGTGGCGGGCACAGCCAGCGCGGCCTGGGCCATTTTACAGCTGGGCACGTTTCCTCGACCGCTGCGTTGCGCCACGCTTTGCGTTACGCCTCCGCGCCGCGCCTCGCATTGTCCTGCGCTGAGGTGGCCGCGGCCGCAGGTTGCTGACGTGGTTGGGTTGGTGAGCGAGGAGAGGCGCATGTTGCTTGACGCCGCCGGCCGGCGCGCCTCTTTCGTGCACGAGGGCGTCTGGGCGCTCAAGTTCCTCAGCAGCCAGGCGCGTGAGCCTCCGTGACGCGGGCCGTGACTCTGCAGAGCTCTCGCGCTCACGCTTTCGCACTCGCGCCCTCTGCGCTGCCTCCTCAGGGCTACGACGCCTTCGCGGCGCGCTGGGCGGAGTGCCTCTTCGAAAACACCTTCGGCTGCGAGAGCACCGACGCGGCTCGCGCCAAGCAGTACGGAGAGCACGAAGCCTGGGCCGCGGGACTTGATGGCCAAGACGTAGACCACATGCTCTGGCAGGTGGACGAGCCCCTTCCGCCAACCTCCACCAAAAACAAGTTCCGCCAGTCGGTGGGACTGGGCCGTCGTCCTGGTGACGGTGCCACGGAGCTTCAGATGGGCGCGCTGCGCAACAGCTACTTGGTGCGCGGGAGCACCGTGGACGTGTTTCGCAACGTGGATGACGGGCTGGACGACAGCGAGCAGCTGAGCCTGCGTCTGCGAGACGCCAGCGGCGCCGCCTTCACCCCCACGAAGGCGCTTCTGGCGCGCGGAGAAGCAAACCTGTTGCTTCTCACGCCCAACGCGGAGGTTGCAGGCGGGCGCAGCCACAGCGTGTTCCAGCTGGACATTGAGACGGAGAAGGTTGTGAGCCGCTGGCAGTGCGCCAAAGACGGCGTTCTCATCCCAATGTTGGACATTGTGGGCGACTCCAAGAGCGCACAGCTCGAGGCTGGCAGCACGTTCATGGGCCTGGACGGCAACCGTCTGGCACGGTGGGATCTGCGTGACCGAGCAGGTGCGGTGCAGGACCTTGCATCGCCGACGCTGGGCTACGTGGGCGGCCACGACTTTGCGAGAGGCACCGGGTTCAGCTGCATGGCGACCACAGGCAGTGGCGACGTGGTGGTGGGCGGCGTGGACGGCAAGATCCGGCTATACAGCGACAGCACGCTGCGCCAAGCCAAAACCAGCTTTCCAGGCATTGGGGCGCCAATCACGCACGTGGACGTCACCTACGACGGCAAGTTTGTGCTGGCAACCACGGACAGCTACCTGATGGTCATTTCCACGCTATTCAAGGACAAGAACGGTGCTCTGAAGACCGGGTTTACGGGTAAGATGGGCGCCAACATTGCGGCACCCCGCCTGCTCAAGCTGCTTCCGCATGACGTGGCACGCACTGGGGGTGCCCCCTTCGCCAAGGCGCGCTTCACGTGGCTCACAGAGGCTGACGGCGCAGAGCGCTGGGTGAGCGTGGTGTGCGGCGCCTTTTCGGTGGTGTGGAACTTCCGCGCCTTCCTGTCCTCCTGCGCGCCCGGCAGCGGCAGCACCGTGTACCTGGACTACACCCTGGTGACAAACAAGGATGCGCGCCTGGTGGACGCCGCGCAGCTGCACGGCAACTTCACGCGCGGCAGCGCGGCACAGGCGCACCTGGTGGTGGCCAGCGACCTGGGGGACATATCCGCATTCATGGGCGTGGACGAGTGAGTCGAATATTCTGATGGAACGAAGACACGCAGTCACGATACGTCTGCTCCTCCGCCCCGAGACCGCAACTCCTCGTCAATGGCAGCTGTTATGCACCATGGCGAAGTGTGCCCAATGCTGGCGCCTCCAAACACCTCCAGCGCACCAAAGTCGCTGGCTTGAGAGCTCAGCTTGCCGCGCGACACGATGCGCGCGGTGATGCACTGCACAGGCAAAGACGGCGTGAGAGAGAGGCCGTGCAACGCCACGTTGAACGTCTTCACGCCACAGCGGTCGATGAGTGCTCGCATGGCCAGGTGCATCAGGCGGGTGAAGGATGCATCCAGTGCTGGCCCAGTCACCACTGTCTCACAGTCTTTCGTAGGTGCAATCTCAGCATAGGCGCTGGCTGAGTCCAATCTGCGAAGCAGTCCAAGCGCCTCATGTGCGTCACAGCACGCTTGCTGGTCGTCCGTCCGCTCCTGCTCCGCTTCCGGTAGTGGTGTCTCAGTCATGACGACCTGCGCGTGGCCGTGGTACTGCGACGCTCCCGCTCGGGGCCCGCAGTTCCAGAGCAACATCGGGTGGAGTGCGTCCCCGGGGTGGTGAGCGTGCGTCTGATGCACCCATCGCTGCGCAACGTCGAGCAGTCCGCCCAGCGCCTCCTCGCTGAACTGCAGCGGGTGGTGGTGCTTGAAAAGCAGCAGCCCGTGGTGCTGCGTCGCCTTGAACAGGTTGCTGGCGCTCACGGCTGAGAGAACAGATGCGTCAACGGCGCTGCGGGAGAGGAGGAGGTTGCAGCAGGAGCAGCGCACCGTGCGCGTTCTCCACACGACCCCAGCTGTCCTGCGCCGTCAGCGTGTGCCAGGCGCAGAAGTCGCAGCCAGTGGTCACCGTCGGGTCCAGCAGCTCTCCGCTTCCGGTAGCGCTGAAGCTCTGAGGCTTCACGCTGCGCTGCGCGTTCCAGAAGGTGCGCCTCCGACGGCTCACGCTGCTCACGCTCACCACGCTCTGAGACTCCGCGGCGCCGTACTTGGCCTGCAGCGCGGGCGGCTGCACGCAGGAGGCGCGCGCCTCGTGCACCTCATACAGAGAGAAGAAAGCCTCAGAGGCGGCACCCGGCAGCAGCGCTCGCGCACGCGACAGGTCTGATATCGAGTGCATACGACTGCGGGCGCGAACACGCGAGGAGATAGCGAGGGAGCCAGAATGCTTGCGGACTTTCGAAGATTCGAACATTCGAACAGGAATTAATCCGGACCCACAGACTCTGCATCCTCCGCACAACGCGCAGCGCGTGTAAGCAGGCGCACCGATGGTGACTCGGCGCGGCTGAGGAGAGAAGCGCATACGCTCCTTTGCAGTTTGCAACAATGCAGGCGCTCAAGCGCAAGGCGTCCCACCGAGGCAAGGAGAAGGTGAAGCTGCGTTTCCACATCGTGGTGCTGTCTGCGGTGGGCATGGCGCGGAGCCTGGAGCGCGCCGTCTTCGTGGTTGGCCGAGGGGACCACGAGTTTGAGAGCAACAGCACGTCACAGGAGGCTGGCAGTTTCCTGTGGAACGAGCGCGTGAGCCAAGTGGTGACGCTGTTCCGTGACGCGGACGGTGGGTTCGAGACAAAGGCGCGACGACGGCACAAATCACGTTACCAGCGCCACTCAACTCAGCTGGCCCGTCCCCACAGGAATACAAGCTGGTGCTGTACGAGGTGGCCCCGGGCAAGAAGGCTGGCACCGAGAAACGAGGCGCAGGCGCGTGAGGAGCAGGCTCTCGGAACGGCGGCGCACAATGCCACTGAACCTGACCTCTCCTTCTGCAGCCATCGCGGGCGGACGGCTGGACCTGTCCCGTTACGCCCACGCCAAGGTCGGCAAGCGCGTGGTGTTGACCCTTGACCCGCCCGCGGGCAGCGGTGGTCGCCCGGTGACTGCGGTGGTCACAGTCGCCGCTGAGCCGGCTGGCAAAGCCGACGGGGGGGAAGACTCCCAGCACAACGACGCAGCAGAGGCGTCTCGCTTGGAGGATGACCAGGAGGAGGAGGAGGCGCACCCAAACGTTGAGAAGCCGATCTTCAACGACAGCGGAAGCGACGAAGAGCCGCCAGAGCCTCAGGTGGTACGCAGCGCTGCGGGCGCACACAAGCCGTTGCCTCCGCCGCCGCCGCCCGCCCAGCTGCAGGCGAAAGCCGTGCAGTGGCAGGGCGCGGGCGCAGATGCAGTCAGGGAGACGAGGCGCTTCTTTGCTGCATGCTGCCCGTGCCTCACACGTGCGGACGAGTTCGAGCCGCGATGAAGCGGCATGTTAGAGTAGAGAACTCTATCTAGTGTGTTCCTCCTCAGCCTTCACCAGTTCAGCCAGTCATCTGGAATACAGCATGTGGGTTTCAGTTTGGTGTGGCTTTGGACACTCGCGCTCGATCATTCGCTCGTCGACGATGATAAGCGCTACGTGCATGCGTTCTATCTTCGAGAGCTGCGTTCTGAGGGTAGTTTGTCACGTAAACCCGGGCCGCCGTGGCACAGGGTGGGTGGGTAAGCCCGAACCCACCCTCTCACCCCAGCGTGGAAAACGCTCAACCCACCCACCCCGGCCTGGCGGAGGCGGAGCGTGACGTGTCGTACGAGCGTACAGCGAGATTTACATTTCAAGATCGTCCCTTTGCCGCCTCGCGCGCGCCAACGCCGCCACGGCGCGCAAGCGGCTGCGCGCCATCGCTCGCAGCCTGCGCGGCGAAATCACCCTGCTCGGTGGCGCTCAGAGTCCAAGAATCGGTGAGTTGCCCCCGCCCGCCTACCTGGAGCGCCCGCCAAGCCACCCACCCACCCCGCCGCTCCCCTGGGGGGTGGGGGTGGGAGGTGGGGGTCCGGACCCCCCCCCCCCCCCCC
>Ga0208951_1000701_pt1 | contig 15393 bp, 7 predicted proteins | sample GreLakmeMI27MSRF_FD_187702 | JGI IMG/M metagenome (GOLD analysis project Ga0208951, IMG submission 187702) | Freshwater lentic microbial communities from great Laurentian Lakes, MI, USA - Great Lakes metaG MI27MSRF (SPAdes) | ecosystem: Environmental > Aquatic > Freshwater > Lake | place: Great... | reverse complement strand
CGCGCGGCGGCGGCGGGCGTGCGCTCCCGGTTCAGAGCAGCAAAGACGGCGCTGCTGCACGCCGTCTCCACGCTGAGCGCGTCAAACAGCGACTCGCCATCGGGGCCCGCGTACTGCGTCACGATGGCGGCGGTGCGCTCAACCGCGCGAGCCACGTGGCCAGCCTTGAAAAGCGTGAAGTAAATGAGGCCCTCTTCCGGCGACACGCTGATGGAGTAAGAGTACGCTAGCCCCTGGCCGCGAAGCTGCTTCCAGAAGGGGCCCTCCAGTTGAGTCAGCAACTCGATGGCCACCGTGAGAGGAGCAACGTCCGGGTGTTCCCAGTGCGCCGGCCCCGGGGCGCATGAGTTGAGGAAGCCGGACTCAACCGCGCTGTTGCCCAGCACGCGCGCCCAGCCGCCCGCGCCCGCGTCCGGCGCCATCACCGCAGCCGCCAGAGCGCAGCGCCCCGGTGGCGGCGCGTCGGCGGCGGCGAACGCAGCGAGGCCGGGCAGCAGCGCGTCGCGCCACACGGCGGTGAGCTGGTCTAGGCCCGCCAGCGCGCCAGCGACGTGCAGGAGCACGCGAGACGGGTGAGACAGCAGCGCCGCGCGGAGAGACGCGAGCTCAGCCAGCACCAGCGCCGGCTGCGAGTCCAGCCGGAGCAGCGTGCGCGTCAGCAGGCGCTGCTGGTTGCAGAAGAGCATGGAGGAGGCTGTGGAGCCAGCGCCCGCGATGCGCTGGCGCAGCAGCGCGGACGCGCAGGCGCCGCCGTCGCGCGCGGTGCGCGGCACAGCGTTGAGGGCCTTCTGGAGGGCGATGCGCACGCGCTCACAGCTCGGCTCGCCGCGCAGCGCGCAGTCGGCCAGCAGCGTCGCCGCGGCGGCGTACTTGCCGGCCTCGCAGCGGGCGCCCAGCAGCACGCAGCCTTCGCCGAAGGCGCCCACGCTGAAGCGGCCGCCGCCGAAGCCCACGGTGGCGCTGCAGGAGAGCGTGGCGGCGGTCAGCTCGGCCACCACCTGCGCGTGCGGCACCAGCGCCGCGCCGCGCCGCACGGGCGACTCGAACTGCAGCGCCAAGAGGGTGGGCAGCAGCGCCAGCTGGTCGGGACGCAGGCCGTCGGTGCGCAGGACCAGCAGGAGGTCCACGAAGCCGGAGGCGACGTCGTCGAACTGCGCGGGCAGCGGGAGCGACAGAACCTCAGCCGCCGCAGCTGCCAGCTCCGGCGGCGCCGACGGAAGGGGCTGCTCCCCCGCAACCACCGGCGCAGCGGCGCTGCGGAGAGTCGCGACGCGGTGGAGCGAGATGTTGGCCACGATGGGCACCGGAAATGCGTCCAGGGTAGATGGAGGCATGGGCGCATCGTTTGCCGCCGTTGCAGCCTCCAGCTTAGCGCCCAGCGCAGCGAGCTTCTCAGGCCCCAGCTCCGTGCGCCGAGCCGCCAGCCGCGCCGCATCCGCAGCGGCCATGTCTTTGCCCAGCTGGGCGCTCGGCGCTGCTACAACCTCTGCGCACGGCGCGTTTACCAGCGCCTCACCAGCCAGCGCCGCCCAGAAGGATGGGGCCTCGCCCTCCATTTGCTTGATGCGCTGCAGCTCGTCCATCGCCTCGCGCAGCGCGGGGCCGTCCTGACCCACAGGCGCGTACAGGAACGCTGGGATTGCGGCGGCGGAGACGGCATCTTCCGGGTGGCTCTCAGCCGCGTCCAGCACATCTAGGCGCCGCCGCTGCAGCACTGAAGCCATGCGCTCCGCATCCAGCGCCGCCTCGCCGCTGGCAAAGGCTTGCAGCACTGCGGCCAGCTTGGGGCAGACAGCGTCCAGCTGCGGCGTGGGCACGCTGTCAAAGGTGAGCGTGAGCATCTGCGGGCTGTAATCGTCCGTTGAGGCGTACACGGCGCCCGCCAGAGGCGGGTCGCATTCCACAAAGGCGTGCTGCAGCTCTGACACGCTCGTGGAGGTGAAGTAGGTGAGCAGCACCTCTGCAGCCGCGCGCTGGTAGTGCTGCTCCACGCCGAAGGCCAGCCACCCGACGCGCACGATGCCGGTGTCCTCATCGTCGCTGGGGAAGGCGATGCGGCGCGACACGCTGGCAGCAAGGCGTGGCGCGGGAGTGGACCACGAGCGTGACTCCACGGGCGGCCAAAAGTCTGGGCCCTTTGCAACCAGGCGCGCCTGCACGCTCGCCAGGCTGGCCAGCAGCGCCTCTGAAGGCACGTCGCCTACCACGATTAAGCGCACCCCGCTGGGTCGGTAGCACTGGCGATGGTACGCGACCACCTTTGCGTGAGTGCAGCTCTCTCGCAGGTTGGACATGCGACCGCCAGTTTCCGACTTGTAGCCGCTGGCTGGGAAGAGCAGCTGGTGCAGTTCATAGCTGCTCAAACTGTAGCTGGTGTTCTCGCGCGCCTGCATCTCGCAGTAGACCACCCCGGCGTCCTCGCCCTCGCCGCTGATGTGGTGCACCTCAGTGTCATAGCCTGATTCGGTGATAGTCGGAAAGAGCACGTGGTCTGCGTACACCGGCAACAAGGCCAGCAGGCCCTCCGCGCCAGCGTGAGTGGCCGTGTAGGCTGTGTGATCCACGGCCGTCCATGCGTTGGTGCCCCGAGCAAACAGACGGTTGGCAGCGGTGTCCAGCACGCCCTTGTACGGGTACGTCTCACTGCCCAGGAAGACCAGGTGCTCCAGCGTGTGCGGCAGCCCGTCGTCGTCATGCGCCTCAGTGGCAATGCAGAAGAAGGCGTGCGTGATTGGTCCAGAAGTGCGCGTCAGAAGAACGCTGAACCCGGTGTCCGGCCACCGCCAGAGCGACACGGGCGCGCCACACCAGGAGAAGCTGGCCAGCTCCTCGGGCGGTACGGCAGCCATTCAGAGAGGAGGGCGCAGTCAAGAGACCACCGCTGTACCCGTGTACCGCCGCTGTGCCGTACGTCGTACAACCAACGAGACAATTTAGAGCGCTGTCCTGCGCCATGCATACTCTCAGCGTCGCCGCTGCCGCTTGCCCCTCCAGGCGGGCGCCCTGCCGGCATCGCGCTGCTAGTCGGACCTGCGTTCGCGCCACGCGCAAGGTCACGCAGCACACCACAGGTGGCGACTGCGACATCGCGGTTCACATCTACGGCACTGCGGAGGAAGTGGCGGCCGCACTGTGTGCGCGTGTCGAAGCCGAGGCGCGAGACGCTGTTGCAAAGCGCGGTGTCTTTGCGCTCGCAGTGCCGGGCGGCAGCGTGTTGAAGATGCTCGCGGGCTTGACTGACTCGTCCATGGACTGGAGCAAGGCGCGTGAGAGTCAGCGGATGCGTCCGCAAGTCGCCATGGACTGTGCCGACTCACGCCGCGTGCAGGTTGTGTTGGCGTACGCAAACCACAAGTGTGTGCCTCTGGACGCGGAGACCAGCACGCACGCGAAGGCGCTCAAGCTGTTCCTGGGCGCAGCCACGCGCGCTGGGTGCGTCGTGATCACTCCGGGCGGCTCAGACGACGCGCCCGCTGAGGCTGCAAAGTACAACGCGAGGCTGCTTGGGGAAACGCGTATCTCCAAGGAGCCTGGCACGGGCGTGTGCCAGTTCGACCTGTGTTTGTTAGGGATGGGCAGCGACGGTGCGGACTCTGCTCCAGCCTTGACCCACCCTGCGATGCTCACTCGCTCGCTCAGGACACGTGGGCTCGCTGTACCCCAACCGCCCCGAGGTGCTGTCACAAAGCCAGCAGCAGTGTTTGAGCGTGGTCAAGGGCAGCGGGCCGAGCTCCATCACGCTCTCATTGGCAGTGATGAACGCGGCCAGGTGCACGCTGCTGGCCATGACCGGCGCAAGCAAAGCCGATGCGGTGCAGCTGTGTTTGGAGGACAAGCAACCAGAGGGGGCTTTTCCGGCGCAGATGGTTCGGTCTGAGGGGGGGGTCAACTGGATGCTGGACGAGGGCGCCGCATCCAAGCTGAAGGCAAGCAAGGGCGTCGCCGCGCTGCTCTGATCTATCCTAACGAAACTGTTCGAAGCGCCGCACTCGAACACCGCAATGACAGCGTGGGCGTGGACTCACACCTTCTCGCCTCGTTTTCTCCGTTCACGTAGCGGCTGCAATGCCGGCAGTCACGATGCTCCTTGCCGGCGGCGCGGTGGCGCTGAAGCCGTGTCGCTCTCGCTGCTCCTCCGCCTGCGCCCCCCGCGCGCGCTTGGAAGCGGGCAGTGAGAGGCGCGCGGGTGCGGGTGCACTCCCGGAGCTGCGCGGACCCTCTTCGCGTGGCGTGCGCGGCAGTCGGCTCGCAGCCAGAGCAGGCGCTGATCCAGTCTTCAACGTTTCGGAGGCGGCGGCCATCGCCACCCTTGACAGCTTGATCGACAGCATGCTAGCTGCGCGCGGAGACGCCGCGCTCACGCCGCTGGTGCAGGCAAACGTGCTGTCCCTGGACGTGAAGTTCTTCCTGCGCCTCGCCGCTCGCGCCGACACGGCTGGCGAGCGCGACAAGGCTGCGCTGACGGAGCTCGCCAGCAAGACTATGCGCCTGCTGGACGGAGTGGTGGAGCAGACGCGCAAGCAGATGAGCAGCAGCAGCGAGGTGCTGACACGGCTGGTGGGTGCGGCAGCTGACGAGGGCACGGGCGCGTTCGTGTTGCCGTTGCGCGCGGACCGCCTAGCCGCGATCCGCAGCGTGCTTGACGAGAGCCCCATGGACGAGGCGGTGCTGTCCAACGCCTTCGCCTGGATGCGCAAGGCGAGCGACGACGGCATGGACGGCATGGTGCTGGTCATCCAGAAAGTGCTGCAGCTGTGGGCCGGCAGGCAGCTGGCGCGGCCTGGCGCCGGAGATGCGCAGGCGGAGGCTTTGCTACAGCGTCTCCTGGCTGCTGCTGAGGAGTCTTGGGACGGCATTTTGAGCGAGGCTGCAGTTGGCCAAGCCGGCGTGGAGTCTGGGCTGGCGGCGGCGCTGCAACAGAGGATGGAGGGGGTGGTGCTGGGTCTGCCAAACGGCAGTTACGCGCAGCGCGTGCAGGCGGAGTACCTGAAAGAGGTTGAGGCGCGAGTAAAGGCTGCCTTTGGAAAGAAGCAGTGAGCGATGCGCTGCTCCTACTGTATGGCCGCGCTTTAAACAACGGTCGCGTCGCTGCGTCCTCAGTCCAGGCTGGACTTGGCGTCCCCCGGAAAGGCGGCGCCCCCCACCAGTCCTGCATGCGCCCCCGCCGTGCCCAGCGCCGGCGGCGGGCTGCGCGCCCTGTGCAGCCCTCGGGTGAGCTCCATGCCCGCCTCGAGCGCCCCTGCCTCTTCCCCCGCGCCCCTGCCCAGCTCCTCGCACTCCAGCCGCCCGTACGGGTTGCTGCTCCCCAGCGCCCTGCGCCGCAGGTGGCGCGTGATGAGCGCGAAGGCGGTGCCCAGCGCCAGCAGGATGACGATGATGAGCAGGGCCACAAAGCCCGGCGGGGCGCCCGGCTGCGGCGGCGCGGGGGGCGCAAAGCCGCGAGCGTCCTCCTCGTCGCGCAGCACAGACACCAGGATGAGCTTGCCCAGCGGCGCCGCCAGGCTCACTCGGCGCTGCTGCAGCGCCGCCAGCACGTCCTGGGCGGTGGGCGTGTCCAGCGTGCCCGGGGGCGTGTCCGCGGGGGCCAGGCCAAACAGCCAGCAGGTGAGCGGGCAGGGGTGGCCAGGCACGCATGAGGCCAGGTCGGTGGTGTTCACCTGGTCCAGGTAGAGGCCCAGCCCCGTGGCCAGGTATCGACGCAGCTCCTCAGACGCGTCCCGGGGACTGCCGTACAGCTGCAGCTGCGCGCCCCGCAGCTCCAGCTGCACCGTGACGGAGACGCCGAAGGCGTCCGGGCGCACCGGCACCGGCGGCGGGCGGGGCGGGAAGGGCGCCTGTGGGGGCTGCGGGGGCGGCGCCGGCGGCTGCGGCGGCGCCGCCTGGCCGGGCGCCGTGGGCGGCGGCGGCGCGCCCCGCAGCGCCGCCAGGCCGTCGGTCATGAGGCGCGTGCAGTTGGCCCTGGCCAGTCCAATCCGCCGGGCGCCGCGGTCGTACGTCACCAGCACGTCTCGCACAGCCACCGCGCCCAGCAGCACGCCAGCCTGGCCGTTGTCGAACACGCCCGTGCAGAAGGCGTGCGCCCTGTCGCCCCCCCAGGCGAACAGGTAGTTCTCGGGAGGGACCGTGAGGTTGGCGCCGGCAAAAGACAGCGTCAGCGAAGGGAAGTACCCGCTCAGCGGCGCCGCCGTGCTGGCGCCCGCCACCTCGTAGCAGACATCCTGGAACGCCGGGTCCGGGCCCGCCACCGCAGGCGTGGAGGCTGGCAGCGCAGCCCTGAGCGCAGCCTGGAAGGCTGCAAAGCTGGCGCTGGGCAGGTACACGAACGTTGTGCCGCTGTCCAGCACCGTGCCGGTGCCCACGCCGTAGCTGGCGCGCACGGCTTGGGCGTCAGGCACGCCCGGCGCGGTGGCGATGTCGGCGCCGCCCAGGGACATGCTGAGCAGCTTCAGCGTGTAATAGCTCCCGTACGCGCTGCTCTCCAGCGCCGTCCACACCATGCCCCCCGCGTACTGCACGGGCAGCGCGCCGAAGAGCGCCGCGCCGTTGGCTGCGCTGTCGCCGGTGACGCCCTGTTGTGGTCCCCAGGAGCCGTAGCACAGGGAGAAGGCGTCCGCCATGGCGCCAGCCTTGGCCAGCTGAGACACTAGGGAGACATCTCCGAGGCCCAGGCCGATGATGCCGTCAGCCTGCTGGCGCAGGATCTCGCCAGTCTCTTTGGTTTCGCAGCCAAACACGACGCTGCCGTTGACGGCGCCCAGGGCCACTCGGTCCACCACCAGGCGCCCCGCGGACGTGCTCTGCTCCGCGTAGCTGCGCTGGTAGCTGCAGGTGCCTGGAAGGAGGCCGCCGGGGCGGGGTGAGGAGGGTGCCAGAGCGCCGTGCTGGTGGGTACGGCCCGGCGCACCCAGCTGGCAGCGCTGCGAGAACGCTGCGCACAGCGGCGAGGAGCAGGGCACGGCGCGGTAGGTGGTGGACACCTGCGGGTCAAAGGACGGGTCCTGGCAGCAGAGAGAGGTCGTCAGAGCTGGCCGACCCTAACACACATCTCCCGCTTCACACACACCTCGTGCGTGCCGCAAGAGGCGCCGCAGTCGCGGCACGGCACGTAGGCCAGCGTGCTACCGGTGTCCACGATGAGGTCGAAGGGCTGCGGCGGCGTGCCCAGCTGCAAGTGCACCGTAAACACTCCGTTATCGCGCACCGACCCGTACAGGGGCAGCAGCGCGCTGGCGTTCAAGCTACCGGCGCCATCCAGCAGCGTGCGCCTGCGCGCGTGCAGGGCGGAGGTGGCGCGCGGCGACAGGGCGACGCGGCGCAGCGGCGCCCAGAGTGATTCAGTCGTGTCGCCCGCACACGCCAGCCACGCGCAGCACAGCAGGCACAGCGCGCCGCGAAGCAGCAGGCGCGACATGCATGCGCTGCCCGACGGTGCGGCCTTTGCCTCGACTGGACCGAAGAGACAAGAGAAGAGAGCGCACACGTGGCGTCAGCCGGCGAGGCTCACTGCCGCTCCAGAGCACCAGCACAGCAGCCCCGAGGGCGTCAACTGTGAGGAAAAGTTCCTTGGTCCCTCCATCCCGCACAGTTCGGGACACACGGCCGGTCGGTTAAGATCTCAGCGCAGAGACCACCGCGCCCGCCTCCACTGTCTGCGCCTTCTGCGTGTCGCCACACCGCCTGGCATGCCCCGCGTCGTCGCACATGTGCTCTCTGGCGCTGCGACAGCTGTTTCAGGCATACGTAGGCGCGCTGCTGCTGCCCGCGCTTGCTCTCGCCCGTGCCTCACGCCCTGACGCGCCCACGCACGCTCCAGAGGTGTGCCGCTCGTGCCCCGAGGCGCAGCGCCCGCGTCTGGCCGCGCTGGCTGGCGAAGCTGGGGAGGCTGGTCTTGTCGGTGCTCAGTCGCTGCCTGCGCTGCGCTCGCTGGCCCAGGAGTTGCGCGCTGACCTGCTGGACGCGGCCACCTTCACGCTCTTCTACCGCTTCGTCTTCTTCGCGCTGCGCGAGAAGGGCGCGCGCAACGTGCCCGTCCACGACGCCGCGCTGGGCTGGCAGCTCAGCCTGCGCGGCCGCTTCCGGCTGCTGGACCTCTGGTGCGCCTTCGTGCTGCGCTCCAAGAGGCTGGCCATCACGGAAGACACCTGGAAGCAGGTGCTGGACTTTTCACGCACCGTGCACGAGGACCTCAGCAACTACGACCTGCACGGCGCCTGGCCGGTGCTGGTGGACGAGTTCGTTGAAAACCTGTGCGGGCGAGGCGGCGCGCAGGAAGGCGGCGCGCGGCGGCGGGGCGCCGGGAGGGCGCTCAGTGCAGAAGATGGCTACGCGGCAGATGGGGAGGGCGACGCGCGAGAGCCTGAGGAGGAGGGGTGCGTCGGTGTCGCGGCTGCGCACCTAGTGGGCCGCGCGCTGGGCGCAGGCAGCAAGCGACGCGCGCCGAGCGCAGAGGATTCTGATGATGGCGAGGCGGATGACCTCCTGCGCCAAGATGTGGAGAGCATCGCGGAGCGATTGGCGCGAATCCAGGCCAGCCCGAGAAGGAAGCACGGACGCAGCGAGGCTGCGGCGGAGAACACGCATGCGGATGACTGCATGGACGCGTGAGTGCTGTGTCATGACACTAGTGAAGTATGGTAGATCTATGCTGTTTGATGCTTTCATCAGACGGCAAATGGGTCGTAGTCATCGGCGTCTCCTCCAGGCGTGGCCACTCGCTCAAGGGTCGAACCGGGCGCTGCAGTCCACGTCGCTGTTCCGCCCCACGGCCGCACCGGCGGCGGCGCAACGCGGTCGGCTTGGCGCGCAGGCGCCACCGCGTGTGGTTGGAGCGCAGCGAGGGGCAGAGGAGGCGGGGGCGGTGGGGGCGGCGCTGTCAGTGCAACCAGCGGCTGCGCCCACCCCTTCCTACGCTCCCCCGCCGGCGCGGGTGCCTGTTCGGCTGCCTGTTCGGCTGCCTGCTGCGCCTCTTCGTCGCTGCCCTCGTCCTCTGAGCCACTCAGAGCGGCGTTCTCCGCAACTGCACCCGCCACCACTGCACGTTCAAGCGCCTCGTAGCACCGGTTCAGCACGTCCGTCGGGAAGAGCTCCTTGTCCGTCCAGTCGGAGAGGAGTGCGGAGACCTTGTCCTGCGGGCGATGTTTAAAAGCCGCATGCCCTGGCCAGCCTCGCACCACGCACCAGGTCGCCCGACGGGCAGCGACACGCGCAGGCGACACAGCGCGCGAGGTCGGGGCGAATGCGGTCGCCTGTGCGGTGATCAGGTGGCGGTGTCACATCAGGTGCACGGCTTGAGACCGCACCGAACAGGTTTTTCGCGCCCCACTTGGCGGCAGCCTCGGTGCAGAGTGTGCTGAGCAAGGTGAGCAGCGGCAGGCTGTGCCAGAGAGTTCAGAAGAGAGGCGCACGAGTGCAGGCAAGCAAGCCCCAGCACACCGCTGCTTGCGCTTGGCTTTTCGCAAGGCGTTGACCAGCGCGCCCACGACGCCCTTGTAGGAAAGCCTGGGCTCTGCGAGCGCGCGCTCAAGCAGCTCACCCCCCTTGCCCCCCTTGCGCAGATGCAACTCGAACTCGCCCTGGTATGCCCAGGGAGGCATGGGCGCTTCTAGGGAGGGAGAAGGACTAAATTCGAGGCGTGGAGGCGATTGCGCGCGCGGCGGGAGCGAGGACGAGGACCACCCACGTAGGCCACGTTTGCGTGCGCTGTACGACCGCTGTTCATAATTTGATGTGGTCCGGTCCACGCCACGAAAAGAGGCAAAAGACCACAGAGACAGAGCAGCGATGGACCAAGGAGTCGCTAGAACTACCACCACCACCACACCAATCCAGCAAGGCAGCGCATGCGCACTGCGCACCACCACCAGCCCCCCTTCGATCTAGAGCTAGCTCGCAGTGGTCATGTTCATGCGACCGAAGTTCTGCAGCAGTGACAGCAGCTCCCGTCCAGACATGAGCCCCCCAAAGCCGCCCCCTGCGCCGGGCGCCTCATTGCCGCCCACCCCCCCAAGCTGCAGCAGCCCGTTCCCGCCGGGCATGGCCGCCAGGCCCGCGCCGCTGAAGAGCGGCTGCGGGCGGCACGGTTTGGGGCCGCACAGGCTGCCCTGCTGCTCCGCGTTGAGCTGCAGCAGGGGCCCCTGGCAGAAGGCGGCCCAGCGCTGATCCGCGTCCAGCGCCGCGCGCACGCCCCGCTGCGCCTCCCCGCCGCCAGACTGCACGGCGGCCAGCGCGTTGGCGAGCGCCACGACGACGCCGATGTGGGGCATGCGCCGCCCTGGGGTGAGCACCGCCGCAGCAGTGCCAGCCTCCGCCAGGCGCGCCTGCAGGCTGTCCTGGCCGCACACCAGCGGCTGGCAGAGGCGCGCCACGGGCGAGCGCAGCGCGTGGCGCAGGAGCGCCAGGGCGGCCACGTGCGCGGGAGAGCCGCAGGTGCAGGCGAAGAGCAGCTCCACGCTATGCGCCGCCGCGCCGCACCCGGCCAGCACCTCGTCCAGCTCCACGCACCGCAGAGACAGCAGGCGCGCCAGCAGCTGCAGCACGGCGACGCGGTGGGTGCCGGCGCCCGCGCGCAGCGCCGCGTCTGCGGCGAGTCGCTTGTCGGCGCCCTGCCAGGCGAGCCTGGGCGGCGCCAGCGTCAGGACGGCCACCAGCACCTCCGCGCCCTGCGCCAGCGTGAGGGTGGCTGGCGGCAGCGCGGCGAGGCGCGGGAAGGGGGTGCCCAACGGTGGCTGTGCATCCGGGTCTCCCCCCTCGCAGGCGGCTCCACCCAACAGCCCCGCCTCGCAGCCCAGCTCCTCCTCCACCCCCGCCAGCGCCGCGAACAGCGCGGCGCCCAGGCGGGGCGCGTCCAGCGCGCCAGCGTCGCCCGCCGCGCTCGCCGCCACAGCGGAGGAGGCTGCGGACAGCGCCGCCTGCGCAGCCTCCAGCGCGCCCAGCCGCTCGCATTCCCCGCCATCCTGCGCCCCGCCGCCGCCGCCGCCGCCCCGCCGCCGCCGCTCTTCTTGTTCCGCCTCGCAAGGCTGGGAGGAGCCCCCGGCGGAGGCGCCAAAGTAGCGGCTGGCGATGCTCCCCAGCGACCCGCGCTCGCTGCGCGCCAGCTTGCCGGCCTTTGTTGCGGCGCCCTTTGGTGGCGGGGCGGCTGTCGCGGGCGGGGTCATCTGGTCCAGGGCGGTGAAGGTGACGTCCAGGCCGCGGCGCAGGCGCTGCAGGGACTGCAGGGCGGCCCGCCCGGTCTCCGTGAGCGGGTTGCCGGCCACGTTGAGCAGGATGAGGTCCGGCGCCAGGCCGCCCCCAAGCGCGGCGGCGAGCAGGGACGCCCCGGCGTCGGAGAGCCGGTTCCCGCTCAAGTCCAGGTCCGTCACCGCAACCCCCGGCCCCCGAAGGGCGTCGCACAGCGCCTTGCAGCGCTTGTCGGTCACCCCGCAGCCGCTGAGGGCGCACCAGAGCGCGCCGCCGCGGAGCTGCTCCACGCCGCGGCTGTAGCGCGCCTCGTCGCTGGGCGAGGCGGGGCGGGGCGGGGCGGGCGCGCAGCCGTCCGCAGGCTCCTGCGCGGCGCCAGGCGGGGGCTTCTTGGCGCGCTTCTTCTGCGCGCGCGGGAGGGAGGGCAGGTCAGCAGGCGCAGCAGGCGGGGTTTGCGCGGCGCCTTGTGGCCCCGCGCCTTCTTCGCCTTCTTGCACGCAGCCTCGGGCTGTGCGGAGGGCGCCTCCGGCTCGTCGCTCTCGCTCTCGCTGTCGGAGCTCTGCGGGGACAGCGGAGACGCACTACCGCGCGCGCTCGCACTCGCGGGCGACACTGGTGAACTCTCAACGCCCTCCGCAACCGCAGCCGGGCCAGAGGCGAGCGGCAAGCCCAGCTCACAAGCGTCGGCAGCCATGCTGGTGTTTCGCAGAGCCGTCACTGAAGGGCGGCGACGCGGCACAGCCGTCAGACAAACGCACGCACAGCCTGTGCAGTGGGCGATGCACGCGCGACGCGCAAGCGCGCACGTGAGCGGCGGAGGAGCAGGCGCGCGGCGCGCATGTACAGGAAGTTGATTGCAGGCGGGCGCGTGCGGCTATAGACACGCAACGCACGCCAACGCAGCGCAGCGCAGACGTGCGTCGCAGGCTTGTGGTGAGGGCAGGCGCGGTGGTCCTTGGAGTCCAGGCGAGAGCGCAAGCGCACCTTGAGACCTTGGTCTGGCGGCTTTGTGCCCCACTCCGCTGCCTTTCCCACACCGGCGACCGCACAGCGCAACGCGAGGCGTAAGCACACGCCAACGAGAGTACAGCGGCCACAGGCAAACCAGGGGCGTTGTCTGTTCACGTAGGAGGGGCACCTGGTGCCAGGGTGCAGCACCTGCTGCGGCTGCGGCGGCGGGAGTCCCGCCACGGACCCACTCTCCTCGCCCTCGCCTTTACCATGGCTGCGCTACGCTCCATGCTGCGCGCAGAGCGAACGCTTGCGGCTCCGTGCGACAGCGCCGCCCCGCGCTCCCGTGCCGCTCGCCCGCGCGCGCCGCGAGCCTCTGCGCACGGTCAGCGCTGCGACGCCGCGGAGGCGGTGCGCGCCATCTGCGGCTCGCTTGTGCCTGTGCTGAGCTCCTCGCTTCCCTTCAGCCGCAGCCTTCGCTGGGTGCTTCGCTGCGCACCTTGGCGCTCTCGCTGGGCGCAGCAGCCGCCGTTGCTTGCGCGGGCGTCACGCCGGCTGCAGATGCGGTGCGTTAGGCTGCGAGAATGGGGATGCGCCAGTCGTGCGCTGCTCTACGCTCCTGCACGCCGGCCTCCACCTGCACCGCGCGCTCGCTTGCCGCGCCGCTTGAGTGCGGCACCGGATCCGCCCGCGTCTTGGTGGCCGCCAGGAGTGCACCCGTTGCCGTGCGAGCGCTGACTCGCGGCTGCGCAGCTGCCCTCCGCCGCGCCGCAGGAGCTGTTCCAAGTCGCCGGTCTGGGCGTAGAGCCTGTGAAGGTGCGCGCGGGCCAGGGAGGCCGCCACAGCGGCTGTTGATCTGCGCCGGCGACTTCCACAGAATGCTCGGGCTCTGCTTCGCAACGCGCTGCCCATCAAGAACAAGCAGATCCGGGTGGCGCAGGCTGCGCTGGAGTCAATCACGGACGACCTGCGCGTGCCGGGCGTGCGCTTCTCGGTGCGTGCTGCGAGAGCGATCTGACGCTCTGGCGCGCTGCGTGCGCGGTGCACAGTCACTCACGCGCGCCCCTCGCTGCGCCACCAGGGCGTGGAGAGCAGCGTGCGTCGCGCGCTGGAGGTTGCCACGCGCGACGAGGCCGCGCTGCTCAAGGATGTGCCGGAGGGCAACAAGGCGCAAGCCAAGGCCGCGCTGGCGAAGCTCAAGCAATCGCTCCAGGAGTTTCAGGTGGTTGTGGCCAACAAGGACAAGCAGGAGGTTCCTTTCAAGCAGCAGGAGGCGCTGGGGTACATCACCGCGATTGAGGAAGCCATGGTGGATGGTTTCCCCTTCAACATCCCGGCCCCCTACGACACCCTGCCCGCGCTCAAGGGCCGCGCGGAGGCTGTGTTCACGTTCCAGCTGAAGGAGGGGCGCGCGGGCAACCCGGGCGTGAAGAGCGGCACCATGACGGTGGTGATTGACGGCTATAACGCGCCCGTGAGCGCCGGCTCGTTCGTTGACCTGGTGCAGCGCGGCTTCTACGACGGAATGGAGGTTCAGCGCAACGACGGCTTCGTGGTTCAGTCGGGCGACCCTCAAGGGAAGGAGACTGGCTTTGTGGACCCGTCCACGGGCAAGCTGCGCAACGTGCCGCTGGAGATCATGGTCAAGGGCGACAAGGTGCCCATGTATGGCGACACCCTGGAGGACGTTCGGCGCTTCAAGGAGGACACGGTGCTGCCCTTCAACGCGTTTGGCACGCTCGCCTGGGCGCGCGACGAGTTCCAGAACGACTCAGCCTCCAGCCAGTGGTTCTTCCTCCTCAAGGAGAGCGAGCTGACGCCCAGCGGAACCAACATCTTGGATGGACGGTGCGTGCGCAGCGCCACCGTGCTGTGCCCGTGGGCTGCTCACGCGTGCGCACAGCTACGGCGTCTTCGGATACGCGGTGGACGGGCAGGACATCCTGCGCGACACAAAGGCGCGCGTCAGGTGGGGGGGGGTAGCTCCCGCGACTCGCTCACGCCTTCCGCAGGTTGGCGACATCATCAAGTCGGTGAAGATCACGCGGGGGGCGCAGAACCTGGTCAACGGGGGCAAGCAGGCCCCTGCGCCAGTGACGCCACCGCCGGAGGAGGCGGCTGCGCCCGCGGAGTAGCGTGTGTCTGTTGGCGTCCCTCTGGATACGAAGCGTCACACGCGCGCGCTACGCCTCACGAAAGCGTCAAGCGCCCTCCTGTGCTTCTTAGCGCCTTAGCGCCGTGACAGACCCTCCTCCTGCAAGGCCCTGAGCCGCCTTCTCAAGCGCTTGGGTGGCCATTCTGTGAGACAGTGCTGAGCGGGTGAGCGGGTTCGAGCGTTCGGCGGCGGGCGGGCGGGCGGGGCGGCGGGCCGGCGGCGGCGGGCGGCCCCTCCCCCACCGCACCGCGCCGCCCCCCCCCGCTGGTTGAAGCACGCACCTCTGGACTAGCAGCGAGCATGTCGCGTCGGTGAGCTGGGGAGTGGGTAGTGCGGCATGGCCCACCGCCGCGAGCCGTCGCTGGACTTCGACAGCCTGTTGAGCTCGTGGGATGCCGGCGCGATGCCGGACGTCGTGGACGAGGCGTGCGGCTCGCCGGTGCGTCGTGTGCGTCGTTGTCCCCTGTGTCCGAGCTCAACCGCTGCGCGACAGGAGCGCCCTGGCAAGCGCCCACGCGCGTCCCAGCTGAGCCAGAGGTGCGAGTGGCGTCCGTAGCGCCCTTCTCACGCAGTGCGGCGGCGCGGCGCAAGGCCGATGAGATCCAGTCCTGGACTCCGGCACTCTCCGCGCCGCTGCCCCTGGCCCCTGGCCGCCTCTGGATGCTCACACTGCCCGTCTGCGCAGGGAGGCTGGCGGGCGCGAGTCGCTGGGCGGCGGAGAAGCTCTGTGTCTGGAGGTGAGCTCACATGTCCCCTTCTTGTTCTGCTTGCTAGCCAGTTTCACAGGCGGCACGCGCCAACGCGTCTTTGCAGCCCGGGGCCGCGCACTGTCATTCCGTAGCTGTGGTCTGACTGACGCCTGTCGCGGCCGCGCTACCACACAGGATCAGGCACTTCAGTTGCCGCAGGCCCTGCACGAACACCAGGGGCCAGCACACACCGTGGGTGCGTGCCCCCGCCCCTCAGTCTTAGGATACACGTCGCTGCACGTGGCGGAAGGCGCTTGGCTGGAGCGAGCGGAGCTCGGTGTCTGGAAATCTGGCGCTCGATCTAACAGCGTTTCTCAGCACCCTAAACCGCCGGCACCTCCGCGGAGGACTGACGCTGAAACC
>Ga0208951_1000698_pt1 | contig 15407 bp, 13 predicted proteins | sample GreLakmeMI27MSRF_FD_187702 | JGI IMG/M metagenome (GOLD analysis project Ga0208951, IMG submission 187702) | Freshwater lentic microbial communities from great Laurentian Lakes, MI, USA - Great Lakes metaG MI27MSRF (SPAdes) | ecosystem: Environmental > Aquatic > Freshwater > Lake | place: Great... | reverse complement strand
TCGCGCCGTCGGCCGCCCTGCTAGCGCTTAGAAATAGAGTGCGGCCGGGCCCACGCGCCCCCCTTGAGCTAAGAAATAGAGAGGCTCTCCCCAAATCCTGCTTTCTTGCAGGTGGGCCCACCCTGTAGTCATTCGCACCTCGCTCCCTCCGCAACCTGTCTCACGGCATCTGCTGCGCAACCTGTGCCCCTGTGTTCACAGAGCGAGGCCACGCGAGCGCTCTCTCCCGCCAGCCCTAGTCCACAAACGCTCTCTTCGCGTACGTGCCCTCTTCTTGGCGACACCATGCTCCGCTCCGCGCTGCCCGCTGCTGTGCAGCCTCGCTGGCGCGCGCGCGGCTCTGTGCGCCCCAGCAGCGTGGCTGGTCGTGCCGGACGGTTCCGGAGCGTGTCATCGTCATCAGAGTCGTCCTCCTCCTCCACGTCTGAGCTGGCTGAGCGTCTGCAGCTGCTTCAGCGGCTGCTGGCGGTGGCTGTGCGCGAGGAGGACTATTCTCGCGCCGCCGCGCTGCGAGACCAGCGCGCGTCTTTGCTCTCCTCGCTGCCCCTGGAGCAGCAACTGGTGCAGACGGCGCTGGACGAGCTGCGCAGCGGCTTGACGCCCTCTCGGCGCGCCGCCGCGGCGCACACGCTGGCAGCCTGCGGGGATCCACAGCTGGCGCCGCTGCTCTCCGCCGCGTTGCACGACGTGCACGAGGAGGTGCACGGCGCAGTGGAGGAGGCGCTGTGGGCGCTCTGGCTGCGCAGCGGAGATCAGCAGACGGATGCGCTCATGCAGCGCGGCGCGGCGTCCCTGCGCGCCGCGGCAGTTGTGGGCGCTGACGCGTTGCGAGACGCCTTGGCAGCTTTCGAGGCCGTCACGGTGCGCCAGCCCTCGTTCGCGGAAGGGTGGAACAAGCGGGCCACCTGTCTGTTCCTGCTGAAGGACTACGAAGCCAGCCTGCGCGACTGCAAGCGAGTCGTCAAATCCAACCAGCAGCACTTTGGAGCATGGTCAGGCGCGGCCATGTGCGCACTTAACCTGGGCGATGAAAGCGCGGCCAAGACGTACTTTGCAACAGCGCTGGCCATCAATCCAAGACTGCAGGCAGCGCTGCGCTACCTGCAGGTGCTTGATGCACGCATGCAAGAGCGGAGGCGCGAGGAAGGAGAGCTTGAGGACGGGGAAGATGGGGAAGGCGGTACCGATCTGCGCCTGTAGTGCGTAGTAAAGAACTTTTCACTCACTCTCCAACGCTCGCCTCTTGTTTGTGTGCCTCTCTCTTCGAAGTGCGCACGGCCTCCCCCGCGTGCACCTCGGGCGCTGACGCCTCTAGGTTTGCGCAGGATGTCCAAGCTGCTGTCCTCCCTGTCCCTGCTGGCTGTCGTGTTCTCGGTCGCCGCGCAGAACCCCCTGAACGATACCGCCGGCCCGTCCGTCGCCTGGCCCCTGGAGGTCATCGAGGAGGTTCTCACGCCGTGCTTGACGGTGCCGCAGGTGCGCATCAAGCGCATTCAGCAAGAAAAGGGCGCCAACCGCTCTCGCCCTTGCATGCCTCCCGCCCGCGCGCCCACGCGCGCCAGCGGCCCGCGCATCAGCGCCAGCGCGCGAACAATCCCGAACGCTGCGACTGGGGAGCGCGCGGCGGCGATCGGGCGCTGGGCGGGCGGGCGGGTGAGGGCAAGCTCTAATCGCCTCGCTCGCGTTCGCCTCCCTCCCGCCGCGCCACCCTCCCGCGTGCTCCCCACAGCGCGCGCGACCGCACGGAATCTACCCCAAGCGCCCGCGGAGCGGCAGCTTTGCGCGTCTGAGCACGCCCGTGCGCGGCGATCTTGAACAGACGACTTACGACTTACTTACGCTCACTCGCCCTCTCCCGCTCTCCAGGTCTTTCAGACGTGGAACGTCACGGTGCTCCCCTCCCTGGCCAAGGCCGCGGGTCTGTACAATCAGCTGATCGCGGTGCGGCTGGCTCGGCGGGGCGGCCCGAGCACTCGCTCTCTAACAGCCACGCCACGCCTGCCCTCACCCTGCGCAGGAGAACCAGACGCTGCTTGTGCCCCTCAACTCCGCCTACTGGGCGTACTTCTCCGTGGCCAACACCAAGCCCCACCTGACCCGCGCGCAGCTCACGGACAACAGCTCCGCGACTTCCGTCAAGAAGCTCAATGGCCTCGTACGCTACGGCATCCTCCCAGGCGCATTCCCAACCGCGCAGCTCCACAACCTGCAGCGCCTGTACGGCCCTCTGAAAGGCGTTAACGTGGCCGTCAAGGTGCCGCCGGTGGGCGTGGTGAAGAACATCCGCATCCTGGGCATTTACGGTGATACCTCCGCAGAGATCGTCCGCAAGGACATCCCCGTGTGCGGCGGCGGCATCGTGCACCTGCTCAACAGCGTGGTATTGCCGTACCCGGTGTGAGACGCATCAGGCCATGCGAAAGCATTCCAAGGAGGCGCTAGAGCAGTCCTTGCTCGCGCCGCCACCCCGTTTAACCTAAATGAAGGAGGCGATTAAGCCATTACGAAGCCACAACACATTCCTTTGCGTCCAACAGCGCCGCCAGCGACGCGTGCCCCGCCTCGCGCGCCAACCCAGCCGCGCCATCGCTGTGCGCGCGGTGTCGCAACAACAGGAGAGCACCCTCCGTCTGACCGTACAACGCCGCCAGCGCCAGCGGGGTGTGGCCTTCGTTGTCCACCGCGTCGATGCGCTGCGGCGCCGAGCAAAGGAGCCAAGACACTGTCGCTGTGTGCCCGTGCGCAGCGGCCTTGTGCAGCGCCGCATGCCCCGCACCATTACAGGCGTTCCAGTCCCATCCCAGCGAGTGCAGCCACGCGCACACGGACGTGGCACCGCCCATCGCTGCCCAGTGTCCGGCGTCACAACCAAACGAGTTGCGCCATCGCACGTCGCAGCCGGAGGTGCACGCGAGGTACCTGCATATGTCCAGGTGGTCCCTCCACGCGGCGAGGTGCAGTGGAGTGGTGCCGTCAAGCGTCTGCACATCCGCCACGAGCGGCGAGCTTTCGAGAAGCCAAGCAACCACCGCCAGGTGACCGTTGCGCGCAGCCCAGTGCAGCGCGCTGCGTCCGTCTTTCGCCGCGGCCGTGGGCGACGCGCCCAGCGCGAGCAGCAGCTCACAGCTGCTCAGGTGGCCTGCACCCGCGGCCCAAAGCAGCGCGGGGCTGCCGTGCCGGTCAACGCACGTCGTCGCGTCCCACCCGCCTGCGTGGAGCTGCTGCAGCGCATTGTCGTCGCCGGCGCGAGCAGCCGCCAGGCACGGGTGCAGGGCGCCTGAGCAAGCTCTCGTGGCGAGTGTGACTCCGACCGCTACGCTCACTGCGGCGACGCTGCGCGCGTAGTCTAAGCCGTGCGCCTGTTGCGCGTGGTTGCGCAGCGAACGCTTGCCTGCGAAGGCTCGTCCACAGGAGCTGCAAACCAACGCGTGCGCTGAGCTGAACAGCATCGCGCCGTCAGCCGCCACCCGGCCGCTCGCGAGAACCTCGGCCAGCGAGGCTGGCGCAGACGCGGTGGCAAGCTGCAGCATTTCAGCCGCCAAAGACTCTGCGCTGGCAAACCGTGTGCACGGTGAGGCAGCCAGTGCATGGCGCCAGCACGCAACTGCTAAGCTGCATCTCCAGCCGCCTGCGACGGCCCGCACAGCCTCACGCCGTCGCGCAGCGATGTGGCTCTGCTCGGGGCTGAGCTGCAGCAGCGCACACGCAAGCAGAGTGTGCAACTGCGCAGCGGTCTCGTCTGTGTCATGTTGAACAGCAAGCACTGACAGGGCAACGGTGGCGCTGTCGTGCGGCAGAGGGCACATCGGGAGACATAAGGGCGCTCAGCTCAGTCTTCGTGTCCTCCGGATGTTCGAGTCTGTGTTCAACTGTACGACACACTGCAGCGCTCTCCGCCCACTGTGCCGCGTGCTCTTCCACTGCTGTCGTGCGTCGTGAAGAAGTCCGCGGCGAGAGCTGCACGCGTCTTCACCGCCCGCCGTCTTCCGCGCCTGCTCGCGCCTGCGCTGCACCCGGGCTCACGCAGCGCTCCAGCGAAGCCTGACGAAGCCTGCGGCTTCCAGGGCCCCTAGGGCGCGCGTCCGGCGGGCGTCATGGCCAAGGCTGCGAAAGAGCGCGTCCTTGAGCACTTTGGCTTTGGGACGCTGGTGGCGCCCTGCGACAGCTTCTACGACCTTCAGGCGCGCGACGTGCTGGGCTCTGCGGTGGACTTCGGCGAGTACCGTGGAAAGGCACGAAGGGCGTGTTGATTCGCCCGAGAGGGGGGGAGGTAGGGACCGCGCACAGCTTTGACGCTGCTCCTTCCGCAGGTTGTGTTGGTAGTCAACGTCTCTCCTAGCGACCTGGCAGCAGAGGTGAACTACCGCGAGATGCGTCAGCTGGCTGACGCCTTCGGCTCGCTGCCTGGCGGTCTGTTCCGACTGCTTCTGCTCCCTTGCGAGCAGTTCCAGGGAGCCCAGCGCTTCGCGCCCATGCGCTGGCGCAAAAAACAGATGGACGAGGCGCAACTGCTTGCGCACGCGGCGCAGAGGGGCCTGTTGCCGCCCTCCACTCGCATGCTTGCCCGGGGAGATGTTAACGGTCCAGCTGCCCAGGCGCTCTTCACCTTCCTCAAGGTGTCCGTGGGCGACTCCTCTGACATCGGTGGCAACTTCTGCAAGTTCCTGGTCGCCAAGGACGGGCGCGTGTTTGGTCGGTACTGTCCGCCACTCCGCCCGGCGTTGCTGCAGCCAGCAATCACCAAGCTGTTGCAGGAGGAGGCGCCGGCGGCGCAATAGCACGCGGCTGCGACACGCGCAGAGACGCTTCCATGAACAACGGTGTTAACATTCAACAATCCATGGGCATCATCACAGCTTTGAGCGCAGACCTTGCGAAGACTCCGCCGCGTGCGCCCCGTGTCCCCCCACCTCCAGCGTGCCATGCGGCTTGCTCATCATGGCGCGCACGGCGGGTCCGAGGACAGAGAACCAAGTCACCATGCCTCGTGCCGTGGGGTGCAGCGCGTCGCGCATCAACGCGGGGATGATGGAGCTGCCCGTGGGTGTCAAGAAAACAGACTGGCAGTCACAGTACGTGACGGCGCCGTCGCTCTCCTCCGAAAAAGCGCGTAAGCGGCGGTTCACCTCCGCAATGGTGGGCGTGTACAGCCCCGGCTGACCAAACTTGCTGTTCTCCGCAGCAGCCTTTGCCTCCGCCGAGGCGCTCTTGGGCGCCGCATAGGACTGGTACTCGGCGCTGACGCCCGGAGCGCCAGGCAGCATCGACGCTGCGGCGTCGGGGTCTCCTGTGCCTGGTCCGCGTGGCAACACGCCCGGCAGGAGCACTCGTGAGCCAGGCAGGCGGTGCAGCACCTCGCTGACCACCGCCACGACGCCTAGGAAGGTATCTTCGGCTCCGTCTCCGTCGCGCCCAATGTTGTTAGTCCCCACGCACACGACCACAACCTCTGGCGCGTGCCGGAACTGAAGCTCGCCGTTCTGGATGCGCCACAGAAGGTGCTGTGTGCGGTCGCCAGAGATGCCGAAGGCGCGTGCACCCAGAGGGACAAAGTACTCCTCAAACACCTTTCGCCGAGGCTTCAGCTCGTCGTATTGCTCGCCGTACTGCGTTCCACGCATCGCCTCTGTGATTGAATCCCCCAGGAACAGCACGCGGCAGCGGGCACGACCCGCGATGCCAGACTCGCGAGCCTCACGCACAAAGGTTGCGTGGAGTACGTCCCAGTTGTCAGCGCGACGCTCGGGAAGCGCCGCGTGCGGGCGACCGCGGTTCGCGGCAGCCAGGGCAGCCGGCGCCATGTGGAGAGGTGAACAGGAAATGGCCGCCAGGCCGCGGCCCTGTCGTACGATGACGTGTCAGAAGTTTGGATGCAATGTGCTCACTTCATCATGTCTTGTGACGTCTTATGCGCATGTGTCCTGTGCGCCTCCGCCCGCAAGTCTTCTCAATCGCTCCACTTCAGCTCGTGCGTCCTTGTTGTTGGGCTCCAGAACCAAGACCGCCTCGAAATCCTCATAGGCTGTGTGCAGCTCGCCCAGGAAGGCGCGGGCGGTGCCTCTGCGCAGAAGGGCCTTGACGTTGCGCCCGTCCAACTGCAGACAAGCAGTACAGTCCTCCTCGGCGGCTTTGAACTCGCCAGTCTTGAGGTACGCCATGGCGCGATTGGCACGCAGCACGGCGTTGCGTGGTGCCTTGTCGAGGCCCTGGGAGTAGAAGGAGGCGGCCTCGGCGTAGTTGCCAGCCTTGAACGCGGCGTTGCCCTTCAGTTTCAGCGCGTCCCAGGCAGGCGCGGAGCCACCCTCGGCGGGGTGCGCGTGACGATGCGCCCTGTGCGCCTTGGAAGACGCGGCTCTGGGTTTCTCGCACGCCGCAGCAGCAGCCTGAGCCGCGGCGGCGGCTGCAAACTCGCGCTTCTCAGCCTGTCCGGCTGTGAACGCTTCCGCCGCGGCACCCGCCAGCGTTTGGGTGAGCGCCAAAAGCGCGTGGTCTCCCCCCCGGGGTCCGATGAGAGATACCCCGACGGGTAAACCCTCCTGATCCACCCCGAGGGGTAAGTGCACCTGAGGCACCCCCCCGAGGCCTGCGATGCTCAGCAGCGTCATGCACCCTTCGCGCCAGCTGTCCATGGCGTCGGGCTGGGCGCTACACAGCGGCGGCGCGGCGGGTACAGTGGGTAGGACCAGGACGGTTCCGTGGGCAAAGACGCCGTCCAATGCCGCGCGCGCCTGCGTGCGCGCAGCCTGCGCGGCGGCGGCCGCCTGAGGAGTCACGCATGCGGCGGCGTCGATGCGCCCGCGCACATCGGGTGCCAGCTGCGGCTGCGCGGTTGCCACCCACTGGCCGTGCGCGGCCCACACCTCGGCGCCCTGCAGCACCCGCAGCGCGGTGCGGGCAGCCTGCAGCCCCTGGCAGCCGTCGGCGGAGGATGCGGCATCCGGGGTCGGGGTAAACGCGCCCGACTGGAAGTGCAGCAGCGCCGGGCAGGAGGCGAGCAGGTATGCGCCCACGTCCAGGCGTGACGCGTTCGCCTCTGGGCAGCTCACATCCGCAGCCTGCAGCAGCGCGGCGACGCCAGCCATGGCGTCGTCCGACACGCCCCGCAGGCAGTCCTCCGCTACGGCAAAGCACCGAACAGCATCCGCGGCAACCGGAACCTGGCACCCGTTTACCCCTCCAGGGGGAAGCAATGCGGCACCCACCGCCCGGAAAGTTGCCGCGTCGCGCGCAAACCAGCCCACCGTGTCCAACGACGGCGCCAGTGGGACCACCCCCTCCAAAGACACGGCCCCATGGGTGGGCCGCATGCCAAACAGCGCGCAGTGCGCGGCTGGCACGCGCACGCTGCCGCCCGTGTCTGTGCCAAGCGCGAAATCGACCAACCCGGATGCGCACGCAACCGCAGAGCCGGAGCTGGAGCCTCCAGGAACGTGTTTGGGAGCACAGGGGTTGACCGGCGTGCCGTAGTGCGCGTTCCGGCCAGAGATTGAGAACGCCAGCTCGTCCATGACAACCTTGCAGGTGCCTCGCGCGCCCGCAGCCAGACACGCTGCCACCGCCTGGGCGTGCGTCTCTGCCGCGCCGTGGGTCTGCGCCCAGCAGGGTGAGCCAAATCCCGTGACGGTGCCCTGGACGTCGAAGTTGTCCTTCACCGCGAAGCGGAGCCCTGCCAGAGGCAGCGGCGGCGCAGGGGGGCCCGGGTGCGGCCCTGGCGCCAAGTCCAGCGCGCAGAGCACGCTGCCGTGCGTGTGCGCCACCGTGGGGTGACGTGGCAGGCAAGGCCTGCGGCGCAGCAGCAGGCGCACGCCAGCCGCGAAGGCGGAGCCAACGACCGCCAGCACCAGCAGCGGCGGCCCCCGGGGGGGTGACACAGCAGGCGCCACCTGCGTGGGTGCTGACGTGGCGCAGCAGGTGCTGCTCGGCGGCGTCGGAACAGCCGCGGCGCTGCGAGAGGGGGGAGCAGATTGAGAAGCGTCTTATTAGGGTAACCAAAAGAGAGAGAGTGCAATAGGAGCCACCACAGCCGGCCACGCGGCATAGCCACAAGGCCGTGCGGGCGCGCCACGAGGTGGCAAGCAGACTGCGCGGCTGGTGGCAGAGCGTGGAAGGAGCGTCTGATGGCGGCTTGAGCGTCTCACCTCTCCTCAACTGCAACTACCGACGGCTCATCCGCCATTACCTCCACCTGCTGAGAATGAGACACCTCCGAGGCGTCGGCGGACATTGGATTGCAGCAGGGCGGACGAGTGGATCTTTTGGGGCGCGGCGTGCGTTTTTTGTTGGAGGAGCGAGGAGGCAGGCGGGGTGGTGGTGGCGGCGTGGTGGCGGGCCCGCGCCCCCGCCCGCCTGCGAGAGTGCGAGCCCTCTCCGTTGCGGCCATGTCCAGCGCCCAGCCTCGCGGGGCGCTGGCTCTGGCTCCGCCTGCGGCTGCGAGCTTCGATGAGGGTGAGCTCCTGTCTCTCTGCAGCGGGCTGGGCAGCACGCAGACGCTGTCTGACGGCACGCTGTGTTACGTGAGAGAGGAGGACTGCCTGGGCTGTTTGCTGGACATCCAGCGCTTCCTGCGCCGAGACGAGCCAGCGACGCGGGACGTGGTGTGCAAACTGGCCGAGTGGAATGTGTTGCGCCAGCACGTGGTGCCTCTGCTCATCACCTACGCCTCCAAGTTCGAGCTCCTCTTCAACGCAACCAAGGCGCGTGCGGCGCAGCGGAAGCGCACACAGGCTCCCGTCAGGGCTTGAACTGGGTTTGGGCGGGACAACCCACGACCGCCGTGCGCTCACAGCTGGCAACACAGGTGGCTGTGTTCATGACGCAGCCGTCCGACCCGGAGGCGGCGAACCCGATGGAGCAGCGCAAGGCGCTTCAGCGAGCTAAGGCGACGCTGCTTGAGGGCAGTGCCGCTCTCACCGCTGTCACCCAGCTACTCGCAGAACCCCTCACCCGGTGCGTGTTCGCACGGTGGCCGCCTCGCGCGCGCGCGGGGGCGCCAGGCGCGCCTTTTCTCACGCGGGCCCCGTGCCAGGTTTGCGGAGCGAAGACGCATGACGGAGGAGGACTGGAAGGTGGTGCAGCTTGTTTTGACGCTGTTCCGCAACCTGTTGGCCATTCCAGACCCGCAGCAGACGGCTGCGAGCGGCAACGACCACCTGACTCGCGGGCGTGACGACTTGCTGGCCCGACTGTTCAAGGAGGACGTCACTGACCTGCTGCTGGCAGTGGCGCAGGACGCAGCGCGACTGCCGTTCCGCAACGAAGCTGCTCTGCTGCTGGAGATCTTCTACGAGCTGTTCAAAGGGGTGACTCCCGAAACTCTGTTCCTGGCCGCGGACCGACAGGCTGCTGCTGAGGCGTCGGTGCGCGAGGGTGCCGTGCGCTCCCACGCGGCGAAGAAAGACCACGAGGCGAGCGCAGCGCTGCGTGCGGCTCTGGGCGGGGAGCGCACGCAGGCCAAGAACGCGGTGCGCACAGCCGGCGGGGCGCCACGTCACGCGCGATTTGGGGGCACCTACGTGCGTGAGCTGCCGGGGGGGGGGGGATCAGCCCTGGTGCGCAACGCCCCGGGAGCCCCTCTTGCCAGCGCAGCTGCTCTCAAGTTTACCTCCGGGGTGGGCGGTCGATCCAAGCCACGCCTGGTGGGACCGCAGCGCACCCACCTAGGCGGGGATGCCGCCGAGCTGCTCACCGCCGGCGCGGGCTCTTCGGCGCCGCTGGGCGCAGGGCGCGCGCAAGCCCTCATCACGCCCTCCTACGCGTCCACGGCTGTGCAGGCGCAGGTCAAGGCGCTGGCGGTGGCTTTCCTGGCTGGGCCCTACAACGCTTTGATGGCCGTCGTGTTGGGCGACCTGCTGGTGGGTCGCGCCCCAGGACTGTCAGACCACGAGGTGAAGCTGCGCACGCTGCATTTCCTGCGAGTCACTACCTTCGGCACAGCCTTCGTGCGCGTCTCCATCGCCCGCAAGGCTGCGCAGCCCGGCGGTGGGGACAGTGCCGCCGCCGCCCCACAGTCGGAGGAGGTCCCATCCTCTCCCTGGGCCGCCGTGGCCGAGACCATGGACGCCCGCGCATTCCACTGGGTGCGCACAGAGTGGCTGCGCCTGTGCGACGCCAAGCCCGCAGAGCCCGCCGCCGTGGCCGCCGCCGGCGCGGCGCTGCACCAGATGCTCGCTGTGCTGCTTGCGGCGCTCACCGCGTCCTTCGGCGCCGCCGCTGCTGCTGACCGCCGCGTGGCGACGGCGCTGGCACTGCGTGTGCTGACTGACGACACGGCTGAGGAGGGCGTGTTGGCCAACCTGCACAAGCTGGTGCGCACGTTTGACCCCCGCAGGTTCACGCGCGCGCACATGGCCACGCTGGCGCTGGCTGTGGACACGGTGCTGCAGCTGCTGCAGGCGCTGTCCGAGTCGGCGGACGGCGCGCTGCACGTCACGCAGCGCCGCAAGGGGGGCGGCCGGCGCGCCAAGAAGCCCGCGGCGGCGGCACTGGAGGAGGAGGAGGGCATTACGGAGGAGGAGCGGGCGGCGGCGGCAGCGGAACGGGAGCGCCTGGCGGGAGATGCGGCGGCTGCGGCTGCTCGTGCAGCCCAGGAGGGGGGGGACGGTGCTTCCCAGCCCCAGGACGTGGCTGCCGATCTGCAGGAGGGCGGCATCGACATGGGCGACGGAGACAGCGAGCGCGAGGGCGGCTACGGCAGCGGCGAGGAGGAGGGCGACGCAGCGCAGGGCAAGCGCCTTCGAGAGGTGAAGCTGGACCTGCCCAAACGCACCGCGCGGCTCTTCGAGCCACAGACCGTCTGCAACTACGTCTGGCTGCTCAAGCACTGGCGCGTCAACGAGCCCCAGGTGAACCAGGTGACGGTGGCGGTGCTCACTCGGCTGGACGGCCTGTCCCTCGCCCCAATGATGTACCAACTCTCTATCCTCACCATTCTGTACGACATCCTGGGCGACCCAGCAGCTCGACAGCCCCAGTTTGCGGCCGTGCAGGGCTACGCGCGGCGCACGGTGCGGGGGCTGTTCGACCGCATGTTGCCGCCGCCGGGGCCTTCTACCCCGGACGCCCCTGCGGCGCCGATTGCCGATGACGGCGACGCGAATGGGCGCCAGGGCAGCTCCGACGCGGAGGCTGTCGAGGTGCCCGAGAAGCAGGCAGCCCCGCCTACGGGCCCCGAGGCGGCGGGCCGCCTGCTCTTTGTGGACATCTTGTTTTGGAAGCCCCGCGGCGCGGCCATCAACCTGGAGCTGGACTGCGGGCGCTTCGACGGCCAGGGGGGTGCGTACGTGCGCGGCGTGGCTGCTGAGCGGGCGGACATTGCCGGCGCGCTGGCCCGCGGCGGCGGCGGCGGTCAGCCGCCTGCGCGCCGCCGCCGCGGCTTGCTGAGCGACAGCGCGGTGGATGTGCTGAAAGCGCTGTTCGAGGCGAACAAGGAGGAGCCAAAGGCCCAGTTTGCGGCCACGCTGCTGCAGGGCATGGCCGACGCTGGGGCGGAGCTCACGCGCGCCCAGCTGCACACCCAGCTGCGCAGCCTGGGGCTGTACCGGGAGGACAGCCGGCGACGGGGACCGGCGGGGCTGCTGCAGTCTCGCGTTGCCCGACGAGAGGCCAACCGGACAGCCATGGACTTCGACGACGACGACGATGACGACGACGAAGACGCGCTTGCCGCGGAGGCGCGCCTGCAGATGGCTGCCGCGGGCGAGGGGGGCAGCGCTGCGGCAGCGCGGGCGGCGCTGGCGGCGTCAAAAGCTGCGAAAGCGGCGGCGCTCGACGATGATGTGCACCAGGACGCGCCCGCAGGGCGCCCCAGCTTGGACGGGCCCCGAGGCGTGGTTGTACGCAAGGCCAAGCAGCCAGAGCCCGCCAAACGGCGCCGCGCATCCGCATCCGGCGCCTCCAAGCGACGCAAGGCCCGCCCAGCCGCCTCACTCTCCGACGCCAGCGAGGAGCCGGGCGGCGCGCCGTCTGCGTCATCGCCGCCGCTGCAGCTGACGGCTGCAGAGCGACTGAAGCAGTTCATGCAGGATTCGAGTGACGATGAGGAGGAGGAGCAGGAGGAGGTTCCCACAATGTGGCGCGAACCAGCGCGCGAAGGGGATGCCACGGAGGAGAGCGATGACGAGGCGCTGCCGCGTGCGGCCGCCGCGCCTGCATCTGCGCCTGCATCTGCGCCTGCTGCCGAGGCTGCGGTGGCGCCCAAGCGCGTCCTGAAGCGCGCCGGCGGCGGGGCTGCTGCGTCGCAGGGCGACGCCAAGCGCGCCGCGGTGCTGCCGGACGAGAGCGACGAGGAGGGCGGTGGGGCGGCTGCGCGCGGCCGGCGTGTGCGTGCGGTGCTGGACTCGGACGACGAGTGAGCCGCCCGCGCGTTTTGTTCACACACAAAATGCACCCTGAAGACGCTGCGAAGGCGGGTGGGACCCCGGGTGTGTCGAGCGGGAGGCCTCAGAGCGTTCTCGCCTCCGTTTCTCTCCGCCTCCCGTGACTCTGCAATTCTCCCCTGTTGACAAACGCAGTGCGGCGCGTGCAGCTGGCGTCTGGGAGCTGTCTAGCGTCTGGGCCTGAGCTTATCGTGTTTTGTAAACCCATCATATAAGTTAGGGTGGCTGTGGTCTTACTCTGCAGGCCCTGTCGTAACGCCGCAGAATCCAAGTTTCCCGTAAGGGCTTGAGTAAGCCTCGTGACGCGGCTAGTTTGCATATTTATGAACCGCCTTTTACTGTTCATAACTGTTTCCGCGTCACACCAAGAGGCATTCTCAGTTTTTCAAGACTCTCTCGAGTCGCACCCCCATCCCCACCGCACCACCCTCCACCCACCACCGAACAACTCAAACTGACTGCGTGGGGGCGCGGGAACGCGCGAACATGTTGAGATGATTGTTACGTCGGCTTATGCCCATAACCGACGGCTTCCATCGTGGACCAGTCGCGCCAATTGTTCCGGCCGTGCGGGCTTTGTGCGGAACTGGGATCTGTCGATATGAGTTGTTCTCAGCCTTCGCCCGACATGTGTTCGGCTACACTGAGCGCCTAGACTACCTAGTTTAGGTTGAGGATGCAGTGCTCGCTGCCTCGTCGTGTTCCTGCCCAAGGCGGTGCGTGAGCTGACGAGCAGCAGTGTGTGTGCCACTGACAGCACCCTCTTGCAGCAGCCTGCTCCGCCCCCGCCCCGCCGCTGCGTTGTGCCGCTGCTTGCCCGCGCGCGCCAGGGGTGCGGCGCGCCGCCGCGGCGCGGTTCAGCGCTGCGCGAGCCTCCTCCACCTCCTCCTCGGACAGTGCACGCTCCAACCTCACCGTCATTCCGGGCGACTACCGCCTGGGAGGCACCCTGCTTGGGGTATCCCTCTTTCTGGGACCCGTGTGCCACCTGGGCACGCAGTGCCTGGTGCACGGCCTGCTGGGCGCGTTCCTCTTGCTCCAAGCGTCCCGCGTGCGCTTCCGCTTCTCCGACCAGCAGCTGGACGTGGTCTTCGTGCAGCCCGGCGCCTCAGACGACGACGCCAAACAAGCGGACACGGCCAGCAGCGGCGACAACCAGCTGCAGGGCGGGGGGGCGAACGCCTGGTCTCTAGCGGCAATCACCAACTGGGAGTTCTGGTGGCCGGGCTTTCCGGTGCTGGTCTACTACAAGGAGACGCAGACGGTGCGTGCAGCTGCCGCGCGGTGGTGCTGGCAGAGAGCAAGCCGCGAGCGGTTGCGTGCCGTGTGCGCTCTGATGGTGGCTGACTCGCACTTCACAGCGTCCGGAAGGACAGCCTCACTTTTTCCCTATCATCATGAATGGCAAGAAATTATACGCTGAGATGTTGAGCCGCATGCCCCCCAGCCTCAACGCCAAGCCACCGGTAGAGGACTGGTGCCTCGACACGGCGCTGGAGGCCACCCCCGTGGGTGCGCAACCCTGCGGCGATTCAGTGCGCGTGCATGTTTGACATGCGTGTGCAGGGCGGGCCATCAAGACGAAGTTGGAGCCGGATCAGTTGGCTGCGCTGAAAGGGATCAAGGGCCTTCCCTTGGTGGACAAGTAGAAGCCACCGCCGCGATATCGACCACCACTGCCTTCAGACGGTCTCAAAGGGGAGAGGGAACGGCGACGCACGCGCGGTGAAATCCTCAGCTGACAACCCTGCTGTCGTCGTCACTATCCCAGTGCGCACGCGAGGGACAAACACCCAAACAGGGTGCGCAGTAGGAGCGAGGAGACTGGTTTGCGGGATACCGGGAGTTCTGCACCATTTCTGACCAGGAGGGGCCTCCCGAATAGGATGCTCACTGTTCATGCCGCCTCCCAGCGCAGCACGCCCAGCGCCGAGCAGAGCTGCTCGCACGAGCAGTCGTCGCCTTCCTCGTCAAAGCGCAGAACAGCGCACTCGCCCTCTTCGTCAAAGCAGATCAACACACGGTTTGCCAGCTCCGCCTCCGGAATCGGCGCGTCGCCATGCCATTCGCCGAGGTTGCCGATGCTATAGTCCCCGGACCTGTGCCAGCACTCCGGCGGGCGCGGCTTGTTGGTACGCCGAGTGTGAAAATCTGGAACCAAGAAGGACATCGGCGCGTTGCTGTCGCGCGGCTCAAACCACAGCTTCAGCACGATGCCCAGGCCGTCGCTGCCCTCTTTGCCCACCGAAGCTGTGAATCGCACCGCGTGGAAAGACTGCGCATGCTCTTCAACGTCCTCGTCGTCGTAGAGCTCCGAATCACGGTCACCCTCCGCGTCACGAGCAAGGAACGCGATGGCGCCATCTGCGCGGCGTGCGTACACCGAAACTTTGAAGTGATCCGGGCTGTCATACAGGTCACCAGCAGTGACAGCGGTGTCGGCGCTCACAGCCTGATAGAGAGGGTGTGCGGCGTGCACGCTGTCGGCCGTGCTGTCGTGCGCAGCAAAGGTGAAGCTTGCGGAGTAGAGAGGCTTGCCGCGGAAGCGCACGTCCACCAAAAGCTGACGTCGCAGCAGCGGAAAGACGGCGGCTGCACTGGCGCGGCCAAAGTGCGCGCCAGCTGCCAGTGCAGCCAGCGCCAGCGCGGTGCTGCACCCGCCGTATCGGTCGCGGCCGCAGACAGCGCGGCGCACAGCGTGCGCCAGTGCGGTGTGAGCGCGCGGCGCAGTGAGGCGCACGCACCCTCACAGCGCGCCAGCTCGCGCGGCGTCGCGCAGGCGGCCAGGTGCGAGGCGATGCGCTCAGCAATGTCAGCGCTAGCCAACGCAGCCTTAGCAGGCGAACTGCGTCCGGCGGCGCGCCGGTCACGCGCCAAGGAGCACGCGAAGAGGGCAAAGAGTTCTCACCTCGCAGCTCCAACTACTTCTTATTACAGGGTGGGCCCACCTGCAAGAAAGCAGGATTTGGGGAGAGCCTCTCTATTTCTTAGCTCAAGGGGGGCGCGTGGGCCCGGCCGCACTCTATTTCTAAG
>Ga0208951_1000696_pt1 | contig 15455 bp, 5 predicted proteins | sample GreLakmeMI27MSRF_FD_187702 | JGI IMG/M metagenome (GOLD analysis project Ga0208951, IMG submission 187702) | Freshwater lentic microbial communities from great Laurentian Lakes, MI, USA - Great Lakes metaG MI27MSRF (SPAdes) | ecosystem: Environmental > Aquatic > Freshwater > Lake | place: Great... | reverse complement strand
AAAGTTACGTGCCGACTTTTTTAGATACCCGTGAAAATATTTTAGAGATTTTATATCAATTGTATGTTGTGGTTCCAGGGCAATTTAAACATATTTATGGTTTTGATCCATATACAGTAATTGAAAAAAATATTCATACGTTTTTAAAATTATCGCGTACTATGATTGAAGTATTGGAGAATTTTTGCCGAACAGATCTAAAAGAATATTATTTCCCTACTACTCAGCCAATGGCAATGGATGTTTCTCGTCAAAAAGAAAAACAACATATATTACCTTAAATATAATTTAAATATAGTGTTTAATAGTAGAAATATGTATAAGTCTGGAGGTCTTAAAAAGTCCATTAAAGCTTCTCGTAAAATGAAGAAAGGTGGTGCGAATCAGATTCAAGAAATAGAAATAGATGTAAATTCTTTACCATCAAAAATACAATTACTCGCTGAAGAATTAAAAAACTCGATTCGTGAATATAATATTATTATTCAAGAACCTAAATATAAAAATCTTCAAATTCAATTATTATTTAATATTGCTAATAAAATTAGTAATATTTTATCAAAGTTAGGTGCAAACTCGGGTTTTACGTATTCCGGTAAAGATGTAAGAGAGGCTTTACAATCGATAGCAAAAGCATCAGCAGCAGCACAAACACCACCCGTAGACACATCAGCAGTAGCACAAACACCACCCGTAGACACATCAGCAGTAGCACAAACACCACCCGTAGACACATCAGCAGCAACAGCAGCAGCACCACAACAAGCACCAGCGCCAGTACCACAACAACCAGCAGCGGCGGAAGAGGCAGCAGGGGAAGAGGCAGCGCTGGCGGAAGCAGCAAAAGAGGAGACAAGATTAAAAACAGAACTAAAAGAGGCAGAGGACAAAGCAGCACTAGCAAAAGGTACTACAAATGAAGCCGCCGCTAATCAAAATGTTGTTGTTGCGCAACAGTCATTACAAGATTTTTTAGAATCACAAGTACCACCAGCAGCGAATCAAGATGGTGGTCGTAAAAAAAAGGTGGCTACCCGCAAAGTAAAACGCGGTGGTGCCATTGATATGTCCAAACTATACAATGTATCTGGATTGATCGTGGATTCTAAAGACCCTGTTGCCATGGCGGCTCAAGTCAGTCAAGACAATACCCCTATGCCCTTCTCTTCCTCCGGACAAGGTATTACTTACAGTGCCGGAATTCCTGAACAATTCATGCGCGATCTTAACCCAACCTTAGGAATGGCAGGTGGCAAAAAACGCACCGCTGGATCTGCCAAGACCCAGGATAAGCAACGCGCTGGTTCTGCCAAGACCAAGACTCAAGATAAGAAACGCAAAGACTCTGCCAAAACTAAATCCAAAAAATGAAACTATTTAAAGCATAATGCCGTTTAAATAACAATGATGGCGCCCTATAATCAATACATGCTATGGACAGATTCCGACATAGATTCTTTGAATTTTTTGTATCAAAATGGTTATTCTGATGAGGAAATTGCGCGCATGCTTCTACGCACTCCTCGATCAATTAAACACGCAGTGAAAAATCTTTTGATTCAAGAAACATTACATCACGGTACCCAAGAAACCGCACAAAAATATGACATGTCCGAAGACGATATGTACACAGATATCGTTCCTGACAAATATTATCCCTATCAATCTCCTCAAATGTCGTATTGTCCAATCATTACTATATTCTTTGGTTTTACTATGTTAACTATGATCACACTCTATGGCAGTTATGATCAAATCATGTAAAATTTCTTTTTTTACCCTTCTAATATTAGAGTTGTCGTATGAGCAGTTATATTGCGAAAGACACATTGCATCCAAGATTGTTTATTTTGGCATGTAATGTGGATGCCTTAGTGGTACAAAGTACATTACCAGAAACTAAATTGGTACTATTAAATAATCTTGCTGCTTCAAATGATAGTATTTATCCCCAACTTGCCATTTCTGCGTCAAATAATTATTTAAAATTTTATAAAAACTCAAATGTTCTTGCTTATTACGAAGAACGCTATAATCGCGCGAGCCATCTCGTGGATCGTTCTATCGCGAATGAATATCTATTTCAATCTGGACTAACTGAAACTAATTATGCTGGCATCGGTTATTGCAATGAAACCATTAATTTCTATGTACCGGCAACAACCGTTCCTGCTGTATCTATTTTATATAATAGTGGACATCGTTTAGGTATTGGAACACATATTCCAACAGAAGCCCTCCATGTTCAGGGAAATATTCTCACAAGTGGTACTTTAACCGCTTCAAATTTAGTTATATTGGGAGATTCCGTTATTTTAGATACAATAACATGTAATACTGAACAGCTATATATTACCAATCTAGGGTCTGGTCCTGCTCTTAAAGTTACTCAAGAAGGACCCCAACCGGTTGCCGAATTTTATGACGATCAAACATTAACCTTGATTGTAGCAGACGGTGGTACAGTTGGTATTCGTACTGATTATCCTCGCCAAACATTTGACGTCAATGGAACCGCCATGTTTTCAAGCAATGTAGGTATTGGAACAACTCATCCTCGTGAAATTCTTGACGTCGTTGGACAGTCCATATTTTCTTCAAATGTGGGTATTGGAACCACGATTCCTCGAGATGCCCTTGATGTATTTGGAAATTTTCGTGTAAGTGGAGCATTTTATCAGGATAATACTGAAATTATGTTAACAAATGTAACAAATGGATGGAAATTTAATCCATCCAATAGCAATTTATATTATCTAAATGGAAATATTGGAATAGGAACATCCTCTGCCTTAAAAAAATTACATGTAATTGGCGATACTTATTTAGAAGGTAATCTTACATTATCTTCGTCTAATATTATTACAGCAACCTATCTAAAAGGTACTGCTTCTAATGTAAGTTATAAAATTCAACCAGTTAATTATTTACTTGGAAATTCATACGATGGATCCATTAGTGAGACATGGACTATTAATGCTTCAACTACAAGTACCTATAATAATCTCGTGGCTCGTGATGCCCAATCAAATATTTACATCGGTGGAATTGGTATTGGTACAACAACAGTACGACAAGCAACAACCCTTGATATTATAGGTAGTACAATTGTGTCAGGTAATTTAGGTATTGGTACTACAAATCCTAATGGACACACTTTAAGTATTTATGGTTCAAATAATGCGTCCTATTTTTCAATCGATCAGCGAGGAAATTTAGGTGTAGGTACCACTTTTTCTCAAACAGCCATTAGTATTCGTCCTACTATTTACGAACCTAAAATAACACTATGGAATTCAAATGCGCCTACAAATTCCCATTACGGTTTTGGTGTTTCTTCAAATCAATTAAATTATCATTCTATTGCGAATCACGTTTTTTATAAAGATGGACGAAATGGGGATGGTATTGAATATTTCCGTATTCAATCTGATGGAAACCTGGGAATTGGAACATCCATTGCGCGACAAAAAGTAGATATTATAGGAAGCCTTATCTTAACCTGTAACCTTGGTATTGGAACTGCCCTTCCAAAAGAAGCATTGGATGTTTATGGAAATATTACAACAAATAACTGTAATATTTATGTAGGTTCTGGTACAATTTATGCTTCTAATTTTGCTGGAACAGTTACACAGGTAGGAAATTCCTTAACTACAAATGGTTACTTGGTTGGGGAATCGTTTAATGGTTCTTCTCCTCAGACATGGTCAATCAATGCCAGTTCTAATAGTAGCTATAATAATTTGGTTGCGAGAGATTCTCTATCAAATATTTATATAGGTGGTGTCGGTATTGGTACGACCGTTGCGAGGGCAAATATAGATGTGATTGGAAATATAGTTGCCATTGGAAATATAGGCATTGGAACAACCTTACCAACCCAGTCATTACATATAAAACATACGGATTCGATTGGAATTTATTTGGATAACGCTACAACTGGAATAGACTTTACAACCACACAGCTAAAGGTTCAACAGGGTGAATATATCTTTTATTCTAAACCAGCATCTGTTTTGACTGAATATATGCGCCTAGATGCTGCTGGAAATCTGGGTATTGGAACAACAGCACCTAGAGAAAAATTAGATATTATCGGAAATGCAAAACTAAGTGGTCAATTTCAATCAACTGTACAACTTCCATTGGCACCCTTTGTGATAACAAGTACATCTCTGGTTAGTAATTTAAATATTGAATTATTTAATGATCAGCCAAGTGCTTTTTATCGTAATATTAGCAATGTAAATGCGGGTATTTTGATGCCCTTATATGGTGGTACTGGATGTAATTTATTGCCCGCCTCTAAAATATTAGTTGGATCATCTACCTCTCCTGTTACAACACCATGGGAACTTCATTGGGATTCCACAAATCAGCGCCTAGGTATTGCGACAGATCAACCTCAACAGCGTTTAGACGTCAGAGGTTCTATTGTATCTTCTGGAAATGTGGGCATTGGAACTGTTATACCTCTTTATACACTTGATATCATTGGAAATATGCGTGCCACACAGCCGATTATTTCCACTTTGGCGACGGGAACGGCTCCTTTTACTATTTCAAGTACAACCCTTGTCACAAACCTAAATACGGAATTATTGGGCGGGTACAATAGCGATTTTTATAGAAATATGGATAATGCCTTCTCAGGAACTTTAATCGTACCTCGTGGTGGTACAGGATGTAATCTATTACCATCTTATAAACTATTAGTCGGAAATGGTGGTGATCCAATTACAACTCCATGGGAACTTCACTGGCAAAATGGTAATCTGGGTATTGGAACAAATCAACCTAAATCATCTCTTCATGTTCAACAAAAAATTCAATCAGATACATATGAATCGACAAGTGCTTCAACGCCGCCTTTTAAAATTCAAAGTAGTCAGTTTGTAAGCAATTTAAATGTTCATTACTTAAATGGTAGAGATGGAAATTATTATACCAATGTATCAAATATTGAAACAGGTATTCTTAATACCATTTATGGTGGTACCGGATCTAATTTATTAACAACAAATAAGTTACTTGTGGGTCAAGGAGTAAATGGAGTAATTAGTCCTGTAGAATTACACTGGGGTGGTAATTATTTAGATATTACAGGTAAATTAACAATTTCTAGCAATGTAGGCATTAAAACCGTTCATCCAAAATCAGAGTTAGAGGTTTCGGGTAATATTTTAACGACTACATTGGGTGTTGGAAATACTACGCTCTTTTCAACGTTTGATGCTTATGGTAATTTAGGTATAGGAACAGTTTTAACTCCTTATCAGTTTCAAGTATATTCAACTGATACAATCTTAGCAGTTCAGCAGGGTAAGTTAGGTGTTTTTAAAGGTGCTGCGGCAGCTCCGGCGGCTGATATAGAAATTCGTAATAGTTCGGCAACGGATTATACAGGTATTTTAGTACATAACAATGGAAATGTAAATCCAGGAGCTTCTATCCGAATTATTGGTACTCGTTATGACCAGGCATGTAATGTAGCGTATACAGCGAATCTAGGTCTTCAACGTTATAACAACAATGGATATTTACAAGCAAATATTCCTCTTGGATTAATCCATTTTGGTGGTAATCATACATCAAGTTCTACAGCAAACCGCGCTTATTCAGCTTATATTGGTGCTATTTCGGAACAATCCTTTTTAACATCTTCAAATGTTGCGACGGCATTAATTTTTAAAACAGGATCAAATGCGTATCAGTATGAGGATACATCCGTTTTACCGGAAGAAAAGATGCGCCTTGATAGTCATGGAAATCTAGGTATTGGAACACGCCAACCATCATATAAATTAGATGTCCAAGGAAGTTTCCAAGCAGGTGAGGGAATACCTAATGGTTTACCAACAGCATATAGTGGAGGACCCTATCATCGTCAACGAAGCTGGGATACATCAAATATTACACATACGATCTCCTTTCCCGAATATTGTATGACAACAAATAGTTGCGGAACATTACATATTCAAGTTAAATCAATTTCAGCGCCTTATAAATTAGGTAATATTTCAGCGTCATTCTTAGTGTCCCATAATGAACCCATTGATTTATTTAATGTATTTTACCATCAAAATAATAATCTTGTTAATTTAAACGTGACGGCAAGTAATCAAGATATAGTTGTAACAACTGACAGTGAATGCGCGATTGCGTGGACGACTATTGGTGCGTGTTAAGTTAAAATTCCATTCATAAAAATATCTATAGATCATAGAAGGAAGTTATCACAAATGTCATTGATACAAAAACTCATTAACAGGGACGAACTTCAAACACAAGCCCTTCTAGATCCGGTAAGTAAATTTCGCGTGTCGACACCACAGACATTGATTGATACAGATTTTGAATATAGTTTACAACCAACTAAATGGGAATCGATTGAAATGATAAACAATATCCCCGTTTTTTTTACAAGAGATGGGGATGAACAAATTGAGTTGGTAAATGTTCAAATTACAGAGGCTAGTTATAACATTGTTGTTACCTCTCGATTTAATCATAATTTTGTTGTAGGAACACCTTTTATTATTAGTGGTTTATTATCAGCAAGTGCGGAGGGAACATTTGTCGTAAATAATATTATTGGTCCAACTCAATTTTCTTACCGTGCGAAACGTATTCAAACGGAAACAAAAACAATTTTTGATAGTTATACATCTTATTTATATGCTGCTAAATTTTTTCAATCGACACAATATACATATGATAATTTAATAGCAATTGAAACATCCGGATTAGCTCGCGATGATGATCCAACCATTGATATTAGTTACTCCGATTTTACAAATACTGAAAAATCGACCATTAAAGTAATCACAAAAAGCCCTTCTGGATTTTTAAAAGATAGTTTCTTAATTCTTTCAAATAGTTTTGGAATAAAATCCGTAGATTTTGATGCGAGTACAGTAGATATTTATCCAACAATTATTACAAATTATACGATTGATACAGCATCTAATAATCCAAGTGGTTCTGGATATTTATCACGTGTGATGAATCCTTATAATTTTGAATCCAAACAAACATATTATGTTGGTTTAGAAAATGTAAATATTTCAGATAATTCAATAACAGCATCAAATCATGGATTAAGAGATGACAATTTTCTTATGTATGTTAGTCCTTTAAGTGATAAGGCAATAGGAGGATTATCAAATTATTGCCTTTATAAAGTAGCCAATCCTACAACTCATACATTTCAATTACAAAATGTAGAACCCTATCAGCGTTCTGGATTTCAGTATAGATTGTTTAGTTTAAATATTGGAACTATCGTACGCTCAGGTACGACTCCAAATTTTATTTATAGTCCATCAGGTAATCCATATACATATGCAAATACTACAGCAAGTTTACTACGTTATACAGGTTTTGGAGGTTCAACATATATTACGTCAATGCCAATTACAAATGGTACACCTTTTGGCAGCACAACTGGACCGCCAAATGGTCCCTTTTATTTTAATAATGCTTCACCTGGTCGCTCTTTAGAAATGTTTGGTTACTATTATGCCCGCACAACTGCGTTGTATTCTTTTAAATTAATAGCAACAAATGCGTTTGGATATATGTGGTTTGGATCTAATGCGACAATTGAATATAATTCTGTAAATACAGCTTATCGGGGTGGTGCTGTCGGTTTTGGAACTAATTACCCAACTACAGGTTATCCAACAACCTCTCCTGAAGTAAGCATTCAATTACAACAAGGTCAATATTTACCAATTCGTTTACATTTTTCAAGTATAAGAACAACAGGTGTTGATCTTCGTTTACAAATTAAAGATCCTCTTGTAGCAGGTTATCCTTCAACTTTTACCAATTTTTCAACATCCCTTCATCCAGTTTATACTTATACTCCCCGTTTAAATACACTAGGTACAGTTCAAGAATCGAGTGGAGGTTATTGGTATCAATTTACGAATTTAACGTTAGGTGAAGGTGCAACCAGTAATTATGGAATTCATTCCTTTCATAAATCATTCCCGATTAATTACATCAATAAATACCCAACAAATAGTATTAATGTTATGTATCGTCAATTAGACAGTCAAGGTACATCAGCTGTTGTATTAAAGAAGGATTTACCAATCACTTTATTTTCAAGAGATTATCTCCGGGGTGAAGGAATTGGATTAAATGGACCAAATTTAACATATAATAATTATGGTGATACATGTATGTTATCAACATATAATAAGGCTTCTATTAATTATCGTTTATCAGCTACCTATTTTTCACCAAATTCTACAACAACAACACTTAATATTAATTTATCAGGAAATCCGGTAACAAGTTATTTATATGATGTCAATTTAGGCTTAGTAAATTGGATTGTACCTACTGCGGAATTATCTCTTCGAGACAGTTTTTATTATAAAAATCATGGAATTACCGCTAATAATTTAATAAAAATTACAAATGCTACTGGAGAAGGTATGCCAGGTGGAATATCTTTATTAACTAATTATTATGCGGAAGTTCTTGGAACAGATTATTTCCGTTTAAAACCTACTATTGGAAGTCCAGCTGTGGATATTACAAATTTTAAAAATAGTTCTTTAACATTAAGCCGTATTACATCAAATGCGAACGCCTATTCTATATACTCACCTGGTCATGATTTAATTGAAGGAACATATGTAAAATATACAAAAAATAAAACTACAAATACATTATTAACTGGATTAACAGATAATGGATTTTATTATATTCGTGCGCCAACATCTACACGTTTTAAACTATCTTTATCAAGCAATGGTGGTATTCAACCAATCACAAATAATCCCTCTTTACCAGAAGCACATAGTATTATTAGTCAGGATAAGGCTACTGATGGAAATTATCGTATAACTACTATAGATGGTAATTATGGAATGGTATTACAAGGGTTAACAGGTATTCCAAGAATCCCTTTTACATTTTTACCAAATAAAGTATTGGATCTTGAAAAGCAAGCATTTAAGTTAGTTTCTCATGATTTAGTGACAGGTGCACGATTAATTTATAAAAAACCCACCGATTATGATGAAATAAATGGATTAACTGACAATCAAAGTTATTTTATAATACGTCTTGATGCGGATTATTTCCGTTTATCGAAAGTTACAATTGATGACTCGATCGTAACAGCAGATGGATATATCGCTCTTTACAATCAAATAAATAGCAATAATTATATAGAATTTAGTACATATCCCCTAAATACTTATTCATGTAATCATACATTTCAAATAATAACTATGGGTGGTCAAATAAAAACAAATAATGTTTTAACATTAACTCATAGTTGTAATATTGTTCGTTGTGATTCGATTGATTTCTTTTCAACTACCCGTCTGGGTGATTTCTTAAATATTAATTATAATGAACGACAAGTAACCTGTAATATTCGCACATCCGACGGTGTTCAAGTGGGAACAGCGTCACCAAATACAAATGTAATTTTATTTGTATCAAGCCATGGTTTAAATAGTGGTAATAGTTTAGTATATAAACAGGGAACCACCTATATTCGTGGATTATCGAATGATTATATTTATTATGTGAATAGTAACGCTTTTAACACTGTTTCGTTGTATTATTCATCGAATGCTGCTGTACAAGCAAACATTGATTCTACATTTAATGTAGGTGGAATAGATGGGCGTATTGAATTAGGAATGACAGGAATTGCTACAAGTACAGTAGGTAACTTTATTCGCTATCAAGAAGGGCTCGTACAAAAATATCAAATAAAAGACATCAATAATAAAAATTATGTGACTTTAGAAAATAATATTTCATTACCATCTTATCTAGGTACTGGTATAACATCAAATGGAAATGCGTTATTATTATCAACCGGATTATATCCTCGTTCTGATTCTTACATTGAACATCGTGCTTATAATGGTGGTGTAGAAATTGTACCCTCACTCAATCCAGACAGTGTAATTATTCGCCAAACACGTAGATATTTCCGTTATCAATCAGGTAAAGGTATTCAATTATCCAAAGCGGTAAACTTTAGTGCGCCAGTTGAAATAATTTCAATGATTCGTGGAGATCCTCCAGCCACATTAGGTGGAGAAAATGGATCTTACGTTACTGTAACCACCCGTAAACCACATCGTTTAGCCAAAGGTGTTCAAATTGAAATTCGTGGAGTTGATATAGGAGATAATGATCCTGATAATGATATATGGAATCAAACATATGTGGTTTATGAAATTGATTCAGAAAATCCTAATATATTCTATTTTGTATTAGCGTCATTACCACGCACGACAGAAGCAGGTGGATTCCCAAATTATATAGTGTCTCGAACAAAATGGGGCAGTTATTTAAGAGCTGGATTAATGGATGATCAAAATGGTATATTCTTTGAGTTTGATGGAGAAAAACTATATTGCTGCCGACGCAATAGTGTGACACAGATCCCAGGTACTGTAAATTGTGTATTTAATAGTCAATTAATTACAGGTGTAAATACTCGTTTTACTACCCAAATAGCCCAAGCAGGTTCTAAACCTGAATTGGGACGTGATCGCATTGTTATTCGTGGAGTAACTTATAAAATTATTTTAGTTCAAAATGATGAAACTCTTTATATTCAACCCCCTTATCGTGGAATCACAGGTTCTAGTTTAATCATGTCATTGACCCAGGATACAAAAACTCCCCAAGAAGAATGGAGCATTGATGTGTGCGATGGAAATGGTCCAACCGGATTTAATTTAGATATAAATAAAATACAAATGATTTACATTGATTACAGTTGGTATGGTGCTGGTAAAGTTCGTTTTGGATTTAAAGTATTAACAGGAGAAGTACGTTATGTTCATGAATTTATACATAATAATCAGTTTACATTAGCTTACTTGCGTTCAGGTAATTTACCAGCGCGTTATGAAGTAGGAACATTAGAAGAGCCTATTTTCGCCCCCGCATTACTTCATTGGGGTACCTCTGTGATTATGGATGGAGGTTTTGATGATGATGCCGCCTATATATTTACAGCTGCAGGAAAACAAATAATTTATTTTAATCGTGATACAACCGATAATACTTATAATTTAGCCGCTTCTGGGCGTGTATTTACAGTAACTTATGCGGGAGCAACAACTGCGCATTTTGATGGGACTTTAAATAGAGATGTAACAAGTTATATTGTAACTTTGGCTGGAGCCAATATTGGAACCATATTTAATGAATTACGTTATTTTGTTCCTGGAACAGAAATTTGGGATCAAACGGGAATAACCTTTTTTGGACCTCAAAATAGAATTACAGCCTATGCCGAATTAATTGATGGCGTTTATTACATGTATGTAGCAAATCCTCCCAGTTTTATAGGAACTAGAACTTCTGGAACTCTTCGGTTAGGATCTAAATTACCTGATCCGATCCCTCGTAATATTCCGTTAATTAGTATACGTTTAGCTCCATCGGTAGATAATGGAAAAGGAGCTTCTCTTGGTCAACGTGAAGTTATAAATCGCATGCAACTTAATATGTTTTCAGTAGGTGTTTTATCTACTCATGATTGTGAAATTAAGATTATATTAAATGGTGTACCATTTTCTAAAAATTATGATCGTATCACATCACCATCATTAGCTCAGGCGATTTATCATGAAAAATTTGCAAGTATTTCAGGAGGATTAGCTATTTATAGTTTCCGTATAACAGGTGGATCTATTGATACCACATTAGGCAGTACGAAACCAAGACGTCTTGCGGCAAATTCAAGTGTTCAATTAAATGAAATATCAAGTTTAGGTAACTCTATTATTGCCGGTAATGGTATTTTCCCTGATGGACCTGACTTAGTCACAGTAGTAGCTACACCATTAGATACGAATTATGTAGGCGCAGATCGTCCTTTCTCAATTACATCGCGTATTTCATGGAAAGAAGCCCAAGCTTAATTATTTGTATTTAAACCCATCCAGATTCATTTTTCTTAGATTATCTTAAGGTTAAATGTCTATATCTATTGGACGTAATCGTATTTTTAATCAGGTGGATAATCCACTGTTGATTCATACAAGTTTTTCCAATACGCTATTTTTAAATTCCGACACAAGTAATGTCATCATTGTCATGGATAATTATGAATTAGGACAACGAAAATCATCCAATGGATCTTTATCTTTTGATTTAAATCATAAAGATAATAAATTAACTAGTTTCACACCAACACTTGCTTCATTTTTAATAGATGCAAATTTTACATCAAATGTAACTATTCAAAAATCACTTATTATTCAAAAAAATATTTCATCGTCTGTCTTAAATACATGTAATTTAGAATTAACTACATTAATTGGGGATCCAGTATTAATTACATCAAATAATAATGTTATTTTAAATATTCGTGATGATAACACATTATATTACACTGGAAAGGTAGGTATTGGAATAATTCAACCAATCTATCAGTTTGAAGTTTCTGATAGTTTATATGTTCATTCAAATATTAAAACAGATACAGTAATTTTAAATCAAATTAAGTTTGGTTCAAATGGAACAAATACACGTATTGAAATAACCAGTAATTTAATTTTATTAGACGCAGATACCGTTCAGATTAATAATCCAGTTTTAACAGGTGAGATTTTATTCGAAGATATTTCAATTATAAATGCGGATATTGATCGTGTTTTTGCTTCAAACGTATACGTTTATAATAAATATTTAGATCAATCTGGTATTTATATTAGTCAATTAAATAGTATAGATCCACCTTACTTTGGTGATACTTTAAATGGTAATTCAATTACAGTGGACTCTTATTTCTATAATGTTGATGCTACATTACGTACATTTCAAGTGGACTCATTTGGACGTATTAGTTCTGGTAAGACAACCGCATCTTTTGGAGTCCCAGATTATGGTTTTTCATATTATATTCAACAAGCGCGTGAAGATTTTCATAGTGGATTTATGAATCTAGAGACATATAAACCCTTTGAACAAACTATTATTAATTCAAAAGGGTATTTAAGTATTGGATCAAATGTTGCTAATCATCCCTTGCATATCACGAATCCATTTACCGGATTTGAAGCAAATTATGTTCCAAATACATCATTAATAGGTTTATACCAAAACACATCTAATAATGGTGCTTTTATGAGATGTTTTGATTGTAATATGAATCATCTTCTAACTCTTTCATCAAATGGAAATATTTTATTTGGTCAACATCATCAATACGATCCAGATAATTATAAATTAGAAAATTCTTATAAAACATTTTTAGATTATTTACATGTAAATAAAATTTATTCCCAAGAAAATATTGATTGTTCTAAGAGTACCTTTAGTAATATTCAACAGCTCTATACATGTAATATAGATGTAGCGTATGGTGTATTATCAAATGTACATGCTTATTCGATGAGTATTGATTCTTTACGTACAAATGCTTTTGAATGTATTGATGATTTAAATGATTATGAAGAATTTCGTATTCATTCTGGGCGCTTTTTATTTTATGGATCCAATATGGTCATGAATCCAAACCGTTATTTCTTTCAATATGAACAGCCCTCTCTTCCGGATGATAATTTACGTATTTACGCAAATGGTGGTCCAACACGTAATGTAAATGTTATTCATACAATCGCAAATAATAATTATTCTACAATTCGAATGACTAATTGTAATACTGCTATAAATACAGTTGCTCGAATCGAATTAATCGCAAATGAAAATAGTTATACATTCGGTGTAATTAATAAAAGTGTAGTAGAAGGAGCTCTTTCTGAAGCATTTATTACAAATAATCCAAGTTTGATTACAGATAATCGACAATTAAATATAACCTCAACTGGATGTAGAATTGGTGGACAAACAGGTGTTCATTTACAACAAACTGGAAAAATAACTATTAATAATACAATTGATACAACAACTAATCTCAATGTAAAGGGTAATGTAGCTGTATATACGGATACACCAACACCATTATTTTCGATGGTAATTGATAAGACAAACCCATATGTAGGAATTAATACAAGTGTTCCTTATTATAATTTACATGTGAATGGAACAATGTTTGTAAATTCAAATAATATTACCAGTTTATATGTTACAAATACTGGAAATGTCGGAATTGGTACAAATATTGTAAGAGATGGTCTTGATGTAATTGTTCCAGCAACATTTCGTCATATTGTAAACTTTACAAGTAATGTAATCATTGGAGGGCGATTAGATACTCTAGGAAATGTAGCAAGTACATCGGATTCTAGACTGAAAGAAGATTTAATTGTTATTCCTGATTCTTTAAACAAAATAGATCAATTAACTGGATATACATATTATCGTAAAGATATTCAACAATATGAAACAGGATTAATTGCTCAAGATGTTCAAAAGGTTTTACCAGAGGCAGTACATTCCCATGAAAGCGGTTATTATACATTATCTTATGGAAATATGGCAGGTTTATTTGTTGAAGCAATAAAAGCCTTGAAAAAAGAAAATGAAGAACTTCGAGAATCAATTAAACATCTATTAAATCCACAATAAAACCTATCCATCCATTCTTTCATAAAATAAAGCATAGGCATAAGGATTTTCTTGAAAAACATTTTCAATAGCTTGGATACGTATATCATCGTATTCATTCCATTCATTTTTACTATTTTTACAAATAGCATTGTAATGACCTCCATTTAAAGACCCAAAATGTTGGGCGACACTTTTTAATTCATATTTAGATTTTTGAGGATAACCCATTTCAAAACCATTTGGTGTATTGAATATTGGTGGATACTTAATAGGTGTATGAATTTTACGGGTATCATCAAATCGTTTTAAAATTAATACCCATAATTTAGGTAATTTCCAAAAACGTAATACTTTTTCATTCTCAGAATGTTTACATTTATCACATTTCCATCCCTCAACGGAATCTATTTTAAATAGATTATGAAAACATTCTTCTAAAGAAACACTTGTGTTATTATTATTTTTTGAAAAATCCAAATAAGTAAACTGAAATGGTTCTAAATTATGATAAAATTCATGACAATTCTTACATTCAATCTGTTGAACTTGGATTCCCTGAATTAGATCGAGTAAAGGAGAGTTTGATTCATGTGTATGTTTTTTCCATTCAATTGTAGTTTTTTTATAAAGATAATTTAAAATTTCATTTTCATAATGGTGTGGATTTTGTATTGCTGAAATAAAAGATACGATATGAGATTCCTCTAATAAATTTTGAATAAGCAACATCCAAACCTCTGTAAAATCAAGCTGTTCCCTTCCAACTTGGTAATAATCACCTAGAACTTCTTGTAGCGCTTTTAAAAAACGTGATGGACTTAAATGATTATGATCAATCCATAATTGTTTCCATATGAGTGTTAATTCTTCACCAATACTAAATATTCGATTTGTTTTTTTATGAAATATAGAGGTAGTTAATAACATATTTCTAA
>Ga0208951_1000694_pt1 | contig 15484 bp, 15 predicted proteins | sample GreLakmeMI27MSRF_FD_187702 | JGI IMG/M metagenome (GOLD analysis project Ga0208951, IMG submission 187702) | Freshwater lentic microbial communities from great Laurentian Lakes, MI, USA - Great Lakes metaG MI27MSRF (SPAdes) | ecosystem: Environmental > Aquatic > Freshwater > Lake | place: Great... | reverse complement strand
GCTGCCGGAGCATCTCGCACCGCCACAGACAGCAGTGGGGGCACGCCCCTGCACTTTGCAGCCGATAGCGGCAGCCTGGCTTGTCTGACGCTGGTGATGGGGCACCCTGGCGCATACCTGCTGAGCACTACAGAGCTGGACGTTGAGGACGTTGACGGAGAGACGCCACTGTATGCGGCCGCCTCTGATGGTCACCGCGCCTGTTGTGCTGCGCTCATCGCCGCTGGTGCAGACCCTACGAAAGCTGCTAAAGACGGCTCCACGCCGCTGAGCATTGCACATTCTCGCCACGCTGACAAGCCGCAGCTGATTGCGCTGCTGGAGGAGCACAGCGGCGCAAATGCGGGCACGCCGCTGGTACTGCGCTGCGAGGGCTGCGGCAAGCCGTCGACGGAGGCGCCGCGAGGGCGGCTGCGTGCCTGCGCCGCGTGTCAGGGCGCCTCCTTCTGCGGCCCCGAATGCGCGCAGAGGGGCTGGATCGGCGGGCACCAGGCGGAGTGCTCATGCATCATAGCTGCCAAGGCGGCGCTATAGCCGTAGCAATGCTCGATGCAACAGTTGAGGGCAAGACTTCTTGGCATGTCGCAGCACAGCACACTGTCTGATAGAGCTGCAGATTGTATTGTGACGCCAAGAGCAAGGAAGCGACCCATAGATTTGAGCGCGTCATGACAGCGATTGACGGTCGTACAATGACGCTGCTGCTCCTACTCAGCTACTCCCCTCCGCTGCGTGTGCGAAGCATCTCATCGCGCCCTCATGGCCACCGAGGCTGAGTTACGCGAGTTGTACAAGCGTTCAGGGCAGGTGTGTGACACCGCGCCCTCACCTCCCGTCTCCCAGGCTCAGCACGCAGGCCGCCACAGGGTCACGTCTTCGCGCACTGGGACGCCTGCTCCTCCAGCGAGCGCGAGGAGCTGCTGGCTCAGCTGCGGAGCATCGACCCGGTGCGCGTCAACGCGGTGCGTGCGCTGTCGCGCTTCACGCGCGGCAGCCGGTGACTGTGCGCACGCTGCGCAGGCGTTCGCCGCGCTGGCTACGCCCCAGTGGAGCGGCGAGAGCGGCGACGAGGCGAGCGTGCGGCCCGGGAGCGCGCACGCTCGTGTGGCCGACGCGCCGCCACACACGCGGGAGCGCTGGCAGGCGGCCGGACTTGAGGCTGTGAGAGAGGGCAAGCTTGCGCTGGTGCTGCTTGCAGGTGCGGAAGCCTCTGTCCAGCGCTCGCCGTCTTTTGACACTGCTTTTTCTCCGTCCCAGGCGGGCAGGGCACGCGCCTGGGCTCCTCGCTTCCCAAGGGGATGTATGACATCGGTCTGCCTTCGAAAAAGTCTCTCTTTCAGGCACGCCCTGCGCTGCGCAGGGGCCTGTGAGGCCCGTGCTGGGAACTGACGCGCCAGCCCGGCAGCTGCAAGCAGAGCGCATCTCCGCGCTGCGACGTCTTGCCGGGGCCGCTGCAGAGATGGGGACTCCGTGGTACGTGATGACGTCAGCAGCGACGCGCACAGCAACCGAGGAGTTCTTTCAGAGCCACGCTTTCTTTGGGTTGGCGCCTGGGGATGTATGGTTCTTCGATCAGGGATGTTTGCCTTGTTTGTCGCCCAAAGAGGGCCGCATGTTGATGGAGAGCCGATGCCGAGTGGCCACCGCGCCAGACGGCAATGGAGGCCTCTACGCCGCGCTGCAGGCGAGTGGCGCGCTGCAGGACATGCGCCGGCGGGGTATCGAGGTGCGTGCGCTGTGGATGAATGGACGTTGCCCAACCCTGAGCCCCTTTCCTTCCCTCACAGAGCGTATACGTCTATTGCGTGGACAATGCGCTCGTGCGTGTGGGCGACCCCGACCTGGTGGGATTCTGCCGCCTGCGTGGCGCAGCTGCAGGCGCCAAGGCACGCGCGTGCGATGTCACTGCCGGCAATCCACAGCGCTGATGTAGCGTTTGGCACCCCCTGTGTCGCAGGTCATCGCCAAGGCGTATCCTGAGGAGGCAGTGGGGGTGTTCTGCAGCACCGGCTGCGTGGAGGAGAGCCGTCTGCGCGTGGTTGAGTACAGCGAGCTTCCGGCAGCGCTGGCACAGCAGCGCGCGCCCAGCGGCGCCCTGGCTTTCAACGCCGCCAACGTGGCGCTGCACTACTTCAGCCTGCCCTTCCTGGAGGCGTGCTGCGCGGACGCGCACGGCGCGGGCGTGCTGAGACACCACGCAGCCCTGAAAAAGGTCGCCTGCCTTGGGCCCCTTGACACAGTGGCGCAGCAGCCGGCGCAGCCCAACGCGCTGAAGCTGGAGGCGTTCATCTTCGACGTGTACCCGCTGGCGCCCCCGGAGGGGGTTGCGCTGCTGGAGGGGGTGAGAGATGAGGACTTTGCGCCCGTCAAGAACGCGCCCGGGCATGCCAAGGACTCGCCGGTGCGTTTCTCAGCGTCTTGCCACGTGAAGTCTGTTGTTGATGTCGCTGACGGTGCGGTGCGCAGGACACTGCGCGAGCGCTTGTGTGCGCGCAGCACCGTCGCTGGGCGGTGGCGGCGGGCGCGCAGGTTGTCGGCGATGGGCTGCTGGAGCTCTCGCCACTGCTCAGCTATGGCGGAGAGGGGCTGACTGCGCTTGAGGGTCGAGTGCTTTCCACGCCTTGTGCCCTGGAGTAAAGCCAGGAAAAGACGCGTGGGTGTGCGTCGAGTTATTACCAACTGGAGAGTAGTGCGTGCGAGTGTCTTTCGCCAGCAGTCCCTCAGTCTGCAGCGAAGGTGATCATGGCACCCCAGCGGCGACGGCTCGCCCCCTGGAGGCGCCCGCTAGCGCCGCCAGACCGGCCCACCCGGCGCACTGCAGCGGGCAGGTGAGCGAGCAGCAGTGCTGCGCCCTGGGCTGCGTGGTCTCTGCGGCTGCGGCGGCAGGCGCGATGGGGCGTGGGCGAGCCAGCATCGTGGGCCGCTTGAACAGCGGCACGGCGGGCGCGGCGACAGCCTTGGGCGCCACCGGCTGGGGGTCCTGCTCCACCAGCTCGTCCAACTTTGGGCTCTGGAGGAGCCCCTTCTGGCGCGCTGGCACCGCCGCGGATCCTCCAGCCACGGGAGGGGCCGTTGCGCCGCCCGCCCCGCCTTTCTTGCCCTTGCTCTCGCCCTTGGCGCCCTTGCTCTTGGCGCTCGAGGCGGAGGGCGTGCGGCGCGCCAAAGCAGCCTCAAGCAGCTCTTCTGTTGTCGGAGCTTCCCCCTCCGCCTCCTCCTCATCGTAGTCCTCCTCCTCAGCCTCTGCGCCTCGACCCCTGCGCTTGCTGGGCGCCGGCGCCTTCTCGGGCTCCAAGCCCAGGTGGCGGGCCACTGCGATGCGGCTCCCTAATTGCTTCGGCGGCTTCTCGTTTGTCATGAAGAACACGTCTCTGGAGCCGGCCGTCTTGGTGTCGCCCACACGCACGCGCTTGTGCGACTGCCACTTCTCAGCCTCCGGCAGATCAACCGCGTATGTCTCATCGAGCCACTCGCGAAGCTTCTCAAGCTCCTCTGGGCAGTCAACCTTCTCGCTCTTGGCGGCGCGCGGCATGGCCAGGGGACGACAGTAAGACAACTGTACGACAACTGGACGACGCGGATGAACAGCAAGCGCCCATTCGCAATCACATCGCGTCCTTTACTTCGCGTGCGTCCGGGCTTGCTCAGGCCTTCAGCGCAGCTCCACGGGCGCCACCCAGCCCAACTGAGTCCACATGCTGATCTTGTCGAAGAATTTCACCACGCGAGTAATGCGCCCATCAGCATTCAAGTGGAAGAAGAGAGCCGCCGTCCACCGTGCGTGCTTGCCCGTCGCTGGAATGCCGCTGTGCGGCGCGCCCGCGTGCGTGCCGGAGATTGTATAGCGCACAGCGACTCGACTTGCCTTGCAGATCTCGCTGGTGCGTTGATGCGTTGCGCCTCAGCTCACACAGCGCAGAGATGAAGCGCGGAGAGGGGCGCACTCGTCGATGCTCTCGATTTTGAGGTCGGGTAGCTCTTTCAGGAGGCCTGCGCCGTTCCCAAGGAAGGGAAGGGTCAAAGTCTCTCTCACGACGCGCAGAGCCGCAAAGGACGAGAGTGCCTACCTGCGACCACGTCAGCATACGTGGCCGGGTCGTGCACGTCGGGGAACGTGTCGTGTGCCTCGAACGTGGCGTCAGGCGTCATCAGGTGGCGAACCGCTTCCGATGAGGATGAGGACCCATAGGCGATGCGCATGTACTCTTTCACCGTGGACAAGTTGTTCACCTCCGCGTCGCTGAACTCCTCCACGCCTGCCGCGCCGGGGATGTCACCCGGCAGCTTGAGATGAGGCTCCATCGGGAGGGGACAAGATGTGAAGATGACCAAGGGTCGGCACACTCGGGGATCCACCTGGGTCCAAACCTGTAGTTGTAAGTCTGGTCGTCTGGGTCTCGTCTGGGGCGACGTCTGGGTCTGGATCCCCGTGGACCGACCCTTGACAAGATTGCGCCTTCTATCAGCATTCTGCTTCGATAGCGCATACTCCCACCCTCGCCAGCTGTTCCCTCCTGCTCTCCCTGCGCGTCTGCGCGCAGCCCTTCTGCGCGGCGCAGCCCTGATGTCTCCTGGCGCGGCTCCTCTGCGCGTGGTGTCGCTGCTTCCGAGCGCCACCGACGTGGTTGTGTGTCTGGGGCTGACGCACCTTCTGGTGGGGCGTTCTCACGAGTGCGACGCTCCGGGCGTCTCTGAGGTAGCCGTGTGCAGCGAGAGCAAGCTGGGCGAGTGCGCCGAAATGAGCAGCACCGAGGTTGACGCGGCTGCCCAGGGCGCCTCGGCGGCACTGGCGGAGGCGTCTCACCTGGGCGGGCAGGCCTCACGAGAACGGGCGTGCCTGGAGTGGGGCCTCGCGGTGTACCGCACCAACCTGGACGCACTCTTCGCCGCCCGCCCAACCGTGCTCCTCACGCAGCTCCAGCCGGGGCTGTCCCACCAGGCGGCCACAGCTTACCTGGCTCGCCTGCTGGGGCCCCACCCACCGCCCAGGCTGCTCACGCTCACTGCGGCCAGCGTCCAGGAGTGCATTCACGAGTGCCTGCTCGTCGCAGACGCCTGCGGCGCACACCAGCAAGGCCTAGAACTCGCTGCGCGCTGGAGGTGGCGCCTCGCGGAGGTGAGCTCGCGCGCGGCGGCGCAGGCGGCACCACCCCGCGTGGCGGTGCTGCAGTGGACGGAGCCCACCTTCGCCGCCAGCGGCTGGGTGCCTGAGCTGCTGCGCGCCTGCGGCGCGTCCGACGCGCTGCAATCCCCCCCAGGCGCTGCGGCGCGACAGCTGTCGGCGCGGGAGCTGAGCGCCGCTGCGCCCGAGGTGCTGCTCTTTGCGTTGTGCGGGCTGTCGCGCGCCCAGGCGGCCGCCCAGGCGCCGCAGCTGCGCCGTGCGATGGGCGAGGAGGCGTGGGCGGCGCTGCCGTGTGTGCGTGAGCGGCGGGTCTTTGCGGTTGACGCGGTGCGCCTCTTCTCGCGCTCCTCCACGCTAGCGGAGACGGCGGAGCTGCTGGAGGTGCTGTGCCACCCGGAGGCGGGCCACCTGGGCGAGCGGGGCGCGGACTGGCGCCGCATCGACGCGGCTGTTGCGGAGGATGTGGCGGAGGCGGGCGCTCGCTTGAGAGACGCAGCCGGCGAGCGCGAGCTCGCGTACGTGTGAGAAACCACCCTTCCGTAGAGAGAGAGAGACTCCACCAACCTCGGACTATTAACCACCGCTCACGGCTACTGTTGCGCCGCGCTGCCCGCCGCCCGCTGTGTGCGCCTGAGCGCGCGCTGAGTGAGCTCCAGCTGGCACGCGTCCCCCACAGCCTCAGCCTCCAGCAGCCCCACCGCAGGCGGGCGGGGCATGTCCCGAGGCACCACCGCCAGCTGGCGCAGCCCGCCGCCGGTCAGCGCGGCCAGCGCGTCGGCCAGCGGCGTGTCCGGGTGCACCCGCCCGGATGCAGCCTTCGGCTGGAACGCGCCGCCCGCCTGCGCGCATGCAGCCACAGCCCCACCGGGCTGGTCCGGGCGCGCAGCCCCGCTCTGGGGCGAGTCCAGCGCTCGCTGCACCGCGTCGTGAGTCAGCACGCCCAGCAGCGCCCCGTCTGCCGATGCGAGCACGCAGGCGCGCTCGCGGGCGGTCACCATGGCTGCTGCGGCCGCGATGAGCGACGCGTCGCCGGGAACGGTGAGGTACTGAGTTCTCATCGCTCGGGTCACGGGGAGCTCTCGCAACGTGCGCGCCACCAGCGCGTCCTTGCCCAGCGCATCGCCCAGCTCCCGGTCGCCGGATGCGAGCGCGCTGGCGGCTGCTGCGCGTCTCACGCGCTCAGCCTCTGCCCTCTCCGTCTCCTCTTCGACGCCGCTTGCAGCCAGCCCCGCCGCCGCGCGCTCGTCCGCCACGCTCGCCACCCACGACGCCACGCCCACGGTGGCCATCAGGGGCAGCAGCATCCGGAAATCCTGCGTGTACTCGAACATCAGCAGCACTGCAGTCAACGGCACGCGGCAGATGGCCGCCAGCGTGGCAGCCATGCCCAGCAGAGCATACGCCGCGGGACTGCCCACACCCAATGCCGCGGCGAAGGGCAGCTGACCGGCCGCGGCGCCGTACGCCGCGCCCAGCGCCGCCCCCATGAAGAGACTCGGGGCATACACTCCACCAACGAGTCCGCACGCGCGCGCGCACGCGGTGGCGCCCACCTTTGCCGCAACCAGCTGGAGGAGCAGGAGCGGTGGATATATGGTGCGCGGCGCGGCGAGGATCGCGTCGACGTTGTTGAAGCCGTCATAGAGAATCTCGGGATAGAAGAGCGCCACGCTCCCCGCAAGGAGGCCACCGAGAGGGGGCAGGAGCGCCGGGGGCATGCCGCGCGCTTCCAGGGCTGCAACGAAGCGCTCGGAGGCGACGCCGGCGGCTGCGAATGCCAGCGAGACCCCGCCCGCCGCAGCGCCAAGGCCCAGGAACAGCGGGAGTTCCCCCAGCGAGAAGAGGTCGTAGTCTGGCACCACGAATGTGGGCTGTTCGCCCAGTCCGGCTCTGGAGACGAGTGACGCCAGGACGGCTGAGAGGAGCACGAGTGACGCGGTGAGCGAAGGCGGGTCGCCTGCTCGCCCCGCCGCGCTGCTGGGCTGCAGCACCGCCTCGAAGGCGAAGAAGGCGCCTGCCAGGGTGGCGCCGAAGCCGGCGGAGAGGCCGGCCGCGGAGCCGGCTGCGAGGAGAGACAGGCGGCGCTGCTCGCTGCTGGGGCTCAGCCGCTGCAGCGCCGCCGCCACGCCGCTGCCCAGCTGCACGGACGGCCCCTCTGGGCCCAGAGGCACGCCGCCGCCCAGCGTGAGCGCAGCGGCGCACGCTTTAGCGACAGGACGAGCGGCGGCCCGCCACGGCGGCTCAGCGTCGCCGCCTGCCACCCCGTCGAAGCCGCCCACCCACGCGCGCAGCGCCGAAACGGCGCCGCCGGCTGCGCAAGGCAGCAGCAGCACCACGGGCCAGCGGCTGCCCGGGTCCACCCCGGCTCCGCCCAAGCCAAAGGCGCCCCAGGACAGGTGGTGGGACGCGTGGATGGCGTCGTTGAGCAGCACCACCGCGCCGCCGGTGAGCAGCCCCACGGCAGCCGCCTCGGCGAGCACCACCGTTTCTTCGCCCTTGAAGAGGAGGTTCTGCAGGCTGGAAAGCAGCGACGCGGAAAGGGTTTGTGGCTCGTCTGTGGGGTCCTCCGAGGACACGGCGCTCACGCGCAGCCGCCCAGCGCCCGCGGACGAGGCGGCGCGGCGCTGCCTCGCCGCTCGCGCGGCCCAGGCGCGGCAGTCGCTGGCGCGCCGAGTCGCACGGAGCGCAGGGAACAACACACAGCGGCGTGCGCCCACGCAGGCGTGCAGCGCGTACTGCGCAGCTGTAGGTGGGGCACGACACCCAGACATGGCGCACATAGGAAAGCGGCGTCGAATGTTCGAATCGAACAGATAATAAGATTCGCATCTCTCTCGCTCTCTCATCTATCGGACTATCGCTGTGCATCTCCTTGATTTCACGCTCCAAAAGCGGCCGCGAACGCTGCGCGCGTGCGCTGTTTGTGCTCCGCCGCAGCCTTGCGCGTCGCCGCAAGCTCGGCACGCACTGCTGCATCTGTTGGCGCTAGTGCTGCCGCGCGCGCCAGGTCCGCCTCGGCCTGGTCAAACTCCTTGAGTCGCGACAGCGCAGTGCCTCGCCTATAGAGCGCCTTTGCGTTCCATCGCTCAACGGGTGCAGCGCCAAAGGGCGCCCGCTCCTGAGCGCCCTCATTCTCCAGTTGGTGCACCGCGTCGCAGTGCGTCACCACCCCGCGCCAGTCTTTGAGCTTGAGCAGCGCCGCCGCTGAGTTGAGGTGCAGCGGCAGCGCCAGCTGGCAGACGCTCTTCCGCGCTTGCTCCTCCTCCACCGCCGTCTCCGCCTCGCGGGTGTACCGCCGCTCCAGGTACCGCAGCGCCTTGGCGTACTTAGCCGCCGCGGTGCGCCAGTCTTTCGCGGCGAAGGCTTCGTTGCCGAGCGCGCGGATCGTCTCGCAGGCGGCGCACCGGCCCGCAAACCCCTCACCGCTGTCCGCGCTTAACCCGGGGTAATCCTGCGGCCACCCGGGGAACGGGTCACCGTCCGGGCCCATCACCACGCCGTCATCTCCCGGCAGGAGTTCGCCGGAAGCCGTGATCCTCACCTAGGAAGGCGAAGAGACTTATATGCCGCAGTAAGCGCACACGCACGCGCGGCGCGCGCACCGTCGCGATGGGCTCGCCCGTGTGATTGGTCGGGAGCGCTTCCAGGTGGCGAAGAAGGCCGTAGCCCCGCAGAAGGCGGCCGAAGACCAAGGCAGGGCGGGGTGACGCGCGGTCGCGAGAGGGAACGCGGCCCAGTGTTAGGGTGAACTGTGGAGCGCGCGTGGTACGGGAGAGTGAGCCGCGGAGGCGCAACGCGGGCGAGAGGCGCGGGAGCGCACCTGGAAAGTGCCGGAGTTGTCGCTGGCGTGCTCGCACGTGAGCATCTCGCAGCTCAGCAACCCGGCCCGGTCGTGCGGCAAACGGCTGGCCGGATCTGGCACGCCAGGCTCGTCGCGCGCGCAGTGGGCAGCGTCGGAGGGGTGCCCGCCGAGCGCTGCGGCGCCGCACGCAAGCTCGAGTGCCTCGCCCGCTGCGATGCGCTGCACCGCCGCGCCCGCCAGACGCAGTGCGAGGCCGGTGCGCGCACACACGCCGCGCTCTCCTGCGCGCGGCACAGGGCAGCGGAGCGCTGGCGTGAACGTGCTGGTGGGAGGGCAGGCGACGGTCTCTTCGAGCGCTGTCAGCGTCAGCCGCACCCGTGGCGAGCAGGCGAAAGTTCTCAGCCTCTCGCGGCGCGCGCTCCACAAACAGCTCCAAGATGAGGCGCCCGGCTGAATCGCAGGCGCGTGAGAGGCGCGGCACGAGGCGTCGTGTCTGCTGGTGTCTCCACCGCACCAGGCTCCTCCTCTGCGCCGATACACACGTCCACGTACACCCGCGGGTTATGCGGGTCGGCGGGCGGAAGCGGCTTGCGCAGCGCGTGGGCCATGCGGGAGAACGTGCGGAGTCGCGGGGGGACTTGGGATGGGGGCTTGGCAGTTGCGAGTGCGGCGGCCAGCGACTCGCAGTTGCCGTACAAAATCCAAGGATCTAGCATAGTGGTTCCCCTCGCGTGCTCTTTGCGAGGAGGAGGAGCGCGAGCGACAGCGCGAGGCGTGAGGCGGCTCCCAGGGTCTGACTAGGCTCCAGGCGCCGAGCAGGTGGCCGCGTCCGCCGTGAGCGATGGCGGCGCCCCACAGTCACCTGCTGCTGGGCAGAGGTGAGGGGATGGTAGAAGCACTTGTGGCTGCGAGCGGTGTGGGGGCGTCGACGTGCAGTCGCGAGCGCGAGCTCATACCCTTCAGCTTTGGAGACAATGAGTGCCCCGAAGCGGGGCCAGGCATGGACGATGCGCTGGAGTCGCTGCAACCCGCAGCAGACAAGAAGTGCGTGGCTCGCGGGCGCGCGCCTCCCGACGAGACCCTCACGTTTTGCCAATCCTTCCCTAGGAGAAGTCGCGCCAAGAACGGACTCAAGGCTGGCGCAGTCGCGCCCGCAGCCGCGCCCGCAGGCACCGCCGCGGCGGGCCGTGCTTCCCAGAAGAGCGTCGGAGGCTCCAAGGTGCGAACTGGTGCTCTCGCCCTAATTGCTTCCCTTCCCTCACGCCCCCTCGCACACGCAGACCCCCCGACCCGCCGCGCTCAGCGACGACGCGCACCCTGCGCACCATGGCACTGCCACGGCTGCGACTGCGCGCGCCAAGGCGGCGCCCAAAAAAGTGGCCGCTCAGCCGGCTGCGGCCAAGGCCAAGAGCTCGATGTCCGTCGTCTTCTCCTCCGCCGGCGCCGGCGCGCGCAGCGTGGGCGGCGCGACCGTTGCGGCGGGCTCCAGCTCGCAGCGCTGGGCTGGACCAGCCTTCTCGAACGCTCCTGCGCCGGATGCCCTTCCCGTGCCATCCTTCATGGCCGCTCCCTCATCAGCCGCGCCACGAGCCGCAGCGCTCCCTGTGGAGCCTGCGGTGCCTGCGGCTGCTCAGCCCGAGGCCATTCGCCAGTCGAGCACTCTCACTGTTCAGCAGCGCATGCAGATCATCGCGCAGCAGCAACAACATCAGCAGCACCTACACATGATGGCCGCAGCTTCGGCCGCAGCCAGCGCCGGGCCAGCAGCACGCATGATGCCGCAGCCGGTGTCTCAGATGCACCTTCAGCCGCCACAGGGCATGCCTTGGCCTATGGCCGCCGCATCGCGCGGCATGGCGCCCGCCGCAGCCATGGCTGCACATGCGACGCCTAGTGCGACGCAAGACGCGAGCTCGACGCTTCGTGCGCTGCTCAACATCAACATCTCAGGGCCTTCACAGCCAACCTACCAGCCGCAGCCGCAGCCGCAGCCGCAGCAGCAGCCGCAACCGCAGTCTCAGCCATCCAGGCCCGATGCGTCCGCAGCGCTGCGCATGATGCTTGGCGTGCTGTGATTGGCGACCACTCTCCCATTCGAGGCTGGAGCCGCCTCTTCCAGCTCTGTACAGCGCAGCACCGTTTTATTAGCGTGCGGCGCCGTCACACTCCAGCTGGTGACGACAACATTTTCAAGCAAGACTTACAAGACCTCGAGCCAACACCGTGCCAAGCCTAAATTACAAGACCAAGCAAACATCTAACCTCCCGAGCGAACGAGCACCCATCAAGATCCCAAGCTCTTCATGTGCCAAGCAGACAAGACCTCAGCCCGGCTGCAGTTGCGACACCGCAGCCGGTCCTGGACATCAATCATTCTCTTGGCCCCTGAACAAGCCTCCCGCGCACGCTGCTCATGCAAGCCTGATGAGCGAGTGGACACACGAGCGACGAGTGACCCGTGCAACGCGAGGCTCTGCTCACCACGATGCATGCGTCGTTCGTAGCCCTATGAGTCCCCTTGCTGCGGCAATCCTGCGCTCGTGGCTGTCATACAAACACACACACACAAATGCGAGGGTGTGTATGCATGGCATTCATGAGCGCAGCAGCAAGGGGGCTCCGCAACTGCGCCAATGCCCTGGTCAGGGCGCTCCTCCGTCCTCCATGCGCGGCTCCTTTTTGGCCTTCATGTCCAGCTGCACCTCCTCGATGGTGCGCAGGTCGCGCTTCTTGACGTTGAGGCGCACCACCGCCTGCAGCGCGTCGGGCGGAGGCGGAGCGTCTGACAGCTTGGGCCGAGCCTGCTTGGGCGCCTGCTTGCGCGCCAGCTGCTGCAGCTCCGCCGCGGTGGGCCTCGCCATGGCGCCGCTGAGAGGCTTCTGCAGGCGGGCGACAGCGCGCGTGAGAACAGGAGGGGAGGGGGATCGCCCGCTCGCTCGCTTGCTCGCTCGCTGCGCTGGAGCTCCCTGGCGCGCCTTACGAACAGTCACGAACCGCTCGCCCTCTGCGTCCTCGTTCGTCTCCGAGTGCAGCCCCAGGCCGGCAGCCACGTCGTGTCTACGGGGAGGGCGGAGGTAAGTCACCTGCTCATGCAAGCGCTCCCGTGAAAAGCACGCTCTCACGCACAGCAAGTCTCGCCAAGGCCGCTCCGCGTGCGCAAAGTCGAAGAACGCAGCCTCGTCCTCCGGGTCCAACACGTGGGCTCTGCGCGGAGGGTGCGCCGCGCGTTGGCATGCGAAGGGTGCACGCTCGTGCTCGCGCGGTGTGCGCACCGCATCAACGCTTCCCCGTCCTGCTCATACTGTCGACGTGCCTCCGCGGCGCGCTCCTCCGCGCCTTTAGCAGCGCCCTCTGGTCGGGCCACGAGTGAGCGCAGGCGCTCTGACGCCCTCCCGTATGCACGCAGACGCACCTACGATGCCAGCCTTGGTACGCGACTCGTCAAGCTTGCGCACGCTCTGCAGGATGTTGCCCAGCAGCCCTGCTGCGGCTGCTGCAGAGCACCACGGGCTAGTCAGCGCTCCGCTAGCGCCGGGTGGCTCGCAGCGGCTTACCCGGCGCTGCGGGCACTAAAACACCTGGTTGGGCAGGCGAGGCGCTGGCAACAGCGGCGGCGACGGGCGAGGGCACGGCGGGCGAGTCGCATGGCGCAGCCTTTTTCTTGAGTGCCGGCCGCTTGAAGGAGGACATGCAGCAACTACAACGCAGGCTCCGGACGTTTGGGAAACAGGGAAGGAGACACGGGAGTACCAGGGGCAACAGATGTGTCGTACGAATGAAGCTAGCAGGGGCCTACTATTCCTGATTGATGTCAAGGACCTTAAGATGCAGTGCCTCAGCTACGGCAAGCCAGAAGATCTTGCGCTCCTCTGCTGCATTGTAGAGTGGAGCTAAGGCTCATGCGACGCCTTTGGGCACCGCTGCTTTGGCCGCGAAGATGCTCGAGCATTCCGCCTGGTGCCTGCCGATCCAGCCCCTCTGCGCGCACTCGGGGCCACAGAAGGCGGCGCCCTGGCACACGGCGCAGGCCCGCAGCCGTCCGCGCGGCGCCTCCGTCGACGGCTTGGCGCAGCCCTCGCAGCAAAGCACCAGCGGCGTGCCCGCACCATCGCCGCTGTGCGCCTTCAGCAGCGCAATAAGCTGCGGCTTGTTGGCGTGGCGTAACTGTGCAGCGCTCAGAGGCGTATAGCCGCAATTCGCAGCTTTTGTGGGGTCTGCACCGGCGGCGATGAGCGCGGCACAGCAGGCGTGGTGACCCCAATAGGCGGCCTGATAAAGTGACGTCTCTCCGCCAATGTTCTGAGCGTCCACCTCGGCAATTATCAGCAAGTATGCGCCAGGGTGCCCCATCACCAACGTCAGACACGCCAGGTGGCCATAAAGGGCTGCGTTGCGTAGTGCAGGGGGGTGAACCCATCGCTGGTTGTGGAAGTGCGAGACGCTCCGGCGGCAAGCAGTCTCTTGGCGACCAAGTGATGGCCGTTCTTGAAGGCGAAATGCAGAGCCGCATGACCGAATACGCGCCCTGGTTTCTGCGCCTGGATGGTGCGCAAATCCACGATGCCCAGTACGCGCAGGTGCGGCAGCAGCACCTTGACAACGTCAGCGTGACCATGAAAAGCGGCACGGTGGATTACGGTAAACCCTTGAGCATTGGTGGCCAGCAAGTCCGCGCCTCTTGAAGCCAGCAGCTTGCAAACGCTCGCATGTCCTGAATATGCAGCAACGCTCAGCGGCGTGGAGCCGTCTTTAGCAGCTTTTTCAGTGTTTGCACCGGTGGCGATGAGCGCGGCACAGCAGGCGCGGTGACCAAACCCGGCGGCCACATACAGTGGCGTCTCTCCGTCAACGTCCTCAACGTCCAGCTCTGCAGTGCTCAGCAGGTATGCGCCAGGGTGCCCCATCACCAGCGTCAGACAAGCCAGGTGGCCGTACTGGGCTGCGTAGTGCAGGGGGGTGCTCCCAAAGCTGTCTGTGGCGGTGCGAGACGCTCCGGCAGCAAGCAACCTCTTGGCGACCAAATGATGGCCCTCAAGGCAGGCGTAGTGCAGCGCCGTGTGACCGAAAGAGTCATCTTTGTCCTCTGGACGCTGCGACTGGACGGTGCACACATCCACGTTGCCCAGTCTGCGCAGGTGAGGCAGCAGCGCCTTGACAACGTCAGCGTGCCCAAGCAAAACGGCACGGTGGATTGCGGAGAAACCATCAGCACCGGTGGCCAGCAAGTCAGCGCCGCGAGAAGCCAGCAGCTCGCAAATGCTCGCCTTTCCTGTATCTGCAGCAATCATGATTGCCGTCCATCCGAAGTTGTCGGTGGCATTGATCTGCGCGTGAGCATCAAGCAGCAGGGTGGCCGCTTCCAGGTGACCTAAATGCGCAGCGTCGTAGAGGGCAGTCCGCCCTATCTCATCCTTTGCGTCTGTGTCAGCCCCGGAGTCCAGCAAGAGACGCAGCACCCTCAGAGCGTTGCACACAGCAGCTATGTGAAGTACCGAGTTGCCAGCCTCGAAGCGAGAGGCGAGCGGCACGCCGTCCGCGAGCAGGAGTTGCGTAAGAATGACGAGGTCTTTGGCAAGGCCCACCCGCGGCGTCGCCAGCTTCAGCGCGGGCGACTGGCGACGCAGCTTGATGGTGTATCGTCGCGCCTCGCTGGCGTGTGCGGCGCAGGCGGCTTCGAGCTCCACCAGGCGCTGAGGGTTGGGGGCGGTCACAGACGCCATCTCCCTTGTTCGCGTGCGACGAAGAAGCACAGGTCAGGGCTTTTTCAGGGCAGCAGGCAGGCGGGCTCGCGACACGGAAGGCGGAGGGCGGCGAGGAGAGAGCCGCGTCGAACTGCGTCGGTTGATCAGGCAGTTGAACGAAGACTTCCCTCGTCTCTCGTCCTTCAGCGCTGGTGCATCGATGCTCTAGCAAGTGTATCTCACAGCCTTGCCTTGCCCTGGAGCTCCAGCTTTGCCAGTGTGGCCAGATGCACCTCATCCGGCCCATCCGCGATGCGCAGAGTGCGCGAGCCTGCCCACAGGTACGCCAGCGGCGTATCCTGGCACACGCCCGCGCCGCCATGCACCTGAACGGCAAAGTCCAGGCACTTGAGCGCCGCCGCGGGCGCCGCGAGCTTCGCCATTGCGATGGCCCCAGCGGCAGCTTTAGCACTCCCAGTTGCATCCAGTGCGCTCGCCGCCGCCAGCGTGGCCAGCCTCGCCTGCTCCAGCGCGAGTCGGCAGCGCGCCAGCTCTGCGCTGAACGCGCCGTGCGCTGCCAGAGGCTTGCCGAATGCGACGCGTGAGGCGGCGCGCGAGCGGGCCAGCTCCAGGCCGCGCGATGCGGCGCCCAGGAGGCGCATGCAGTGGTGGAGGCGGCCTGGGCCCAGCCGCCCCTGCGCAATCTCGAAACCGCGACCTTCGCCCAGCAGCATGGCCTCGCGCTCGTCCACACACACCTCCTTGAACAATACCTCCGCGTGGCCGTGCGGCGCATCGTCGTAGCCGTACACGGTGAGCGGGCGAACGATGGACACACCGGGGGCGTCCATGGGCACCAGGACCATGCTTTGCTGCTTGTGC
>Ga0208951_1000693_pt1 | contig 15495 bp, 13 predicted proteins | sample GreLakmeMI27MSRF_FD_187702 | JGI IMG/M metagenome (GOLD analysis project Ga0208951, IMG submission 187702) | Freshwater lentic microbial communities from great Laurentian Lakes, MI, USA - Great Lakes metaG MI27MSRF (SPAdes) | ecosystem: Environmental > Aquatic > Freshwater > Lake | place: Great... | reverse complement strand
CAACTTTCCTCTATTATGGAAAAGATGAATCAGGCACGTGATATTCGCGCCCAGATGAAAACCTATGAACAAATGAATTGTATTGCTTACAATGGTAAGACTGGACGCGAATGGCTGTATGATATGTTTGATGTTTCTTCAACACCTACACTTTCTTTCAAATATAGATCAAGCACTCCATGGCTTTCACCGACTCCAGATATGCTTGGTACGATCGCCGCCAAGATGCTACGAATATGTGAATTTGTAAAGACATCTACAGGTATTGTCGTTATCTATTCAAATTATAATTGGTCCGGTATTATTCCTATAGCATTGGCATTAGAACATGTGGGTTTTGGTAGGTACGGAGGGGCAAAACTTATTGACCGTGTCCCGATATCTAAAAAATATCCACGAACACCCCCATATATGTACAAGGATATACCAAATCCGCAGTATGTTATATTATCCGGAAATCAAGATATTATGAAAGGCGGTAAGACATTAACCGAATTATTGGATGATGTAAATTCTACTACAAATCGTGATGGAAAAACCATAAAGGTCGTACTTATTACACCGATTGCTCGCGAAGGTTTAACAATAAAGAATGCTCGCGAAATGCATATTCTTAATCCTTGGTATAATATTAATAATCTTGAACAAGTTATTGGCCGCGTAATCCGCACTTGTTCTCATATGCTCAAACCCGTAGAAGAAAGAAATGTCTCCGTTTATCTTCATACAGCAATAGCATTTAATCCGCAGACAGGCGAACCAATGGATACATCCGATTTGAATTCTTATCGTATCAGTGCTCGTAAGCTTGCTCAAACAAATGAGGTTGTTCATATGATACGAGATCATGCTTGGGATTGTTCCTTGATGAAGAACCTGAATTATATGCCCAGTAGTACATTTGATTTTACTGTGAATATGAAAACATCGCAAGGTACGCTAATACGATATAAATATGGTGATTCTCCTACGGATGAGCCACAATGTAATCATATCCCAGATATAGCAACAGAATCTATTGAAAAAAAGAAAGAAAAGATAAGACCCGACATATATGCGGATATAATTCCAACCATACAGGCAAGGCTAAGAAAGTATATCCTTCATTCCATAAAAACGAATCCTGCTAAATTAAATACAGATCATGTCATGATCCCTATTAAAAATATTCCGGATATCCTTCGTATGAAAGAATTTCCGGAAGTAATCTATTCTACACTGCAAGCGTCTCTTGAAAAGGATGGGCTCTTATCTGGATATCGCGTATTTATTCATAAAGATAGCTTGTATGTAGTTCCCGGAGATGCTACGAAGAAGGGAATTCAAGTAAGCACACATATAGAACGCGAAGAAGAAGTAGCGAGTACAATGGACCAGATCGTCATATTTGAGTATATAAACAATATAAGTGATGATAACGAGGCAGCCATCTTTATATATGAAAATTTATATGCCGATATATGGCCTCTTCTTGCCGACAAAATTATATATTCCGAAACGGAAACTATGCCAACATGGATAAAACGCATATCGGATCTTTTGTATCGCGAAGGAGCTCTCATTAAAAGTAGTGAATATCCATCTTTAAAAACCAAAAGCAAATATATAGGGTACTTTGACTTTTTCAAAGGACCAGAACAAATATATATACTTGGAGCAAATGGAAAACTTGGAAAGGCAAATTCGGTTGAAATAACCGCGATAAAGTCAAAGAGAAAACTGGTTGAAGCGCCAAAAGAAGGTGAAGAACCAAAAGAATATACGGGAATGTACGTCCCCTATAAATCTTTAAAAGATAAGAAGATGAAATTGATATTCAAAATTTTAAAGAAGGGAACACCTATACGCGCTACAAATCCCGGTATTGTATGTTCGTCTTTAAAATTAGAAGAACTTAGCGACCTATGGTCTTCTCTTTCCCTTCCCACAGATATTATACCAACTAAAAAGGCGGCAATTTGTAGTAGTGTTTCAAGTGTTATGTTGGACAAGTCAAGAATGTTCCTTCCACCCTCATATAAGCCGAACTTGAAAAAATGATATAGTAATAAGTAAGTGTTTTAATATACAACATTTTCATAATATAGAATAAGATGGACGTGTTTATGCCAGTTCGTTTCCGTACTCAGGTACAATTATCCCCAAGTTCAATTACGACAGGCAATATAGATGATCATGTGCATGAAAAGATAAAGAAGAGTCTGGAAGGAATATGTAGCCGTTTTGGTTATATTCGTCCAGGAAGTATTGAAATTGTAAAGCGTTCCATGGGATGCCTTATGAAAGCTCATTTCAATGGTCATATCAAGTATGATATTGTTTGTAAAGCAGATGTATGTAATCCTGTCAGGGGTATGGTTTTCAAGGCGATTGTAAAGAATAAGAATGAACTTGGAATTCTGGCAGAAGGCGCTATCATCATTGACGGAACAAAGCTTTCTGTATTAGATGTTCTTATTCCAAGGAGATCTGCCGGTATTACATCCGAGATTGATCTTGATACAGTTGATGTCGGGGATGAAATATTCGCTGAAGTTCTTGGAAAAAGATACCAGCTTAATGATAAAAAGATTTCGGTTATTGCCAGAGCAGTGAAAGATACAAAGATAAAACAAAAGAGATCATCCGATAAGGAAAAACTATTAACCGAATACGATATAAATGGTCTTCTAATAAAGGAAGAAGACGACGATATGCTCGAAGGTATAGATGTAGGGGATGACGAAATAGATGGAGGAAGCGTTAATTCGGATGATGAAAAGGTGGGCGGAGAGGACGAAGATGACGAGGAGGAGGAAGACGACGAAATAGATGGAGGTATGAGTGACATTGAAGAAGAAGATGAAGATGATACAGAAGCAGGAGGTGATGCCGAAGGCGGTGCTCTAAATGATGATGATTTCTAAATTATTAAAATAATACACTGAAACAATAACATTAAAAATTTCTTTTACTCCTTTTATTTTTGATATAAGAAATAATCCACTTTTACATATAAAGATATAACTATCTCCATTTGACAAATGATTGATTCGGAGCGTTGTAAAAAGGTAGTGAATTCTATCCGTGATTTGAGTAAGACAGAAATTGATGAACTCTTTAAACTATTGTACAAAGATCATTGTGAATATACACAGAATAATAACGGCATTTTCTTCAATCTTTCATGGGTTTCAGAAGAAACAATGGTAAAGATTGAACAGTTCATACAATTTTGCGACCGAAGCAATACGGAATTAGTAAAATATGAAACATTATGTGATGTTTTAAATCATAAGCTTTATGAAAATATAAAGAAGGACGCAGATAATTTACGCGTACCAAAAGGACTTACGATTCGGTTAAAGTCGCGAAATATAATTGAGAAAGAAAAAGAAAAGAATACAGAAAAAGATCCCGAACAAACAATGGAAATGAATACAGAAAAAGAGCCGGGACAGGATGAAGATGAGGACAATCGTAAAGCAGTAGCCGCGAAGATATCATCCAGTATGAGATTCTATCTTCTAAAAAAGCGTTTTTCAAAACCTCTTATATTAACATCCACCTATGAAAATGATTTAATGCCTGAACAATTTGTAATGTAAAGATACCATATATAGTAAGACATAAGTCATAAGTTGTAAAATTTATTTTTAGTTTTTAGCAAAATTTGATTATATCATTATATTATTATTATTATTGTTAAGAATGAATACTCAATTAGTAGATCTTCTATTGAAAGATATTCCATATAATTTTGAGACAGCAGAAAAATGGTACATGGATGAATTAACACAGGGGAACAATGTCAAACCTCAAGTAATTAAAAGAATAACAGAACCTGTACACCAAGCAGTATATGTAATAAATGACAAAAAACAAGATCCTGAACAAGATCCTGAACAAGATATAAATACCACGAAACTAACACCAGAATCAATGACAAAAGGATCAAATGTTAAACGAGATTATAAAAAGAATAACGATCTCTCCTTTATTGACTTTATCGCTGGAAAGGTAGATGACATGTTCGCGATTTATCCTTACGAGACAAAGAGAGATATTCGGCAATATACAAAAGGACAATTAATTGATTGGGTTGCTAAAAATACCAGAGCCTTCTTCGGACCATCTACCTCACGCGCTATCTCGGCATGTATTCGTAATCAACATACGGATATGGCAGACGTAGAGCGTTTTGCCGAATTTGTCTCCTTTCTAATGAATGTTCCGGTACAAGCAGGAACAAAGATCGTTGTTTGGCACGGATATAAAGAAAATACCCGAATTCCAGGCTGTCATCTCTTTATGAAACCACACAATGTATATATAAAAGCACAATAAAAATTGATTACCTATAATGATGTTAAATTTATAAACCGTAAATTTTACATAAAGAATTCTTTTTATGAATATAGAGAGTGAATAACAACAATGAATCTATCCGCAGATCTAATAATACCTATACTTGAAACACATTCCGAACTTGCTCGGGAGAAATACAGAAAATGGATAATTTCATTCTATCCCAAAAATTTGGAATGGACTGTAACCGATATGAAGGATACCATTGCTATATTCCAAAGTATGGATTATAGAGAGGATATATATGATGAAGAGCTTTCGGTGTACGATGAAGCTTCTTCTACGCTATTGACGGTAGAAGGTATTAGTAATATATCTAATTATTGTCAATATGAGAATCCTACGGCTGCGAAAGGAAAATGGTTTCGTTATATGACCATTGAAGATGAGAACATGACGCAATTACCCGATATATTTTCATTGAAAACCGTTTCTAAGATTGAAGAGAAAAAAGAAACGGAAGAAGCCACACCACAAGGATGGGAACTATCTATGAAAAAATATAAAATAACAAAGAGAATTGTTTATACCGATACAAAAACGGGCGTATGTTATAATATGTGTATTACCCGCCGTTCAAATACTTCCGCTACCAATATGATAGCATCCAGTGTGTCCTCTCAACCAATTCTAATTGAATACAAAATAGAATGCCCTCCAGAACTTGATACAAAAGAGGTTATTGTTTCTATTGTACGAATGCTTCAGGTTATAGAGCAGAATCGTTCTCCTATAACCATTGATCAGCAGAAGCAGGTGTTACAAAGTTATGATAGCTTGATAGATAAAGTACGAGAAAAGAAGTATTTTCGGGATAGTTACTATCTGGCACCAAAGCCACTTACTTTAGAACAAGTTCATCTATCGGATGCCGGTCTTACCTATGGGCAACTATCTATTCTTGACGGATATGCTGTGACAGATAAAGCCGACGGTGAGCGTATGTTGATGTATGTAAATGACATAGGAGAATCGTACCTCATCAATAGTGCTTTTGAGGTAAGGGGAACAGGTGTTCGTGCTAAGAGAGATGTAATGTACAATACACTGCTGGATGGGGAATATCTTCCAGCGAGCAAGCGCCTGGACGGTATAGAAAGGGATATGTTTGCTGTATTCGATATATACTTTGTTGGCGGAGTAAGTGTCATGGGATTGCCTCTTGTAAATACGGGTAAATTTGATATACAAGAAAAAGAAGTAACTTCTGCGAAGGCGAAGGCGAATGCGAATACAAAAATGACCGCTTCGTCTTATAAAATTTCTGGTAAAAGTCGTGTGGATATTATGAATTCTGTACTGGTGAATAATCTATGGGAACACGATCGTGATACAAGTCTTGAAGTAGTTGCTAAAAAGCATATAGCAGCAAAAGGAATGGATATGTTTGCAGCATGCCGTAAGATACTAAATGATGCTACAAAGAATGGAGCACCTTACGACATTGATGGTCTTATCTTTACACCAACCGATCTACCTGTATTAGGTTATTATCCAAATAAACCAATTACTATCAAAAGCGCCAGCGCTACTTGGGATCGTGTTCTAAAATGGAAACCTCCTGAGCAAAACTCCGTTGATTTCTGTATTTCAATTGATAAGGATCCGGTAAGGGATATACGAATGAAAGGAAAATATGCGAAATTACTGCTGTCGTGTGGATATAGTGCTCTTAAAAATGAAGAAATTTCTGTATCGCGTGGATTAAACCTACTACAGACGCGTATGTCTGAACGAGATCTGGTAGACGAATATGTTTTGAAATCATTTACACCTCAATACAAATATGAACAAGGTATGGAATATGCTTATGTAAAATACGATACAGATGGTACAATTCATGCTGAAAACGGAGATGTTATTCAAGATGGATCCATTGTTGAGTTCTGGTACGACGTGACAGATACCCGCTCTATATCATATCGCTGGCGTGCTTTGCGTGTTCGTAATGACAAGATGAGAAATACAGTAACTCCAACTGCCGAAATCCAGTCAAAAAAGGGCAAATATCAAATCAAAAAGATAAAGGCGAATGACTGGAAGACAGCGACAAGTATTTGGAAGTCTATCCATGAACCCGTATCAAAGGATATGATTACCGGAGTTGAACGAGCACCTCAACTTGTCAAAGACGCGGTTAATCTACAAGCAAGACTTCTTGGTACGGATGCCGTCTATTATGGTCGTAATGTGACGCGCGAACACCTTCTTTCCGTGGAGATGTTGAATTTCCATAATACAGTCATTAAAGACAATCTATATAAATGGCCTCAACAGATTCCAAAGAATAACCTTCTTGAATTGGCATGCGGTATGGCGGGCGATATGAATCGGTGGCGAGACCATATAACAGGCTTCTCTTTCCGTAATATTCTTGGAGTTGATCTTGTTCGTGATAATATTACAAAAGCAATGGATGGAGCATATGCTCGTGTTCTAAAACCTCGTTATATGCCTACCATGAATAAACAATACCAGAATTATGTATTTGTAATCGGTGATTGCGCAAAACCTTTATACAACGGAAATGCTTCAAAGGGAATTGATAGGGATAGCGAAGATGTACTTATGGAGCTTTACGGTAAGGCTTCTACTCGTCGTATTCTTACAAAAATTCCACCATTCGCAAAATATAAATTTGATATGGTATCGTGTCAGTTTGCTATACACTACTTCTTTGAAACGGAAGAGAAGTTGAAAGGATTTATGGCGAATGTGCGTGATAATCTGCGACCCGGTGGTCTATTCATATCTACTTTCATGGACGGCAATAGTGTAGAAAAACTGATCCGTGATAAAGGTAAGAATGGCCTCATAGAAGGTCGCAAGATGGACGGTAAGGTCGTTGTATGGGCAATTCGGCGAATTCTACAAGATACTTCCGGTGGCGAAGAACCCCAAGAGGAAGCATTCCACCAAGCAGAAGAAGAAGATGCTATTGAAAATGCTGAAATAGAGAGAGAACCTACCGAGATGGAGGGAGGAGCAGGAAGGAGCATTACAAAATTAAAAGCGTACGATCCAAAAAATAATAACTTAAAAGAATTACAACTTATTAATGTTCCCGGTAATGGGGATTGTATGTTTATCTCCCTTGAAATAGCAGCATTTGGGAAAGAGCGTTCTATTACCAATGATGGTATGTGGATGCGTACAAAAATTATAGATCGTATGCGAGAGATTCTATCAAAAGATGACGATGAAGCAAAATCGCTCTATGAAGATCTTAAAATGAATGTGGATAATATCTCACCAGATGTGAAGAGTGAAGCAATTAAACTAATTGAAAAGAATTTATATTCTTCTGACGAAGATGATAAAGACAAAAAAGATTATAATACAAATGTTTCAGGATACTTGTCATGGATGTCAAAGAAAGGTACATGGGGAACACAGATTGAACTCCGTATGGCAGTAGATGTTCTCAAACGACCAGTTTATATTTATCAAACCGATGCAAAAACAAAGAAGGGGCAAGCTCATGTATTAGGGGAAGAGCTATATCAAAATAAGCAACCGGTAATGGTATGGTTCAACGGCACAGATCATTACAAGGCATTAATTAATCCGGAAGACACTAATAAAACTGAACAACTCGTATCTCCCGTGACGAATAAATCATTTGCTTCAGCTGTACAGAAAGAAGAAACATCCCGCTTTGGAAGATTAATTGATGTTTATCTTGAGAATACGAATCGGCTCATTCCAGAGTATCTCGTGGATTTCAATCTTCTATACGAATATGCTACCCAATATGGTCTTGAACTTGTACACGATGGAATGTTTTCAGATACATACCAAGCGTTTAAAGATAAAAATCCAAATGCTTTCCCTGAATTTGACAAAGATCTGGTGCAACAACAATTCAGTTTCTTGAATCGTTGGGTTGTTTTCCGTCGTAAGGCATAATAACAAAAATAAAACAGTAAAACAGTAAAATACTAAAATACTAAATATTTAATAATTTTTATAAAATTTAAATCAATAATATGAACTTTAATTTATACGCGATCCGTAAGCATCGTATTTAGATTTTCAATACAGAATTGGCACTCTGGGTTAAGACCGACAATTGGATTTTTAGCAAAATGGGTGATCAACATCCGGATGTTTTTCATCGTTTGGTGATAGCGTATATAGTCGCCCACAATTTTAACCGAAATTAGACGATCCGTATGATATTTCTTTTGGATATTACGCAATTGTACCATATGGAATCGCATAATCGGGGCATGGGTCTTATCAAGTTTTCCATTGAAGATTAGTTCTTTTGTATTAAGATTGAAGTAGGTGGATTTATGATATAGTTCATAGATATATGAATTGATGGTAGAAATCACATTGTGAATCACGAATGTAGGAGAGAGTACCTTGCCTGAAGCAGTGATGACGGGAGTATATTTTTTATCTTTGATGTAGTTTGTTACGGTAAAATCGGGTCTATTTTTAAGGAAAATCCACAGCATATTATGCCAAGGATTTGCGTTTCCTAGATTGTTTTCCTCTTGAAAGATGATATTTTCATTACACACTTTTAGGATTGATTTATAATTCCTCTTAACAATAACAGCATAGTTCGTAGGATCCGCATCCAACCAAGACATAGAGCTGTTTAGATTGTCAAACCGGATTGGGTATCTAACTCCAAGATAGGAATAAGGCTTATCTTTGATAGTTGTCTCAACGCCCATATATTGTGACGAAATATGGAATAGCTCTTTATAGTTTGCTCCAAATTGAGAAGTGTAGTCAATAAGATGTTTATTTTCGTGATGAACCAGAACAAACAGATAACTCTCTGTTTTTTCCAAGCATTCGATAAACCGGCTCCTCAACATATTTGAGACTATATTATTTTTTGTATTTTGTTGTTGTTGCTGTTGTTGTTCTTCATCTACTTCCATCTCATCTTCGTTATATATCGTCCCACTGATAGCATCTCCTGTGAGATCGCTCATAATATCACCCATTGTATTTTCATTTTCTGAATAGAATATTTTTTGTAAGAACTCGTCGAACATCGTACCATGTGTCTTTGTAGGGTGGAAATACCGCGAGTGATCAATACTGGGGCAAGTTGTGGTGCTAAAGTACCATTTATTATTGTGATGATATACGTGAATCATTGTGCCTTCGTATCCCGATTCCAGGATATCTTCCATTTGATGTTTGTCTTTGTAAGCTCTATTTGATATTCGTGTAGGAACATCGTTCGACATAGAAGAAATGACACTATCTTCTGGTAATTCCGCACCCAAATTGATGATAACACTGCGCGTCTCTTTATAGAGAGGAGTATCTTTTACTTCCTCACTATTCTTGTACGCATTGTACATCATTACTAATCCAGACCTATCATAGAACCACTTTACTTGAATGGAAGGCCACAAACCACCCTGCTTTAGAAGCGAGATGAGAATCCTATATCTTTCATGAATAGGACTATATGAAAGGGTGTTGTCTTTGATTTTTTCTTGATTTTCTTGATTTTCATGATTTTCTTGATTTTCTTGATTTTTTTCAATTGTGTATACCTCTTCAATAAGCTGAGAAAGCGAGGACACCATTTTTATATGTTCTTTAGTTTCTTTATTTTAATATGAATACGCTGTTATACTGATGACGGTTGACTGCTGACTGCTGACTGTTGTATAGATATTATTGGCAATTGTTTAAATAATACCATCATAAAGACGATCAATTTTTTAATGATTTACGATACCATATAATTAAAATCAAATATTGTATTAGTTTTTCCTATTTTTATCTAATTTATCTAAGTTTGGTTTGACATATGTGTCGTACATATCTTGACCAAAGCGTTTGGTCGCTGATTCATAGGACAGTTTGTTTGATTTTACTTGTTCCATCATATGAAAAATTTGTTCAAGCCGATCCCTATCAAAATCTGGTTTACAAGCTACCTTGAATAAAAAAGGGAATCTTTCAGCAAATTGAGGATATCTCATTTCAAACATTCGTTCCTTATCTTTAATCGTTCCAGGACTTTGAACGATTTCTTCTACAATACTTTTGACTTCATCAATATCAGTATCGTCTCCCATATTCTCGGGGGCATCACGTTTGCGGTTTTGCTTATCCATTGTAATATATCTATAATCAAGATATAATATTCTCTTATGTATGTTTGATTTTGTTTTATCATAGTAGAGTAGGTATTATAATACAATGTTTTCAACGCTTTACTATAGCGAGATAGAAGATCCACAATCTCCCGTACCCATTCCACCACCACGAGTGAATGGTGGTCTTTATACAGGAAAACAATTTCCATCAAATGCTGGATGGCGAAATTTCCCTGTAAAACCCGATGCTACTTTTTTGGTTTCAGAAAATTTAAAGAGTGCCAACCCTCCAAAAGGAGGTATAGATGCCATTCCTGGATATACGCGTCCTGGTAATAATATTACTACCTTCCCTAACCATCAACTATTTGATCCCGAAAACAGATACAATATTATGTGCCGTAAGAATTAAATATTTACAAAAATTAAATTACAAAATTATTTATTATTATATTAATCGTTAACCATTTATCATTTATCATTTATCATTTTTATTTTTTAGAAACAAGGAATATTCACCTTCTTTATGTGGTTTATATTTTCCTGAATTACTTTAACAATATATGCATAAGCCTCGTCAATCTGTTCATAGGATGTTGCCCCAGTGATAAGAATCTTTCCACTTTCAAATACAGAAACGGTGACCTTTTTACATTGTTTATCCAACGGATGTAGAGGTTCAATCAATGGTATGGCAACATTCTCGCCCCTGCCATGGCATTGATTTCTACACTCACAATGACCATTTTTTGTTGTACTTTTTTCGTTCCAGAAATACTGAATTTTTACCCCCGGATATGTTCCTGGTTGGAAACTACTAATGGTATTGTATTTGTTAGAGATAAGAAGCATATGAAGATCCTTACGACGAATACGGAAATCAAATGAAAAGTCGCTGTTGATCATTCTTATCTTAAAATCGCAAGGTTTGATTTCATCCATTCGTGTAATCAATGGATCTACATCTACAGCAATTCGTTTTACCTCGTTTGATATGAGTTCAACCATATTTTTTCCGTCATCCGGACTACGAATGCCCGTCATCTGGATATTGCCATTACGAAACACTTTGATATTTGGAGCATATCCCTCGCGGATCTTATAGATCATAGTAACTTGATTATCAAAGCTTTTGCGATCGGTGAGATTCGGGCGTCTTTTCTTTGGATAGATACCACGACTATTGTGCGTCCCAAATTCTACCCATACAAAGTTTCCCACATCACAAGCATCTGAAAGTTTGACATTTTTATATAATATATTTAGATCAATACTTGATCCAAGCGAACCATTGCATGTGATTGTAGATACACGATATGGTGTAGGAACAAGGTTTTCTGTAGTATCAACATTAATATTGATATTATTGATATTATTGATGAGATTCTCAATTTCTGTCGTCATTTTGATATTCTATGAATACTTTCACACACAGGATAATCAATTTTTTCTTTAAGTACAAAAGAGATTCTCAATTTCTGTCGTCATTTTGATATTCTATGAATACTTTCACACACAGGATAATCAATTTTTTCTTTAAGTACAAAATGAATCTATCTATATAGCATTCGTATCTATTAAATTTGGTGAATTTATTGTACCTAATAAACCTAATGTATCTAAAGTATCCAAGGATGTATAAGAAAGATTCATTTTGCTTTCCAATGTTTTTCCATTATCTGTAGCAGAAGCTTTCCTACGCAGTGTTGCTTTTTTAACAGTCTCATTTTGTTCTTTTGAATTATCGGTGGTAAAGAAAGATGTGTTTATCGTTTCAATCTGCGGTTTCATATTTACGAGAGGAGGAATATTTACCATTATTGACTTGGATACGCCCTTATGAGCCTTACGAAATTCTTCGATGGTAAGAGGACCATCAAACATTTGAAGAGTATATCTGGATGGCGCGGGTCTTATTATACCTTGTATCCCGTAGTTTCGTGCCATAATTTGTATCCAACTTTGAACATCCCATGCTCTATCGCTGCCCATATGAACACTAAAGTTATATGCAGACGAACATTCCAGAGAACAGAAAATACCAAAAAATGTAAAACTGTTATGTATTGGATCATAACGAATTGGCATTCCAAATTGATTATGTTCCACGGTATGACAGCACCAGAAGCATACATGAGATTTATGTTTATCCGATTTTACTTCATTTTTAATATCTGTCTTTGTATCTACACAAGCATCGGTCTGTATTTTTTGAATTGGTTGTCGCCCCTTTTTTTCAGCATTATCTATGCCATTACCCATAAATGCATCATTATTTGAAGTAAAATAATTTACAGGCGAATAGGCTGTAGGTATAGATAATTTAGGATTATATTCAAATGGATTACACATATCATCGTGAAGCAATATGTTCTCTACATGTTCTGCGGATATAGGAAGTTGAATCACTACATGTGTATATTCTTCATTGATTTCTTCTTCTGTTTTTTCAATTTCAACAGGTTTCTCTTTTTTATCTATACCATTTGGATATTCGTTGTTTTCCAGAGGTAATTCGGTTGTATTATTTTCGCTGGTAAACGAAACTTTTTTAGAAAGTTTTTTCTTTGGCGCCATTAATTCAAATAACACTTTAACTTTTAATCTATGTTTTTCTTTATTATATAAAAGGTCAAAAATCTTAATACACTTTCAAAAAATAAAATAGTATAAGAAATGTTAAATAAATATATACTTATAAATTAATCTGGTTATATATTAAGATATTATAAAACGTTGAATGAAATCAAAATTGCCAGTTCTTTTTATTATGGATATGGATAAAACCATTATTGGAGAAAGTGATATGATATTAGGGGCACATTCGTTAATTGATTTTGTACGAAATTGTTGTAAAACAAATAAAATACAAGATCTTCCTTGTCCAAAAGCAGTAAAATATCAAGATCTAACTATCAAAGAATTTATCCGTCCAGATGCTAAGAATTTTTTCCATAAAATAAAAGAAAACTTTCCTACTGCTGAATTTTTTATATATAGCCACGGAACAAAAGATTATGTTGATAAAATGATACCTATGTTAGAAAAAGAGTTAGATATGCAGTTTGCTAGACCTATCTTTACACGAAATGACTGTATTCAAAATGAAAGAGGTAAGGATATGAAGACCGTCATGGTTCACTATGACACAATGATAAAATCTCTTGTTAATAAATATCCGGCACTGAAAGATAAAAAGAATCAAGATTTAGTTATAAAAGAAAGAATTTTATTTATAGATGACAATGATATGGTATGGGATATTAAAACAAAATGGATTAAATGTCCTCATTATTCCTATAAACCTATTATTGATATCCAATCCTATATAGATTCTAAAACAATACAACATGAACTTGTTCAATCCTACATCAAAGCAGAGTTGAATTATTTCGTTATAACAAATGTAGAATCGAATACGATAGATGAACAAAAAATGGCATATCATGTTCATATGGCAAGCTTGTATCAATCAGTTGTAGAAGTAAATAGGGATGCTCTAAAAGATAAATTTTTCGATATCTTATTAAATGTATTAAAACCATATAAAAATCATGTTCATCTATTTAAAGATGAATATATTGAAAAAATAAATAAAACATTAGAAAATAAACTTGAAAAAGCTTATCAAAATACATGTTCATTCTAAAAATGAAATAGAAATATCTAAGAATATTTTTCCTCTTTCTTAGAAATAGGATGCAGACTCTCTTTTTTAAAGAAAGCTTCTTTATGTTTGCAGCTATTTCAATAGCTGCAATATTAATTACTATTTATTTTAGAAATATATGGAGCATCATTATATATGTTGTAATTATTATGTTTTTGTTATATTTTTATCGTATTCCAAACAGATCATTTGTACAAAAACCCGATAATTTACTAGCAGCAAGCGATGGAACTGTAAAGGAAATTATATTCACTAAATCTACAAATACATATAGAATTGTTGTTTTCTTACACATATTTAACCAACATTTACAGTTTTATCCCATCAATGGGACTGTTAAAGATATAAAATATCATAAGGGTGAATTTTATCCAGCATATCTTTTAGAAAAATCAAAATACAACGAACGTATGGAGACTATACTTGATACAAAATATGGAGATATTACAATTACACAGATTGCAGGACAAATCGCGCGTAGGATTGTAAATAAATCACGTATTGGACAAACCGTAAAACAAGGAGACTATATGGGAATGATAAAGTTATCTTCGAGAGTTGATATAGAATTTTCTGCAAAATATTTCAAACCAAATGTGAAAGTGGGCGATAAAATATACGCTCAAGAAACTATTATATCTGTGCCATTATAAGAGCAATGATATATCCTTCAATACAAATTATTGTAATAGGTTTGTTATGTATGCTAAGCATTATATTATACGGAACATATCGTTGTAAGAATACAGAATTTAAGGATCCATTTACGCAATCTTTCGTACCGCCACCGTGGGATAAATTCTTAGATGGTTGGGGTATTTTACACTTTTTATTCTATATGATTTTAGCATATTTTTATCCAACACATTTGCTATTAATATTTATGATGGGTGTAGGTTGGGAAATTTTAGAAAGTTATTTCTATGATCATCCATTCTATTTGTCTAAATGTAATTATAATTTGTCAACAGATGGTGTACCTGGATGGTGGTATGGACGCTGGCAAGATATTGTTATGAATAGTTTAGGAATAATTGTAGGATATTACTTAGCAAAGCTGAATTTCTAAAATAATAAAAATATCAATTAATTAATTATTTTATATAAAACAATCTTTACATAATATCCGGTTTCTATTTTCGATAGAGCTTCTATATGCCCTATATGATATATGTCCATCGTGTTCTAATGATGAAGAGTCTCTGGAATAGCTTTTACTTATATTATGTACCATTTCAAAACTTAAGTTAATAGGTGTTTGAGTAGAAACATCACATTTTTTAATAGTAGAAACATCTACATTTTTACTTACGAAACATCCCATTCATTTACTATAGTTATACGATCTAATTCTTTTTATACGAATGTCATTTTTTAAGAACTACAGAATTC
>Ga0208951_1000691_pt1 | contig 15503 bp, 11 predicted proteins | sample GreLakmeMI27MSRF_FD_187702 | JGI IMG/M metagenome (GOLD analysis project Ga0208951, IMG submission 187702) | Freshwater lentic microbial communities from great Laurentian Lakes, MI, USA - Great Lakes metaG MI27MSRF (SPAdes) | ecosystem: Environmental > Aquatic > Freshwater > Lake | place: Great... | reverse complement strand
GCCGCTACAGCCCCTTTGGAGACGACAACGCCGCATCGCGCCAGATGGCATCGCTAGGCCTGACGCCCACCGACGGTGATGCGGGCGAGACGAGGGAGGAGGAGGAAGAGGAGCTGGGCGAGGCTGCTGCTGCCGCGCTGCAGTCACGGCGCTCCAGGCACGCTCCTCTGCGCCGGGTGCCCTCCGCCGGCGACTTCCTGCACGCGTCCTCGTGCGGCCCGAGGCGCATCATCCTGGACGTGCTCAACGTCGGGCGCCGCTTTGCTCTCGGCAAGCGCTTCAGCGTTCACGGCGCAGCGATAGCCGTGCACTTTTGGCGCGCCCGGGGACATCGGGTCACAGCCTTCATACCCGTCTTCTACCTGCGCGGCGGCGGCAGCGGCGAGGGGCGACATCCCGTGGAGGATGCGGCGCAGCTCCAGGCCTGGGTGTCCGAAGGACTTTTCGTGCCCACTCCAGCCGGAGATTACGATGACCTCTACTGCTACCAACACGCGCGCACTACTGGCGCCTACATCGTGAGCAATGACCGCTTTGCGGACCTTTTGGAGAGGGAGCGGGACCAGGAGCGCCAGGAGACGGAGCGCTGGCTCAGAGCGCACACCATTAGCTTTGCGTTTGTGGATGACGCGTTTCTGCCAAACCCGGGATTCCAGTTCGAGGCTGAGGTGGGAGCGGAGGGCTGATAGAAGGCTGACGCTGAGGGCTGAGCAAAATCTGGCCGTGATCTTCTGAACGGATTTTTGGCTCTCTCTGGCCGCGACAGCTCTCTCCCTCGCACTCGCTTGCCAATGCTTCTTTTGCTTAGCATGCCACGGAGGTTTCCCTGAGCAGTGGCACGCTCGCTGAAGACCCCACGCTGCGCTCCGCCCTGCGCCCTCTCTCACGTCATGGGCTGCGCCTCCTCCGCTGAAGCCGCGCGCGACGCAGACGGCGCCCCGGACAACGGTCGAAAGGCTGCATCCACAGCTGCGCCGGCGGGCGCCGTGCCAGAGCGAGCGCCCGAGTCCCTCTCGCCTGAGGCCTACACGGCAATGCTGGCGGACTTCCGCGCCCACGCCAGCTCGAGGTGCTCCATCAAAGACGCCTACGAGCTGGGAGAAGTTATAGGTGCGCCGGGGAGGGCACCCGGAAGAAGTGGAGCAGGATGTTCTGTGTGTTGCGGAATACATGCACGGCTCCTCTCTCGCAGCAGACACGGAACAGACGGCTCCTCGCCTCGGCTATCGCTCACTGACTGTGCTAGCACACTCCTGCTGCCGTGCACACGTGTGCGCTCCTGCACTGCGTGTGCTGACTGTGCTGCGCGCTCTCACAGGTGCAGGCACCTTCGGCATCGTGCGCAGAGCAGTATGGAAAGAAGGAGATGTGCCGGTAGCGGTGAAGCAGCTTCAGCTTCCCGCCGAGCTGCGCCGCGCCGGGGGCAGCAGTGGCGTGGCCGCAGCACACGCCAGCTCCTCTTCTGGCGACGTGCTGGACGTTGAGGATTTGCTGAAGGAGGTTGCCATTTTGCGCCGGCTGAATAATCCGCACGTGCTGCGCCTGCGCGAGTATTTCCTGTCGGACGACACGCTGCAGATTGTGACTGACCTTCTTCCAGGCGGCCCGCTGCTGGACGCCCTGCTAGCACAGAGCGACGGTCACGGGTATACCGAGGCGGAGGCACAGGCTGCGTTCGCTTCCCTTTTGCGTGCGCTCCACTCCCTTCACAAGCAGAACATCACGCACCGAGATGTGAAGCTGGAGAACCTGTTGCTTGCAGACGCCAAGGACCTCTCCACCGCATGCCTGGTGGACTTCGGACTGGCCTGGACGGAGTTTGAAGCTGGCGGCGACGGACCGCGCTGGATGGCCGGCACGGCTGCGTACATGGCACCGGAGGTTGCTCAGCGCCGCGTTCCGTACGACAGCAGCGCGGACCTATGGAGTGCCGGCGTTGTGCTGCATCTGCTGCTCACCGGCCTCACGCCCTTCGCTGCGGCCGTGGAGCAAAGTGCGGGGGACGATGCCGATGCGGCAGTGCTTCTCGGCGCAGAGGCTGTGGGATGGCTTCCTCGCTTCGACGGGCCCGAGTGGGCCGACATCTCGCCCCAGGCCATCGACCTGTGCCGCCAGCTGCTGTCGCTGCAGCCGAGCGAGCGACCCGCAGCCTCCCGCGCGCTCATGCACGACTGGTTCTCGCAACCGTCTCAGCACAAGCCGTCGCGACGCAAGCCCCTGGCCGGCACGCTGGCGCAGCTGCGTCGCTACGCAAAGGCTGTGGAGCTGCCTGTGGTGGAGTTCGCCCAGGGCGCCTTCCTGGGCACGGTTGGGGAGCGCAGCACTTCGGTGTTCCTCATCAAGTCCGGAACCGTGGAGGTGTTGCTTGAAGAACCGCAGCCAGAGGAGGACAGCACGCAGCCCCGCAAGACGCCCTGCTACCGCGTCATCGCGCGCCATGGCGAGGGGGAGCTCTGCGGCGAGGTGGACCTGGCCCCAGCGGCGAAGATGGCACGTACTCGCTCCGCCAGCAGTGCGAAGCTTTCGCGTTCCGGATCCGCCTCTTCGGACGACTTCGTGGCCATCACGTCCGCAAAGCGGGTGGCCTCCAGATGGATCGGCAAGCGGCGGCGCACCAGCCTGCGCGCCGCAACCGCCGTTAAGGCGGTTGTCATTGGACAGCAAGACTTTTCGTGGGTGCTGCAGCACGACCCCTCTATCGCAGCGGAGGTTGAGAAGTTCGTGGAGAGGAAGGCGAGCGAGAAACTATTGTAACCTGACGAGTGACTGTGTGACGGATGTGTGAGCATATCCGTCTAGCTTGCCGCAACACATTCATCGACTTTGGCGCTGTGCCTGCCCCTCGAGTCTCGCCACAGTCACGCCAGCACCAGCACCTCTGCGCCAGCCGCCGTGTCGAGCACCCTGGGTGCTCCAACCGCCACCGGCGCCTCCTCCAGCAGCGACAGCGTGGGCAGGCGCGCCACGCCCAGAGCCAGGGGCAAGCACGACACTCTGACTTCTCGGCTTTCCCCTGGCGCCAGCTCGCCCACCGCGAAAGACCCCTCTCCGTCCAGCACAACCCCCGCAAACGCCGCCGGCGGGGGCGCAGCCAGGGCGCTGCCCGGCGCGCCGTGCGGCTGCGTGGGCGGAGCGGCGGCGCTCGTCAGGCGCAGCGCCGAGGTGCGCGCTCGACCGCCGTTGCGCACGCGCGCAGTCACGCTGAACGCCTGCTCCAGCTGCACCAGCGCGGGCACGCACACCAGGCTGAGCGTCACCTCGTGGATGGGCGGAGCGGCAGCCAAGATTGTCTGCGTTTGCAGTCGCCCACCGTCGCCAAAACGGCCGCGCCACCGGATCTCCAGCTTGCCCAACGCGCCTGGAGGGTCTGTCGAGGCCAGGGCTGAGGCGGTCGGGGCGCTGTGGGGTTTGGGAGTGAGGCGGAAGAGCGCGTGGCGGGCGCCCCCGGTGGGCGGCAGCGGCGCGTGACGGCGCAGCAAGTGCGTGAGCACCCCAGGCTCGTCTGGGCGACTGTGCGGGAAGAGCGCCAGGTGTGCCTGGTCGTCCAGTGCGCCCAGCTCCTGGCACTGCAGCGTGGAGGCCGGTTCCAGCACCAGACTCTCCAGGGACAGCGCCTCAGACGTCAGGTTCTCCACGCACGCCTCCAGCAGCTGCGCGCCGCCGGGCAGGCTGCGCACTTTGGTGCGCACAGACAGGGGCTGCGCCACGTTGAACTTGAAGTACTGGGGAAGGTAACGGCGCTCCCCGTCTGCGTCGGTATACACCGCGCTGCACACCAGCGTGTGCGGCCCAGCCTCCTTCAAGTCGTGTTCAACCACCACGTCGCGACGCTCGCCGGCGCACAGAACAGGCACCGGCGCCGGTGTCTCGTACAACACCGTGCGCTGGGTGTCGCTCTGCAGCTCAGCTTTGATGCCCACGTTGCCCACGCCACGCTCCGAAAAGTTGGCCACGCTCACGAAGCTCGTGAAGCACTCGCCTAAGTGAATCGTGCCGAAACTCTGCGGAAGCAACAGCGAGCCGTCCAGCACGCCATGGCGCTCCGCCACAAACCGGTGCGACCAGTCGTCGCAGGCGCTCTGGGCGTTCGCCTCGGGCGCAGCACACGCGTGGCCAAGCTCGTCGGCTGAGAAACGCAGGGGCTGCTCCGCCGCAAGCGTAGGGCGACAGAGGCGCATCACCTGTGCAGGAGCGTTGGAGTCAGAAGGAGCGCTCACGAGCGCAGAGAGCGCCTCATACCCGGAAGGTGAGCGCGTGCGCAGCCTGCGCCTCGGGCGGTAGCGTCGTCATGACTGCGGTGCTCACAGTGGACTGGTGGTTTAGAGAAAGCGAGGGCGTGAGGAGTTCCTGCTTGCTGACGTGGCAACTGCAAGTCAAGGAAGACGCATCGACGCTGGCGCACACCGATGCGGTAGTGCGACAGCCTGCGATCAAAAGGCTTTCAAGTCTGACCCGTTAGACCACTCCGGCAAGCTAGCAGTGGCGCGAGGGCACTTCGCTAGCTGCAGGGTTTGAACCTGCGCGTGCATTGCACATCAGATGCCTTGAAGATTGACGACTCTACCGTCTGCAGCAAAAGAACCAGTAAAAAAAAGCAAGTCTCCTCCTCATTTATATAAATTTCGTGACAAACATAGCCCGAAAATAGCGAAAACCTCCCAATACCTCCCATCCCCTGCGCCCTCCGCTGCCCGCATGGCTGAGAGCCTTTTCAAGGGCCCGGAGGGTCCGGAGGGCCTCTCCGCCGCCGCGTCGCTGGTTGAGGACCTGGACAAGCGACTGCTGGTCGTCCTGCGCGACGGTCGGCAGTACATCGGCATCCTGCGCTCCTTCGACCAGTTCTCCAACATCGTGCTGGAGGAGTGCGTGGAGCGGGTGGTGGTGGACAGCAGCTACGCGGACGTGCCTTTGGGGCTCTACGTGATACGAGGGGAAAACGTTGTTCTCCTAGGCGATCTGAGAGACGCTGAGCGCGGGGCGCCGCCGCTGGCGGGCCACATGCGCGTCACGCCAGCCCAGATCAAGCTGGCGCAGAAGGCTGAGCGGGAGCAGGCGACGCTGAAGACGGGGATGAAGGACAGGCGAGTGCTCGCGCACGCGGATGGCTGCCTGCGCCCTCCAGGAGCCTCTGACGCGCGCCTTCCTGCAGGTTTGACTTCTTAGACTTGGAATGACGGCCTGGACGGCGTCCCTGGTCACACGCACACGCGGGTGCGCCTCACGGCTGCGCTGCACTCTGCTCTGGCGCTCTATGTTCTGCGTCCAAGCCGGTGATGATACTTTTTGCGGGTGTCTTCCACCTTGCTATTGCCCTCACGGGCGTGAGCTTCGATCGATAGGCCTGAGGCTATGGCGCGTGGGCCGCAATAGCGCATACGCTCGCTAGGGTTGCTTCCTTTGCGCACCTCACTCCGCTCTGACGCTGCGCCTGCGCAGGCCTGCTGTGCACGCGCACACCACGCCCCCACACCCGCCAAAGCGCAGCCGCGGCGCGCTCCTCAGCGAGCGCAGGAGGCTGACTCGGCGCGAGCTCGCACCGTACGCAGCAGCGCACAACGCGAGGACAATAACGCAGCTGGCAACGAAGCGCTTTCAATCTAATCTTCACTGCCCTGCTGCTGAGCTAGCCTGTAGCGCGCCTGCATCTCCTTGAGCACGTCTGCTCCGGCCAGCGCAGCAAGAGCAGCCTCCAGCTCAGCAGGCGTAGGGAACTGGCCTGGGGGTGTTACCTCGGGTATTGTGCCTGATGTGCCTACGCAGGTGAAGACATCAGTTGCTCCAAGCTGAAGCCCCGCAAAGGCCACGTAGAGGTCGTCCACCGTGGCGGCGCTGTACATGAGGTGCACGTCCGCCAGCGCATGCGCCGTCTTGAGAGGCACTGTCGATGACTGGGTGTGCGTGAGGAGTCCGAGGACGTAGGCGTTGTCCTTGAGGTCAGACTCGTGGCGCGTGAGCAGCGTCTTGCGCGCGCGCTCCAGCTCGCGGCTGGTCACGCGCGAGCTGGCCAGGCCGCGCAGGGTGCGCAGGGAGGCGGCTAGCGCCTCGTCAACCTTGGAGGGAGTGCTGGTCACCGACAGCAGGAACCAGCCAGCCTTGAGGCGGTCAAAGGAGCTCAGCTCGAAGCTCACATCGTATGTCAGCCCCAGCGCATCGCGAACGGTGGTAAACAAACGGCTGTTCACAACCTCCTGCAGTAGCGCTTGGGTAGCAGCATGGAACAGAGGATGGCTCCGTCTTTGCGAAATCTCCATCACCACCGCCGCGCCGCCATCTGGCCCGTCCATCGCCGCAGAGCCGGAAGCTGATGATGCGGCGGCGGCGGCGGCGGGCGAGGCGGCCGCCCACCCCCAGCGGTTGGGCGCTGGGCCGGCGCAATACGCGCAAGCCCTCTCGTCGCTGTCCTCCAGGTGAAGCCGCTGCGCGCGCAGCGCCGCATCCGCTGGCAGCCCCGCGGGGCGCACCGGCGGCGGCGGCGGCGGCGGCGCGGCAGGCAAAGGCGGGGTGACTGTGCCGATGTAGCGCAGCACCAGCTCGTCAAGCTCGTCTGCGTCAAAATCACCCACCACGTTCAGCTCAAGCTCGCCGCAAGCCAGCTGGGCGGCCACAGCGTCGCGGCATCCATCAAGACTGAGCTGCGCGAGCTCAGTCTCGTCAGGGTCCATAAACCGGCGGTCGCCCGCAAGCATCGCCTGCATCAGCCGCGCCGCGGTTGCGCGCTCCAGCGACTTTGGCAGCGCGCGCACGTGCGTGGTGTAGAGCGCCTTTGCGCGCTCCAGAGCGGCGGGCTCCCATCGTGGCTGAGAGAGCATGAGGTGAATCACCTCTAACGCGGACCGCAAGCCTCCGTCGCCCACGGCGCAGTGCGCGTCCAAAGACAGAAACTCCTCGTCCGTCTCCAGCTGGCATGTGACCAGTCGAGTGACGCAGAAGAGCTCGACCTGCTCGCGCTCCCAGGCGCCCACGGCGCCAGCCTCGGTCAACGCTCGCGCGCCCAGAGCGACGGCGCCCGTGCCCGAACTCCCCGCGCCACGCATCTCCGCCGCGCGCCCGCCGGGGGCCACCAGGCGCAGCGATGCACCGGCGGGCTCGTTGAGGCTCACCCGCCAGTTGACTCGAACGCCGTTTGACAGTCGCCGCTGCGCTATGCCGCTCCCACAGTCCGCAGCCGGGGGCGTCCATCCAGGCGGAGCCGCGCTGCCGTCAAGCAGCACGTAGCAGGGGCGGGTGCGCTGCACGAGCGCTGAGATGTCGTCTGGCGACACCAGATGGTCTGGTACCGCCACGTCTCGACTCGCGTCCTCGTCGCCGCCCTGCTCGGCAAGCACCTGCGCGATCTCCTCGCAGCTGACTGTGAAGGGCACCGTGCCGTCCTGCACGGTTGCGGGCACGCAGGCGACGATTGCGGTGGCAAGGCCTCCTCGGGAGTCGCGCGACTCCAGAGGACGCCCGTACTCGGAGATGTACGACAGCAACTCCGCGGCCGCATCGTTCACCTCGTCAAGGCTCACCGTGTGCGCCACGGCGGCAAGCGCGGAATGACCCTGCACTTGGTCCATGACGGTGTGCCCCAGCGCATCGCTCTCCATCACAAAATCCAGATTGTCCAACGAAGGCACGGTGCCGGACTGGTTCGCAAGCTGCTCGCTGTCGCGCATCAGCGCCGCAGAGTAGCGCTGCAGCTCGGCGGCGGTGACGCCTCGGCGCGCAAGGCTGCGTGTCTCAGCGCAGGCTGCTCGCACAGCTTCGGCCCAATGCTCAGCCTCAGAGGTGATTGTGAGAGTGCTCACTGCACACCCCTCCCGCGCCGAGTCGCTGTGGTCCAGCTCCACGGATACGAACGCACAGCCTGGTTGCGCAGCCCTGCGGGAAGCCCTGAATTGAAGCACCGACAGCACCACCCGCTGCGCAAAGCATCGGCGCAGCTCCGCCAGGCTGCGCACGCGCACCACCGGCAGCTTGCTGAACAAGCTGAGGCTGAACTGCTGCAGCAGCGCGTGCTGGAACAGCCGCGGCGTAGCCTCAACCTGCATCCCGTCTCCCGGGAGCGCGCCCACGCGCGCCAGCGCGCTCGCGCCGCTCAGCCACGCCGGGCTGCCGTACGCGTGGCGCACAGGCGGACGATGGCGCTGCCTCTGCCGCGCGGCGCCCTCCACTGGGTCGGCGGGCGCAGCGACGCCTCCAAAAGCCGCTTCGATCGCAGCCACAGCCGCTTCGCCGCCACCGTCCACGTCGCCCACCACGTACAACGTCGCGTTGGCAGGGAAGTACCAGCGCGAGTGGAATGCGCGCAGCTGTGCAGTTGTCCAGGCTTGGATTTGGTCGGACAAGCCGATGGGGAAGCGACATCCCAGCGCATTCTCCCAGTGAAGGTGCGTCAGCAGCTGGCAGTCCACGCGGTACTCGATGGTGTTCATCATCTGCGCCTCCGCAAGCACCGCGCGGCGCTCCTTTTCAACGCGGCTGTCCGCAAAGAGCGGAGCAAAGGCTATATCCACCAGCGCCTCCAGCACCTGAGGAAGCATCGCAACTCCTTCGCTGGTGGACGTGGGCGCGTGCACGTGGAACACGGTGTGGTGGAAGTCCGTGTATGCGTTGGAGCGCGCGCCAGTGCCTGCGCGAGGGGGGGAGTGGAGATTAGGTCACGCGCTGCGGAGAGGTTGGGCTCTGACGGCACGTACCCAGGAGCTTCTCGCGCTTGCGTGAGCCTAGGAAAGTGACGTGCTCCACAAAGTGCGCCACGCCTTGTTCAGACTCGCCCTCGTCCACAGAGCCGGCATGCATCTCCAAGTGCGCCTCGAAGCGGTTGGGCGGCACCCGGTTTGGCAGCACCACGTAGCGCAGGCCGTTGGGCAGCTGGCCCCGCAGGAGGAGCGGGTGCTGCGGCAGCGGCGCTGAGAGGTCCACGGGAGGGGCCGGAAGGAGGGGCTCCGAGAGAGGGGCGGCCAGCGTGGCCGCCGCGGAAGGAACGGTGGCGTCCGAGCGCCCCGAGGGCTGGGGGCCGGCCACAGACACGGGCGGTGCGGTCCACCGCGCGGCGCCAGCGCGGCGGGCCGGCGCGGGGCGAGCTGTCGAAGGGCAGGTGGAGCCCAGAGACGCCCGGAAGGACAGGCTGCTGCTCACGCCCACGCGCGCAGCCCACTTGCGTCGCACCACACCCGCGGGCACAGCGCAGGAGGCGTGCTGCAGCCGGCGTGGCGCGGCGCAGCCAACAACCTGCCCTTGGGAGGCCGGGTGGCACTTCTTGGGGGCTGCTCGCTGCGCCCTCTGCGGCAGCGGCCGCGACAGCGGCAGCGCACCGCAGCTACTCGCAGCCTGCAGCATGGCACCGGCGGAGGGCAATCCGGTGGGCAGCAAACGCGCCACGCGCCCAAAATTGCGCGCTGCCGTGGTGCCCTGCGTGCGCCTTTTTGTGTCACGGACACAGCTGCGCCTCTCGCCTTCTGGTTCCTCTGCGCCGGCGCACATGCGTTGCTGACTGCACGCGTGCGGCAGAGAGAGAGGGACCGAAACCAGTAGCGTCAGTCACCGCTGCACGCCTACCAGACTTGCACTCCGCCATGCCTCTGCTCTATGCGCTTGTGGCGAGACGCACGGCTGTGCTAGCGGAGTACAGGCGCGTCATGCCCCCCCTGGAGGACCGGAGGGAGAGGTCTCTCTCACCACCGCCCGGAGTAGGTTTTTCGGTCCTCACGCCACCCTTACTCCCACAGCGCTACCGCGGGCAATGCCAACACCGTGGCGCGCGCCATCTTGGAGAAGCTGCCCACCACGGACAGGCGCGCGCGTGCGCGATGCACTTGTCTGTGCGCAACACCTGACGCTTCCATCCGCCACGGTTCTCCTATCCTACAGCCGTGTGAGCTACAGCCAGGACCGCCACCTGTTCCACGTGGTGTGCGCCAGCGGCATCGTGTATCTGTGCATGGCCGACGAGGCGTTTGGGCGGCGTCTCCCCTTTTCCTTTCTGGAAGAGGTGAAGCACCGCTTCAGCGCAGCCTACGGCGGCGCGGCTACCACCGCGCTCGCCTACGCCTACAACACCGAGTTCTCCCGCGTGCTGCACCAGCAGATGGACTACTTTAGCAGCAACCCGGCGGCCGACGCGCTCAGCCGTGCAAAGGGGGAAATGGCCGAGGTGAAGTCGGTCATGGTTGAGAACATCGACAAGGTGCTGGATAGGGGGGAGAAGATCGAGCTGCTGGTTGACAAAACGGAGGGCCTGGCGGGTGATGCGTTCCGCTTCAAGAAGCAGACGACTCGGCTGAAGCACGCAATGTGGGTCAAGAACATCAAGCTGGTGGTTGCGCTCACTTGCGTGGGCGTGCTGCTCTTGTATTTCCTCATTGGAATGATCTGCGGCTTCTCTCTCAAGTACTGCCGGAGCCAAACGGGAAACCAGCAGGCCGTCAGCTCGCCCTACGGACGCCGATGAGTGAGGTTGAGCTCCATCGAACGAAACTGCTCGGAGCTCTATTGAATGCCCGGCGCCAACGGCGGCTCATAGGTCAGCCCCTCGACAGCGCGCAAGCGCACGTGTAGCGTGCCCGCTCTCGCGTCTCGCTGCACGGTGTGCACGCCCGACGGCCAGTCAAAGGCCGTGATGACGCCAATCTCGAACGTGTCGGTGCCGCCACTCTCTGAGCCCTTCAGGAGGCCCGTGCCGAGTGATGCGCCCGGAGCAGACGCAGCAGCTGCTCTTCGGAATCGCACCCGCCCACCCACGCGCCACGCGTCCGCATCCGCGTCGGGCGCTCGGTGGCCGAAAGACGCGCGACACGCCAGGGCGTCGCGCCCAAAGTCCGCACAGCTGCTGCACGGGGCGCGGCCCCACGGCAGGCGCGCCTCGGGGAACGAGTCGGGCACCTGAACGTCCGCAGCGCGCAGCTCCACAACCAGCGCATCACGCGATGACGTGGCTGCGTGCTGCGCGGCGCTGCGCAGGGCGTGTACCGCCGCCTCTCGTCGCTGCGCAGCCTTTGCGAATCCCGGCGCAATGCGCAGAGCGGCTGTGGCGTCCTCCAACGCGCCTTGGTGATTGCCCAGGGCGGCGCGAGCGGCGGCGCGATTGGAGTGCAGCAGAGCAGCACCGACCGGGAAGAACAACGGGTCGTCGGTGTCGTCAGGAGCTAGAGCGCGGCTATACTCAGCCGCAGCTTGCGCGAAGGCGCCTCCGTCGAACTGCCGCTTTCCGTCTCGGCGACATGCGTTGACCCGCCGGAGGCGAGCGGTGAGGCGTGCCATCCGCGGGGCGTGCGGCTCCGCCTCCGCACCGGCGCGTTCGCACGCCTCCAGCGCCGCCGAGGTGACTGCCAGCGCGGCGAGGCGGGCCCCCGCCCGCGGGTGAGCCGCGTCGCAGGCCAGTGCAGACACGCACGCGCAGCAGGCGTCGTCTGTGCGCTGCAGCGCCGCCAGCGCCGCCGAACGGTTGGCGTGATAGGACGACACTTCCGGGTGCAGCTCGCAGGCGCGGGTATACCCGCGGAGTGCAGCCTCGTAACGACCAGCCCTGTAGGCCTCGTTTGCCGCCTGCTTGCACTCCAGGGCCAGCGTTTGGGCACTCGAGAGGGGCACCAGCGCCGCGCTGGTGTCATCATCGTCCAGCTCCTCGCAGCCGGATGGGGCTGACGGCGCCGCGCGGTGCAGTGCAGCAGAGGCGGACTGCGCCGCGGACCGTAGCGCGTCCGCAACCAGCAGCGCCGCGCGGCCCGCTTGCTGCGCTACGTCGTTCGCGCCGCTACGGTCAGCTACCTCCTGGGCGCGCAAATAGGCTGCTGCCGTCGCCGCGGCCAGGCGCGCCCGGGGCGCACGGAGACACCCGGCAAGAGGCGCCTCCTCCTCACCGCTCGCGGGTGGTTCAGCGGCAGCACCGCCAGTAGCTCCTCCCAGGAGCGACTCCAGCCGCGCCGCCCGCTCCGCTCTCAGCGCCGCTCTTTCAGCTTCAGCCGTGGCCAGGTCCGCCTCGCGCTCCTGCACGCAGGTTGGCGCGCCTAGAGAGTAGTGTAGCGACGCCATTGGTGAGCCTCTCCACAGGCCGCGAGAGACCACGTGGCGACTGCGAGAGTGACGTGGCACAGTTGCACAACAGAAAGAGGACAAAAGACAAACAACGCCACAACAAAGAGTGGACTCGTATCGGTTGCAGTATGACAGTGGAGCTCGGCGAGCTCAGAAGCACCACAGGTATGCCGCCCATCCTTGCGGCGTGACCCCGTTGGCAGGTCGGTCCCCAGCCCGGCGCTGCGGCACCTGGTTGAGCGCGCTCTTCACTGCGCGTCCGTCCAGCGCCTCCGCCAGCGCGCGGGCAGCCTCCAGCTCCACGCGCTGCCGCGTGGCTGTCACCGCTCCGCCCGCGCGTGTCGAAAACTGCGTGCGGCCAGCGTTCACAAGCGCCGTAGGCACCGACTGCACGCCCGCGCTCCCCGGCCCCGCATCTTCGCACGCGAAGCCGTCGCAGGCGTAGCCGCCCAGCTGGCCTCGAGCCAGCGCAGCAGCTACGGCGGGCTCGTCCACCAGGCTGCCAGCGGAGGCGTTGATCAGCACGCACCCAGTTTTGATTGTGGTCAGAGCCGCCGAGTCGATGCATCTGGCGCTTTTGGCCGTCAGAGGCGCTGCGAGGAAGACGACGTCGCACGTTGCCAGCAGATCGGGAAGTGCGGCTGCGCGCGCCAGAGGAACCGTGTCGGCGCAACCGAAGGGCAGCAGGGAGGGCACGCGGGTGGTGAGGTCTTCGCCGGGCGTGTCGAGGTACCACACCGTGGCGGGACCGAAGGCTGCGAGGCGCTCGCACAACGCGCTGCCCAGCGCTGAGTAGCCGACCACGCCCACCTGCGCGCCCGCCAGCGACCCGTAGGGCCCAGCGCAAGCAAGACCCGCGCGTGCGGCGGCGTCGGCGGCGGGGAGGCGGCGCAGCAGCGAGAGGGCGTGACCAAGCGCCAGTTCCGCCATTGACGCTGCGCTCAAAGCCGAGTCTGTGGCGCACACCACCACGCCCGCAGCGCTGCATGCAGGCAATTCCACGCGGCCCGCGCTGCAGGCGGAAGAGCGTGAGAGACGAGAAGGCGAGCGAGCGGGCGGTGTGCGGGCAAGGGCAGTTGTGACGCGCGTGCGAGCGGTTCCGAGAGCGCGCACCGCTCGCCGCACACCGAGACGGCCACCAGCTGCGGGCCAGCCTGCTTGAGCAGCGGTCCGTCCACCACGTCCTCAGGAAACGTGAGCAGCCCAGAAGCGCCGGGCACGCGCTCCCAAAGTGTGGCGTATGTCTGAAGCTCCGCTTAAGCGCAGGCACGCACACGCAAAAGAGCGCACGCACGCGCCTGCGCAGACGCGTGCTCCTCCACGGGAACCGACTGCACCTGCAGTCCGCGGCCCTGCAGGTACGAAAGCGTGCTCGCGTAGATGTTCTGGCTCACAACCACCACCGGCTGCGCAGGAGGCGCGGACGACGCGGCCATCTTCAGCCGTTCAGCGAGGGCACCACGCACCAGCGCGCGAGCGAGCAAGGAAGAGCGAAGGGAACCAAACTGAGCGCCTTGTCGTACGACGCAGCAGCACCGCTTTCACACACCGATCCTCGCGTGCTGCGTGTGTGTCTGGTGGTGTTCACGCTGCTCGCGGCAGCCATCGAGAGCACAGCCATGGTGCTCACACGGCGCGCCGTGCTCTCGCTCCTCCTCTCGCTGCCCTCTGCGCACGCAAAGGCCAAGGACAAGGGCGCTGAGAACCAGGCGCTTCTGCCGCTGACGCACATCACGACGGACCCTTTGGCTGTATGCAACGACGGAACACGACCAGGGTACTTCATGAGTCAGGCCACCACGCAGGCTGACCAGTTCAACTGGCTGGTGTACTTGCAAGGAGGAGACTGGTGCTACAGCCAGGCGACGTGCGACCAGGCGCGTGACGGCTGCGCAAAGATGCTCGTGGGGACCGACTCCGCTGCTGCCTATCCTCCCAGCGCCCACCCGCTTGCACTGCGCTTTCTGAACGCTGCCACTCTGGACGCGCGCACCGGCGCGGAGCCTGCGTCTGTGCGGGACTCGGGCGAGACGAGCACGCTCGTGCACGCACCCCTCCGCAAAGTCACCCCACACAGCTGACGCCAGCTCCTTGCAGCGCTTCAACGCGAGCAACACGCTCATGTCCTCCTCAGACTGGCCCTGGCAGCTGCCCATGGGCGGCATCTTCAGCACCAGCGCACTCAAATCCCCCTGGAGCTCTTACAACAAAGTGTTGATCGGCTATTGCTCCTCTGACGTGCGCTAGCATTTCGTGAGCGCTTCACTGCTGACGCGTTGCGCACAGGCTTGGATGGGTGACGTGGGCGCGTCTGAGGCCACATGGGGCTTCGCGTTCAGAGGACAGCGCATCCTTGCCGCAGCTTTTACGCAGCTCATTACAAAACACCAGCTGGGCGTGAGTCTTCCAAGCTCCGCCCCGCCGCGCGTCTTGTTCGGAGGGTGCAGCGCTGGCGCGCGCGGCGCGATGGCGAACCTGGAGAACGTGCAAAGCTTGTTTGAGAGCCACAACCTGACGGTTGATGTGCGCGCGCTGATTGACTCTGGGATGTGGTTGGACTTTGCGCCTGCAAGTCCGGATATACAGAGCCTCAGCGAGGAGACGCAGACGGCGCTGGGAGTGTTCAACGGCAGCGGCGTGTACGGGAGCGCGTGCGCAGCTGCATATCCGGCCAGTCCGTGGCTGTGCAGCATGGGTCAATACCGCATGCCGTATGTGGAGACACCCTATTTGCTGAACGCCGCGCAGTTCGACAGCTTCCAGCTGGACTACGACACCGGCACCGCGGCGCCATTCAACGCCAGCATGTTGGCGTACGCGGCCAGCTACCAGGCGGCGACGCTGGCGGCGCTGAGCCAGCTGCCGGCGGCTGGACAGAGCAACTCGAGCGTGTTCAGCGCAGCCTGCTACAAGCACTGCGCGTCCGACAACGCGGACTTCTGGAGCGTCAAGGTAACGGGCGTGTCGCTGAGGGACGTCGCATTTGCCTGGTGGCAAGGAGAATACAGCGGCAGAGCGGGCGCGCCGCCAACTATAGCCCCGCCGCCGCCGCGCACGCTGGACACATGCACGGGCTTCCGCTGCGGCACCTGCCGCACCGACTCGCGCGGCGTGACCAAGCCAAGCATGTCCGTGCGCCTGGCCGACGCCAGAGAAGAGCAACAGCAGATGGCCGACGCTCAAGCGCAGACTGCGATGGTGCAGAACCGACAGGGTGCGCTCACCGCCAAAGCTTCCGCCAGACGTGACCAGCGTCAAGAACGCCAGCAGCAGCGCGCAAGCGCCAGCACTGCGACGCTGCGACGCAACACGCTCATCATGGCGGCTGCTCTGGCTTTGGCGCTTGCCAGCTGCGCGCTCATCCGATGCGCTTCTTGGGTATCCAGAAGCTACGATCCCGACCGAACGCTGGTGAGCGTCATGCTTGCAGAGCGTGCGCCGCCGCCGGCTCAGCGACCGGACTCGCCCAATCAGGCGCATGGGCGGCG